>OHES01000623.1_pt1 | contig 22855 bp, 18 predicted proteins | sample 1567371 | NCBI WGS metagenome assembly OHES01 (sample SAMEA3879533, study PRJEB24766) | human gut metagenome | biome: human-associated habitat; feature: feces | place: USA | collected 1985/1987 | reverse complement strand
CATTTTAACAAGCGAAAAAGGTAGATGATTATCAACTGCTGATTCGCATTAATAAAAAAAATGTATTATGAAAAACTTTAATCTTTTACTTATGCTCTGTGGGGCAGTAGCTTTCGCTTCTTGTAGTGAGAGTAGTTTGTTGGGAGATAATGAGATGGCTTTAATAGAGTTGAATCAAACTTACGAGTTAGCTGAAGCAGATTCAAAAGGGTTAGACGATGATAATGACGGTCCTAAGATAGAGACCATAGCGGATGAAGCTACGATAAAGGAGTCGATGGATAAGTATATAACGGAGATGATGAATAGGCAGTCTAATGCAAAAGAGAGGGTTACCCGTTCTGCTGATGGACTTGACGGTCTTGTCGGTGTTTTTAAAGTTGGTTCATGTGGCTCTTATAAGGAGTTGGAGATTAAGCTGGATTGTGAGGATAAGAGAACTATTTCAAAGGTTACTGGTAAAGTGGGTGATTCTTCTGTTGATAAAAATGGAAATGTTTCATTCCGCTTTTGTTTGACAGAGGCAAATAGATTCTATCCCGGAGGCGTTCTTTTAATAAATAGTCATTCATATTCGAATAAAGCCGTACTACGTCACCATGATGTGGAAGATAGTAATCCCAGTAACCAAGTTTATATAAATGGTGCTGAGCAAACAGATTGGTTTGTAGGGAAATTTACATCTGTTACAAAAGATGATGCTGTGCTTGCCTGGGAACCTATAGGGAATAGACCTTGGAATGTGCCGGTAGGACCTGCGTATATTCAATATGGCCTTGTTGTTCTTCCTTCGCAATCTTGTGGAAGAATTTTAGTAGATGATGAAGATAAAAATAACAAGAATTGGGTGAAGTTATATGAAAATGGAGTATATACAGATTTACTCAATGAAGCGGGGCGTGACCATTATGGTATTTTAGTTGGTGAGAATACTGAATATTGTATTGGTTTAAGTACCGAAGGTAGCTTTGTTTATTAGTTATATATAAATTAATTGGCTATGTTTCTTTTGTAACAACAAGAAGCATGGCCTTTTTTAAATATTGGGGTGTTGATATGAAGCTTTTTTTATTATCTTTATTGTTCTTATTAATCTTGTCATGTTCTATTGATAAAAAGAGAAATATTGTTGCAGAAGTGAATGGGGAAGAAATTTCTCTTTTTGAATTATCTCAATTGACAAAACAGGAAACATTTGATTTATTGAACCTTGCTTATGATATAAAATGTAGAGCGTTGGATAATCTGATAAGTCAGAAGCTTCTTGAAGGTGAGGCGGATAGAATGGGCTTTACAGTGGATCATTATCTTGATGAATATATCGCAAGACGTGTTTCCGGTGGTGAAGATAGTCTACTTAAACGTTATGGATTGATTGATGATCAGGTGCTATATGATAAGAAGAGTTTGTATTCTGTTAATAGTGGTGCAATAGAAGGACGTGTATTACAAAAAAATAAACTACGTTCTATTCTTATTCACGAATTAGTGGATTCTTTAACGAAAGCAGCAAAAATAGAAAAGTATGTATATCCTCCTAAAAGGCCCGATTGTGTTGTGGAAGATTTATGTACATATTATAGAGGTAATGAGAAAGCACCTGTGAGCTTGATTGTTGCTTCAGATTTTAGTTGTGAAAGATGTGTGGATTTTCATAAAACACTGAACCGTATTTTCGATAAATATCAAGAGAAAGTGCGATTTGGATATATAAATTTCTCAGATGCTCCTACGTTTGCAGCGTTAGCCTGTGAAGCAGCAGCAAATCAAAATAAGTTTTGGGAGTTTCATGACTCTATTTTTGAACACGGTGGACACGTTGATTCTGCATTCGTTTTTAATCTGGCACGGGATGCAGGATTAAAGGTTGATAAATTTGAGGAAGATTTATCATCTTCTGCTATTTATGATAGATTGGATCAGAATATAAGTGAATTGATGAGAAGAGGACTTTTTGCTACTCCTACCATTGTAATTAATAATAGGTTGATATATATAACAAATTCCTATGAAGAACTATCCAGATTATTAGATATAGAATTACAAGCGCTATGAAAAAAGAGTTACTACTTATCTGTTTTTTATCTATAGGTATCTCAGCCATAGCTCAGAATCTTATAGTAAGTGGGAGGGTAACAGATGCTTCTACCGGCGAGATACTATCTGACGTGAATATAGTAGATAAAAAAGCAGGGGTAGGAGTAACTTCCAATGCATATGGTTTGTATTCAATACGGGTGAAAGAGGGTGTCTGTATTCTTCAATGTTCCATGTTGGGCTATAAGCCTCGTACAGATACTTTGGACATTCGTACTAATAAAACGGTTGATTTTATGTTGCAACCGGATTACTATCAACTTGAACAAGTTGAAGTTGAAGGGACCCGTATGCATTCCGGGCAGTTTAAGCTTGAACAGAAAGATATTAAGGCCATTCCGGTAGCGGGAGGTGAACCTGATTTGCTGAAGGCTTTACAATATTTGCCGGGAGTAGCTGCAGGAAATGAAGGAACAAATAACCTTTCTATTCGCGGGAGTGACCAATGGGGAAATCTGGTACTGTTGGACGAAGCAGTAGTCTATAATCCCAATCACGCTCTTTCGTTTTTTTCGGTGTTTAATAATGATGCTATACAAAAGGTAAACCTTTATAAGTCTTACTTTCCATTGACCTATGGAGGTAGAAGCTCTGCTGTGATTGATGTGAGGATGCGGGAAGGAAACAGTAAAAAGAGAAAAGGGAGCGGAACGGTAGGACTAATAGCCTCCAAGGTAATGTTGGAAGGACCTTTTAAAGATGGAAAAGGATCATACCTGGTGTCTGGTAGGGTGGCTTATCCGGGAGTGATTGTAAGTTTATTGGGGAAGCCGGGACTGAAGAGTACACAAATGACTTTTTATGATCTGAATGCCAAAGTGAATAGAGTATTGAGTGACCGGGACCGGATTTATTTCTCTGTCTATAGCGGAGGAGATCATACGGTTTTTGATCGTTTGGTGCAGGGATATGGCATGGATTGGGGCAATGCAACGGCTACATTAAGATGGAATCACGTTGTCAATGAAAAAGTGTATGCCAATTGCAGTGCGATATTTAGTAACTACTATTATCGTTATAAATCACTGAGGGATGGATTGCGGTATCTCTGGAAGTCGAATATGCAGTCTTATCAGTTGAAATATGATCTGGAATATGCTCCTTCCAATACTTTGAGAATAAAATCGGGATCGGCCTTACATGTATTCAGTACGATGCCCGGTAGTGTGGGAAAATACGGAGATATGTCCAATGTTGTACCCTACAGGATGGAGCGTCGTAAAATGCTGGATGCAGCTTTGTATGGAGAAGTTCAATGGCGTTTCTGGTCTGATTTTCAGTTAGATGCCGGAGTCAGAGTTTCGACTTTATCTGCTTCTGGTAGTGTGTTGTACAAGTCGCATACATTCTTTCTGGCAGAACCTCGCGCAGAACTTTCCTGGCGATTGGATCATAATAGTCGGTTAAGTGTCTCTTTTAACCAGGCTTCACAAAACTTGCATATGCTTTCTAATTCTTCGGTAGGACTTCCGTCTGATATGTGGTTACCGGTAAATTCTATATTAAAGCCAATCACAATGAGGCAATTTTCAGGAGGGTATGAAAGGGATTTGTGGAATAAGAGGTATACGTTTTCTGTAGAGGGATACTATCGGAAATCAGATGGAATAATAGATTATAAGGATAACGCAGATCTGTTTCTTAACAATCGGATAGAAGAACAGGTTTTGACAGGTGAATCGAATGGTTATGGAGTAGAGTGCTCCTTGGCGAAAAACAGTGGTAGCATTACTGGTAGAATCAGTTACACCTACTCCAGGTCATACAATCGTATTGCGGGTATTGAAGAGGGAAAGCAATATCCCTCTATACTGGATCGCCCGCATAATCTGAAGTTATTTCTGAACTATGCTATAAACCCCAAGTGGGATTTATCTTCAACTTTTTCTTATTGCTCCGGGATGAATCTGACCTTGCCTGTCGGGCAATATCAATTCGACGGTTTTTTGTACTATATTTATTCCTCTCGTAATGGTTATCGCGCGCCGGCTTTCCATCAGTGGGATATGTCGTGCACATATCATTGGCTGAAAGGAGATATTTCATTATCGATCATCAATATATACAATAGGAAGAATGTATTTTCTATGTATGCTGCTAGAAAAGGATCGATGAGACCTCAGGTTTATAAGATGTATTTGTATGGAATTGCTCCTTCTCTATCCTATAGTTTTAAATTCTGAAGCTGATGAAAAAGATTTATTATAAATTGTGTTTACTGCTGTTTGGCATGGGCCTGTTTTGTGCTTGTGAAGAAGAAATGACCCTGAAGCCTGATGCGGGGATGCTTGAAGGAATTGTTTTTGATGGTTATATTACGAATTTGGCTCCTCCTTATTTCTTTCGTCTTACACACCCTTCTTGTTTGCAGGAAAATAAGCTGTCGGGAAAATATATTCATTATGAAAATATTGTCGGAGCTGAAGTTATAATTACGGATGTAACTACTGGCATTAAAGATACGTTGGTGCAACCTGCCTGTAGGCCTCATCGTGATGATGTTTTCATGTATATATCCTATTATGATTATTATCGGAAGAGGACGATAACAGAGACGCGTTATTCGGGAAATGGCGAAGGATTGTATATTACAACCCGGCTTTATGGGATAGAAGGGCACACTTATACTCTTGATATTAAATACAAAGATAAGCATTACTCAGCACGGGAGATGATGGTGCCTGGAACGTCTATTACAGATTTGAAAGCATTGGAAGTGGATTTGGGTGTTAAAGGTAAGACCTTGGCACCCTGCATTAGCTTTGTCAATAGGCCGGAAGAAGATAATTATTATATGTTGACATATACCGCAAGTAGTATCAGAGGGCCACATTATAGTAGTTTAGATGACATTACTCAAGGTGCTCCGGGCGCACATTTTTCCATATTAAGTGATAAATATCTGGATGAAGAGGTAAAGGATTTTCTTGTTGGAGAAGGAGATGCAGGTGCCAGCTATGATCCTCCGGGTAGTGATTATTATGCTTTAGACTCTTTATTTGTACACATGATGTCTATTTCCAAAGATTGTTACGATATATATGATCAGATGATACGACAACTGCGAACCGATGGTGGAGCTTATACGCCTCGTCCTGCGAATATAAAAAGTAATATTAGCGGAGGTGTTGTCTGGGGATGCTTTAGGGTTAGTGCAGTGACAGAGAGAGGAATTGCCGTAGAGAGACAATAAGAATCTACTTCAAGATTTGAAGAAATGAAACATAGAAATGATTATTTTGGGACACATTTTAAGGCATATATGTATTAAGACATCTTTTTGCTTTATTATTATAGAATTTTGTTTATCTTTAGAGGTTTATTGGCTGTTGTTATATTTCTGATACATATCACTGATTTTGGATGTCTAATCTTAAAATACATTTACTTATGAAAAAGATTTTATGTTTTACATGTCTGCTGTTTGTCTGTTCATTCGCATCTGCTCAATTAACAGTGAATCCTAATGGTAATGTTGCTGTTAAAAGTGGAGTAACTCCTTTATCTACGATAAGTGTAAATGGGAATGGTAATACGGAAAGTGATGTTTTTGTTGAATCAACGAAAAGAGGTATAATGGTACATCGTACAGGAGTAGCACCGAACGGTGGGTGGGGGATCGGTATAACAGGAGATGCTACGCCTGAGGCAAATTCTTTCAATATAGGTACACGTGGATATACCGTTGCGAGTTCACCTTTAGGAGGTGGGCGTGCGTATGGGGTATTTGGAAGAGCCGGGAATTGTACTTCCGGGTATAACTTCGGTGTTTTAGGAGCTCTTGATGGTTCTGTCAATGGAGCGGGTATATATGGCACTTCCAATGCTTATGATTGGGGAGAATCTGTTCCGGGGCGTTATGCCGGCTTTTTCAGAGGCAATGTATACGTGACTGGTAGTATTTATGGCCAGTTATTAACTCCTACGGTTACTTCTCAGCAAACCTTGTCTCCTTTATCGAGGGTTTCTGCTGCTGATGTGAGTGTAACAGATAAGCTCAGTCTGTTGAATTCTGTTCGCTACAATTTAGAGCAACCTACCGCACAGAATGTTTCCAAGGTTAGAAATGCAGGCGATAGCCTGGCGATTAGTTCTTTGGAACTTTCGGTGGAAGAGGCTCAGGCTTATTCTAAAGCGCATTATGGCTTTGTTGCGCAGGAACTGAAAGAAGTATATCCCGATCTGGTGTATGAAAATGCACAAGGCGAACTGAGCATTAATTATATTGAAATGATTCCTTTATTGGTACAATCTATCCAAGAGTTGGCCATGGAAGTGAATAATCTGAAATCAGATAAAGGCCTTACGAGAGCGGCTGTATCAAAAGGTGGAGATGATGACTCTTCTTCTGAGTACAGGGATATCATAGCACCGGAATTATTTCAAAATATGCCTAATCCTTTTACAGATAATACGGTGATCAAATATATTATCCCACAAGATGCCCAAAAAGCCAATTTACTTATCTATAATATGAGCGGTAAACAAATTGAGCAATTCACTTTATCTCAAAAAGGTGAGGGTTCTGTTACTTTGGCGGGTAGCCAACTGGAGGCAGGTATGTATTTGTATTCTTTGATCGTTGATGGAAATGTGATTGATGTGAAAAGAATGATCCTAACTAAGTAGGAGAAATTAGGGCTAAACTATTGCTATTATTAATAACTTTAAAAACACACACTCATGAAAACTAACAATGCAATTTTCATCTCAATTATTCTTTTCTTCTGCTGCTCAGCGAGTCATGCACAATTGAAAGTGCTTTCAAATGGTAAAGTTGGAATTGGTACTACTACTCCCAAGTACAGCCTTCTGGATATTGGAAAGGCAGGTACTGCCGGCGGATTGACCATTTATAACAGCGCATTGTCCAATCCTCTTCTTTTTAAATTATATTCTAACGGAGATTATGGCTATTTAAATTTTGGAGGAGTAGCAAAACATGGAATAACAATCTGTAAAGATGGTGGTATTGGTCTTGGGGCCGATCCCTCTATAGAACTGGATACTCCTGAGTATATTAACATATATACTTATGGGGAGAGATCTGCATTAATGGCTTATGCAAAGTATCCCTATGATTATGGTGATATCATAAAAGTTTATTCATGGCGTGATACCGATATGGCTTATGTTGTAAGAGACGTGCGTAATGGTGGGAGTCCGCTTGTTTTTTATGTAGCCGGTGATGGAAGTGTCTATTCAAAGGGTAGTATACTGACAGCTTCTGATGAATCCTATAAAGAAAATATAAGTTCAATAAACAATAGCCTGAATACGATCAGACAAATGAGAGGTGTTACCTATAAGTTAAAGGAACAGGCTGATGAATCAACTACTGCAAGCACTCTTCAAAGTGATGTTTCTTCCAGAGATACTTTATCCGCTCAGTCTCCTGTACCGGTTGAAATCGTTAATAAGATAAAAGCTGAAAAGAAAAGAAAGAAGTCCGGTTTTATCGCTCAGGAATTGGAAGAAATATTCCCGGAAGCTGTTTATACATTACCCAATGGAAAGAAAGCCATTGCTTATTCTGAAATTATTCCTCTATTAGTGGAAGCCATCAAAGAACAACAAAACGAAATAGATAAACAGCAGAACGAAATTGATGAATTAAGACAATCTAAGATCGTTCAAACCAGATCTGCTATTGGTGCTGTAGATGAACAATCAGATGTAAACTCATTGCTGGATGAAAAGCTGAAAGCCAAACTTTATTCCAATATACCCAATCCTTTCAAGGAGCAGACTACCATTTCTTTCTTTATCCCCGAAACATCTTCCAGAGCCAGTATTCATATCTATAACCTTCAAGGAAAACAGATAAAACAGCTCAATATTGAGTCGCGAGGAAATGGTTCGGTAACTATCAATGGCTATGAGTTGACTCCGGGAATGTATATGTATTCATTGATTGTAGATGGCCAAGAAGTTGATACGAAAAAGATGATATTAACCGAATAAATGTGAGGTAATTATGAATAGAATATTACAATTTTTGATTTTCATATTTTGGAGTACTTTATTGTATTCCCAAAATATTGTGATTGATGGAGTTACCTTTTCAGCAGATGGAAGTATATTGATAAAGTTTCCTACAGATAAGTTCTATAAAGAATATATAATACCGGAAGGTACAAAAATTATAGGTAAAAAAGCATTTGCAGGAGCTCAAATAGGGGAAGTGACATTCCCGACTACATTAACTCATATAAACGATTCTGCATTTTACAATGGTCCATTTGATTTCATTCTTACAGGGAAATTCCCCATTATTGGAAATCGTGTTTGGAGTAGAGGAAGACGTTTTGTAGTTACTGAGAGCAATCCTTATTGTCGAGTATCGGACGATAATTTTGTTTATTCCAAAGATGGGAAAACTGTATACATAGCTTTTGGGTATATGGCAGGGAATATGGGGTATGTTGAAATAATTGACAGGTATACATTTCAGGATTGTTATTTTGCTTATGGAATTATTTATATTCCTGGTAGTGTGCGTTTGATTAGAGAGCATGCCTTTGATGATATTAAACCTGCCTTGCCAACACGTTCAGAGCCTTCGTATTATAATTTTGAATTTACTTGTGATGCACTGACTCCTCCCGAATTGGAAGGTGAAGTGTTTACTGAAAACAATGTTGGTAATAGTACTTTATTGGTTCCAAAAGAGTCTGAGGAATTATATAAAAACACTTCTCAGTGGAATACATTCGGAACTATAAAAGGGTATACTCCTGGACCTCCACAAGGAATTTCTGAAAATTCAGTTTCTTCTTTGAAAGTTAATCGTGTGGATGGAGCAATTTACATAGAAGCTTTAAAGTCGATGGATACGGTAAGATTAATCAATCTAAATGGGAGTGTTGTATATGAAAAGAATAGGGTTAATAGTAATAACACTACTTGTGATATTTCTTCTCTTGATGGATTTTTCGGTTTATTACATGTGATTTTTAAAGACGGAGATAGTGAAGTTCTCAAATTAAGCTTTTAATTAATTTAATCGGAAAGAATTATGAATAGAATATTACAATTTTTGATTTTTATGTTTTGGGGTACTTTATTGTATTCTCAAAATGTAGTTGTTGATGGAGTTACCTTTTCAGCAGATGGAAGGACTCTAATAAAATATCCTACAGATAAGTTTTATAAAGAATATGTAATACCTGAAGGTACTGAAATTATAGGTAAAAAAGCATTTGCAGGAGCTCAAATAGGGAAAGTGACAATCCCGACTACATTAACTCATATAAATGATTCTGCATTTTATAATGGTCCATCTGATTTTATTCTTATGGGGAAGTTCCCCATTATTGGAAATCGTGTTTGGGCCAATGATAGGCATTTTGAAGTTACTGAAGGCAATCCTTATTGCCAAATATCAGGAAATGGTTTTGTATATTCCAAAGATGGTAAAACTATACATATAGCTCCTATAGATATACGTGGTTATTTGGAAGATATTGAAATAATTGATAGATATGCTTTTCAAGATTGTTACTTCCGTTATGGATATGTTGATATTCCTAATAGTGTGTATTTAATTAGAGAACATGCTTTTGATGATATAAAACCTAATTTGCCAACACGTTCAGAGCCTTCGTTTTATAATTTTGAATTTACTTGCGATGCATTGACTCCTCCCGAGTTGGAAGGTGAGGTGTTTACTGAAAACAATGTTGGCAATAGTACTTTGTTTGTTCTAAAAGATTCTGAAGAATTATATAAAACTGCTTCTCAGTGGAATACGTTTGGGACTATAAAAGGGTATACTCCTAGACCTCCACAAGGAATCTCTGAAAATTCAGTTTCTTCTTTGAAAGTTAATCGTGTGGATGGAGCAATTTACATAGAAGCTTTAAAGCCATTGGAAACAGTAAGATTAATCGATCTAAATGGAAGTGTTGTATATGAAAAGAATAGGGTTAATAGTAATAACACTACTTGTAATACTTCTTTTCTTGATGGATTTTTCGGTTTACTACAGGTTATTTATGAGGATGGAGATAGAGAAGTTATCAAATTAAACTTTTAATTAATTTAATCGGAAAGAATTATGAATAGAATATTGCAATTTTCGATTTTCATATTTTGGGGCACTTTATTGTATGCTCAAAATTTAGTTGTTGATGGGGTTATCTTTTCTGCAGATGGAAGTACATTAATAAAGTTTCCTACAGATAAGTTCTATAAAGAATATATAATACCGGAAGGAACGAAAATTATAGGCAAAAAAGCATTTGCAGAAGCTTGGGTTGAAAAAGTGACATTGCCAACTACATTGACTCATATAAACGATTCTGCATTTTATAATGGCCCATCCGATTTCATTATTACAGGGAAGTTTCCAATTATTGGAAATCATATTTTTGGATTAGCCACTCAAAGGTGCTTTGAAGTTAGTGAAGGTAATCCTTTTTGCCAAGTATCAGAGAATGGCTTCGTTTATTCAAAAGATGGGAAAATAGTACATATAGCTCCTGGAGTTATAGTTGGTTATTTGGAGGATATTGAAATTATTAACAGGTATACATTCCAAGATTGTTACTTTCGTTCCAGAATCTATATTCCTAGTAGTGTACATCTAATCCGAGAGCATGCATTTGATGACATTTGTAGGAGTGTACCAACACGTTCAAATTCATCATCTTATAATTTAAATTTTAGTTGTGATGCATTAACCCCTCCTGAATTGGAAGGTGAAGTTTTTACTGAAGACAATGTTGGTTATAGCACTTTATTTGTTCCAAAAGGATGTGAGGAATTATATAAAGCCACTCCTCAATGGAATACATTCGGAACTATAGAAACTCCTCGCCCTCCACAAGGGGTTTCTGAAAATCCAGTTTCTACTTTGAAAATTAATCAAAAGGATGGAACGATTTACATAGAGGCTCTGAAATCGATGGAAACAGTGAGGTTGATAAGTTTGAGCGGGAATGTTGTATATGAAAAGAATAGGATTGATAATAGCAACACGACTTGTAAGATTTCTTTTTTTGATGGATTTGTTGGTTTATTGCAAGTGATCTATAAAGATGGAAATAGAGAAGTTATTAAATTAAATTTTTAAAGATATGACACGTTACTTTTTTATTGTTATATTTATTCTGATTTCAATACAGCTTAAAGCCCAATTATCAGAATCAATTCGTGTAGAGGAGTCAGATCTTTCTTTTTCGCGCATGGAAGAATTTGATTGTGTTACGTGGAATAAAAGTTCTGAGTTTGTAGAACGGATAAATGCTCCTAAACTTCCGGTTATTATAGAATCGTTTGTTATTCCTTTTGGTGCGCAGGTTGCTAATATTGATGTAGTTGTTAAAGAAAAAAACTTATTGGATAGAAGTTTGTTGATTTTACCTGTTGATCCTCCTATTTCAATAAGAAATGATTTCGCAACATTATCACTAAATCTGGATAGCACTATTTATAATTCGTCTCTTGCCTATCCTACAGAGAATGTGAAGATCATTTCTGATACATACGAACATGGATATCATGTGGTGACAGTTGAAATTTGCCCTTTTGAATATATTCCTCTAAATAAAGCATTGTCATTATTGGATTTGGCATTCACAATTAATTATATACAGACACGGGGAGTTACTGAATATCCACAATACCAATCGTCTAAATCTGCAAATCGTGCCTATAATTTTGTTTATTCTAAAGTAAAGAATAAGCAAGACATAAATCGTTTTTCAAATCAAAGAACTGGAGTCGTATCCAATGAGTCGTTAAATATGAATGAAAGGAATTTAAGTGTTTCTGATGCGACAGTAAACATAATTCCTGAGTATTTGATTGTGACTAATAATGAGTTAAAAACCACTTTTCAACGTCTGGCAAATTGGAAAACGAAAAAGGGAGTGCCATCTGTCGTCATGACAATAGAAGAAGTGCAGGCACAAAATGAAGGATGTGATCTTGCTGAGAAAATAAGAAATTATCTGAAGAAATGTAGACAAGAATGGGGAGATGATTTCTTTGTTCTTTTAGGGGGGGATACTAATATTATTCCACCAAGAATGGCTACTAATGGACCTGACCGTGATGATTATAGATATAATAAATATAAAAATGATTCAACTATTCGGGCACAAGATTTATATTATACGGCATTGGATGGTAATTGGAATATGAATAATAATCATATTTACAACGAGTATTATCAATTTTTAAATCCTAATACGGGAAAAGACGTGATTATTAATATTGATCAAGCTGATTATGGAAGGGATATATATTTAGGACGTGCTCCCGTAAAAAACACCAGTGAGGCTGAAAATTTTGTGAATAAAGTGTTACTGTATGAGAAAGCTAATGCAAATATTGATTATTCCTATATTCTTAATTCTCTTAATATAGATGCGTTCATTATTAAAGATGAAAATACAGGCTTCTTGAGTGATGATGCAAGGAGTTCTATTTATGGTTATTATAGTTCATATCCTCAATTACATCGTTGGTTTCTTTTTGACCATTACAATTGTACCTGTAATAAACATTCAGCGTATACGGGGGCCTCTCACGGGGAGGAGCTGAATAAAAACAATTTTATGGCTGCGCTTCAAAACGGGGGAAATTCGGGATATAATCATTTTCATTTAGTTTATCACATGGATCATTCTTCTCCAAGAGGAATGGGAGCTTCTTCTCTAGATAAAAATGAGGCAATACATAATACGGATGTAGATCAGTTGACAAACGGAAATTATTTACAGATAGTATTGTCCAGTGGTTGTGAACCGGCTACTTTTAATGAAGATTGTATTGCAGAACATTTCATTAATAATTCCAATGGTGGTGCGGTCGCATACATGGGAAATGCAGATCGAGGGTGGGATAATGAGTATCGTCAGCTTGATAGATTATTAAAGGCTTTATATTCCAATGAATCGATTTATCATAATTTGGGCTATGTATTTCAAGCGACTATTGGCAGTAGGAATAGTGATAATTGTCGGCTAACCCTTTTGGGAGATCCGGAGATGCCTGTATGGACAGCAGTTCCACAAACGTTGAATGTATCTGTCACTCCCAATACGATAACTAATGGTGAGAATACAATTTCTATACAAATCAATAATTTGCCTGCAAATCAGGAGGCACTGGTCTGTTTAATGAAAGAAGGAGAAGGATATTCTACTTTAACTATACATGACCGGGCGGTACATTCTTTTACTTTTACTCCGTATACATCCGGTGTGGTTGATGTTACGGTTACTACAAACAATTTCCGTCCTTTTGAAACAACGATTCCCGTCAGTGTAAGTCCGAAAGCGGTTCTTCATATTTCAGATTTGGTATTTGATGATGATAAAACGGGAGGTAGTAATGGGAACAATGATAAACAACTGGATGCAGGAGAAACGGTTGAGCTTTCTGTTGCGTTAAAAAATGAAGGAAGTACGGTTTCGGATGTTGTGACAGGAAAATTAACTTGTAATTCTTCGGAAATCAGTATGATTAATGATGTGGTTTCATTTGGTAAAATCAATGCAGGAAGTAACCAGGTGTCGGGTACAAAATTTGTATTTACTATTGATAAGAACTGTAGAGAGCATCTCAAGAGTGCTCAGGACCCGATAGAGTTTACTTTAAAGATACAAAATGGTACGAATTCCGTTAATGAGAAATTCCTGGTGGATGTTTTTACCCCTGAAATAGAGATTGGTAATCAAAAGATTACTTGGACAAGTAATGGAAATAAGACAGTTGAGGCAGGAGAAACAGTGAAGATGAATATTGATTTAATGAATATAGGGAAGGCTGTGGCTACAGGAGTGAAGGCTGTGCTTATCTCAAACAATGCCCAGATATCGTGTTCATCTACACCAATTGTATATCCGGCTATTCCTTTTGCTGAGACTAAGAGTAATACGGTTGCTTTCCAATTTCAAACAGCAAGTAACTATACAGGAGGGTTGAATCTAACATTACAGCTTAGTAATGAGTATGGAAAGACCTGGAGTTTTCCGGTGAATCCATTGCTACGACCTGCTGTGATTGATGTATCAACCATTAATACCCTCTCTTATAGTTCTTCGATAAATGTGTATTGGACACCAGTAAGCAATGTGGCCGGTTATAACATATATCGTAGCAATAATGGCGAAAATGGTGTCTATCAGAAATTGAATAAATTCCCTCTGACTGCCGCCTATTACTTGGATGATAATCTTGCTAAACTTGCTACTTATTATTATAAAATCTCAACAATCTCATCTAATGGGAATGAAAGTAGCTGGAGCCCGGCTTATCGTACATGGACTTCGTATCCGGTAGTCAGTCCGTTCCCACGACGAATTTCTACTGGTGCTTATTCATCTGTATCCAGCCCTAATATTGCAGATGTAGATAATGACGGTAAACAAGAAATATTCTGGATTTACGAAGATCGGTATGAAACTCGTACCAGCTATTTGATGGGATTCCGGCCTACGGGTGAGGAATTGTTTGATATCGATGGAAATGTAACTACGGTCAGCGGTTTTGCTAAAACACCAACAATGCTGACAGGCCAAGTGGCTTTTGGAGACTTAGCTGGGAATGGGGAACAAAACATTGTAGTATCTACGTGGGACGATCTATACAGAGATAAAAACGCTGTTCGCTGTTATTCTCCATTTGATAAGGATGGAGATCATAAACCGGATTTGTTATGGGAAAAAAAGATTCCTTATTCAATGTTTCAGAGTCCGGTAATAGCCAATCTGGATGGAAGTTCGGATGGGACAATGGAGGTTATTATTAAGTCGCATCAGACTTCTGATATTTTTATTCTGGATCATAATGGAAATGAGTTAAGACGATTGAATCCGAATGTTGCTGATGAAAATGATCATAACTATTCTGCTTTAACTGTTGCTGATCTGGATAACGACGGCCAAATGGAAATCATAGCTTCTTATGATTCTTTGGGTATTTATATCTGGCGGCAGGATGGAACTCCTTTTACAACGAATCCATTCTGGGGAGCAGGTATTCTTAGGTTGGCATCTGCTCCAGTAGTATGTGATTTGAATGAGGATGGAAAAAAAGAAATATTGTTCTCCCAGCGGCAAATGGCCGAAAGTCATATTTTCGCCATTAGCCTGGAGGGCGATAAAACGGTTGCCGGCTGGGATGGTAGTCAGACTATTCCATATACGGTTAATGTTGTAGGGTCTACTCTTGATCATACTCTGTCCGTGGGTGATATTAATAATGACGGTCACCTGGAAGTGGTTATATTAGGTCATGAAATGGTGAAGGCATGGAAGCATACAGGTGATTTTCTTTTTAGTAAACCTATTAATGGATTATTTCCACAAGAGAATTATGCTGCCAATATAGATGCTCCTGTTTTGGCCGATGTGGATGGAGATGCTATACCGGATGTTGTTTTTTGTTGTAAAAACTTTATTTATGCTTTACATAATGACGGAAGTGATATTGTAGGGTTTCCAATAATATCGGATGAAGGATTTCTGGTGGCCCCTTGTGTGGCAGATATTGATAATGATGGCAAAAATGAGCTAATTGCCGGTAATGAAAAAGATTTGTATGTGTGGAAGACCGAAGGTATTCCTACAGCAATAGAATGGGGCGTTTATCGTGGTAACCCGCAAAATACAGGAGAGTATTTTCCGACAGTTTGTAAACCAATGCTGATCAATGCCAATGAAACATGGGACGGGGAATCTCCTTGCGGAAACGTGGTATTACAGTCGGGACGCTTGGTGGTTTCAGGTGGTAAGACGATGACGCTGAATAATACTTCATCGGTGATAGTTCGTTCGGGGGCTACACTTGAAGTAGATGGAGGCAGTATCCTGAATGCACGGCTTGTGGTGCAGAAAGGAGGTACAGTGGTTGTCAAAAACAACGGTCTGATCAAGTTACGAAGCGGTGCCGGATTTGAGATGGAGAATGGCGCAGTGCTGGATTTACCTTGTGGGGCGATTGATGTACCTTAAATGATATTTATAGAGTGGACTTAAAAAGATGTCTGAAATATGGATGCTAAAGGAAAACTGGAGGAGGGATACTTAAGTTTCTTTTAATTATTTGTATTAAGACATCTTTTCTTTTTGCTTGAGATATACGTTTTCTTGTATATGCGTTACTCTCTGAATTAATATTTCTGTTTTTAATTCTTGGCCTCTTTTGTGGTTATCTTGATGAAATCCTGTACTTTTGCAAGCGTAACTAATGAGAGAGCCAACTTATGAATCAGATAAATTCAGTATGCGTCTATAGCGCATCAAGTACCAAGATAGATGAGGTTTACTTTAATGCCGCCCGGCAGTTGGGGCAATTGCTTGCCAAACGCCGTATCCGGCTCATTAATGGGGCAGGTAGTATCGGGCTGATGCGCTCGGTGGCAGATGCTGTTCTTGAAAATGGTGGAGGGGTGACCGGAGTGATTCCGAAGTTTATGGTAGAACAGGGTTGGCATCACACAGGATTAAGTAAACTGGTAGAAGTGGAAAGTATGCACGAGCGCAAGCAATTGATGGCTGATTTGAGTGATGCCGTTATTGCGTTGCCCGGTGGCTGTGGTACATTGGAGGAGTTACTCGAAATTATTACCTGGAAGCAGTTGGGGCTTTATCTTAATCCGATTGTTATACTAAATACGAACGGTTTCTTTGATCCGTTGCTCGATATGCTTACGCGTGCTATTGACGAAAACTTTATGAGGCGTCAGCACGGAGAGATCTGGCATGTGGCTACTACACCGGAAGAGGCTGTGGAGCTGATATATACGGTTCCTGTCTGGGATGCGTCTATTCGAAAGTTTGCTGCGATATGAGTATGTGGTTAATGCTGACATCGGGCTTTGAGGGAATGCCCCTCCCCTACTCTCCCCGCACGGATGATGTAGTAGCATTGATATTGCTGACTTGTTTCTTTTTGTCTTCTTTTGCACTGGCACGTAGTAAGAAGTTTCTTTCTCAACAGGCGAAAGATTTTGTACTACATCGGGAACGTACCAGTATCTTTGCTGTTTCTACGGCAGCAGATGTTCGGTATCTGTTGTTGTTAGTACTGCAAACCTGTATTTTGAGCGGAATCTGTATTTTTAATTATTTCAATGATGTGCAACCGGCTTTGATGGAAGAAGTCTCTCCCCGCCTGCTGCTTGGAGTCTATATACTTGCCTGTTTGCTTTATCTATTGTTTAAATGGATGCTCTATTCTTTTTTAGGATGGGTGTTTTTTGACAAAAATCGGACAAGCCTTTGGCTGGAATCTTATTCTACATTGATCTATTATCTTGGATTTTCCCTTTTCCCATTCGTATTGTTCCTTGTTTACTTCGATCTGAAAATCATATTTTTAGTTTCAATCGGATTGTTTCTGATAATTTTTACTAAAATATTGATGTTCTATAAGTGGTTAAAGCTTTTTTTCGATAATATTAGCAGCATTTTCCTTTTAATTTTGTACTTTTGTGCCCTTGAAATCATACCCTGTTTGCTTTTGTATCAGGGTTTGAGAGAGCTAAACAATATATTGGTAATAAAATTTTAGGACGTTGAAAATTAAGAAAGTACTTGTGTCGCAGCCTAAGCCTGCTTCGGAGAAATCTCCATATTACGACATTGCTGAGAAGTATGGCGTAAAAATAGATTTCCGCCCCTTTATCAAAGTGGAAAGTGTTTCTGCTAAAGAGGTTAGACAACAGAAGGTGTCAATACTTGACCACACAGCTGTCATATTTACTTCGCGTCATGCGATTGATCATTTCTTCCACCTTTGCACGGAGCTTCGTGTGACGATTCCGGAGACGATGAAGTATTTCTGTGTGACGGAGCAAATCGCGCTATACATACAGAAGTATGTGCAATATCGTAAGCGTAAGATCTTTTTCGGAGCTACGGGTAAGATTGAGGATCTCATTCCTTCTATCGTAAAGCATAAGACTGAAAAGTATCTTGTGCCAATGTCTGATGTGCATAATGATGACATTAAGAACCTGCTGGACAAGCATAATGTTCAGCATACGGAAGTTGTAATGTATCGTACTGTCAGCAACGATTTTGGAGAGGGAGAAGAGTTTGACTATGATATGTTGGTGTTCTTTAGTCCTGCCGGCGTTTCTTCATTAAAGAAGAACTTTCCGGATTTTGATCAAAAGAATATTAAGATCGGAACATTTGGCTCTACTACAGCACAAGCTGTTCGTGATGCCGGCCTTCGTTTAGACCTGGAGGCTCCTACTGTGCAGGCTCCTTCTATGACAGCTGCACTGGATATGTTTATTAAGGAAAACAATAAGGGAAAATAAAAGAAAGGAATAAGTTACGGGCTACGAGCTACGGGTGCTACGTATTGTACGTGTGTTAGTGCTTGTAGCTCGTAATTTTTTTAACTTGTAACCAGAGAAGATGAATACATTGTGCAAGGCCGAAAGGCTCTATAGTAAGATTGTTATTGAGAAGATGTTTGCAGGCGGGGCTTCGCGTTCATTTTCTGTCTTTCCTTTGCGTGCAGTGTATATGTCTGTTGACAGGCAGGAGGTGCCTGCATCTATTCTTATCAGTGTTCCTAAAAAACGGTTTAAGCGTGCTGTGAAACGCAATCGGGTGAAGCGGCAGATACGCGAAGCTTACCGTAAAAATAAGGGTGGATTGTGGCAGGCTTTGGAAGAGAAGGAACAAGGGGTGGCTGTTGCTTTTATCTATCTGTCGAATGAATTGTTCTCCTCTGCTGAAATAGAGAATAAGGTGAAGATTTTGCTTGCCCGCATAGCAGAGAAGCTGGAATGAGGCGCTTTTTGTCTTACATATTGTTGCTTCCTATTTACTTTTACCGGGCTTGTATTTCACCTATGACCCCTCCTTCTTGTCGCTTTACTCCTACCTGTTCGCAGTATGCTATTGAGGCGATCAAGAAACACGGACCATTCAAAGGGCTTTATCTGGCTGTAAGAAGAATTCTGCGTTGCCATCCATGGGGTGGTTCCGGCTATGACCCTGTGCCTTGATTGCTTATGGAACTATTAGATATACATACCCATCACTTGGCGGAAAGTACGTTTTCTGCAATTAAGAATATTCGTTTTCTCAATGAAGAATTTTCTCCGGAACCGAGGCGATATTATTCAATAGGCATTCATCCCTGGGATGTAGAACTGGAGGATGAGATTGATTGGGGTTTGTTTGAGGAGTTAGCTATGCATCCCCAGGTATTGGCTGTTGGTGAGTGTGGTATTGATAAACTGGTACATAAAGAATTGTTACCGGCTCAGGAACGTATCTTCTTGCGGCAGTTGGGTATTGCAGAACGTCTGCTGAAGCCCGTTTTAATTCATAATGTGAAATCTACGGAAATCATCAGTTTGATGAAAGGTCGTAGCCCTGGTCTTGTTCCTTGGATATTGCATGGTTTTCGAGGGAAAGAACCTCTTGCTTTGCAACTTATCCGACATGGATTTTATCTCTCATTCGGTGCCAGATACAACGAAGATACTTTACGTGCTGTACCACTTGACCGATTGTTTCTGGAAACAGATGATGCAGAGACGGATATTCATGAAATTTATAAGAAAGTGGCTGATACACTGAATATGTCTGTGGGAGAACTCACAGAGCGGGTACAGCGTAACATTAAGAATGTATTTTTTAATGAATAAGAGTTGTTTCTTCGAAGAAAGAGTCGTACTTTTGCCCAGACTAAATATTTAAAAACTAATATCATTCGATGAATTTTGTAGAAGAATTAAGATGGCGTGGCATGTTACAGGATATGATGCCAGGCACAGAAGAATTGTTAGCTAAGGAGCAAGTAACGGCTTATCTCGGAATTGATCCGACTGCTGATTCGCTGCATATTGGTCACTTGTGTGGCGTAATGATGCTCCGCCACCTTCAGCGTTGTGGTCATAAACCATTGGCACTCATCGGTGGTGCAACAGGTATGATTGGCGATCCATCCGGTAAATCGGCAGAGCGTAATCTGTTGAACGAAGAGACGTTGCGTCACAATCAGGCTTGTATAAAGAAGCAGTTGGCTAAGTTTCTGGATTTTGAGTCGGATGTTCCGAATCGGGCTGAGCTGGTCAACAATTATGACTGGATGAAAGAATTTACTTTCCTTGATTTTGTTCGTGAGGTGGGCAAGCACATCACTGTAAATTATATGATGGCAAAAGATTCGGTTAAGAGACGTCTGAATGGCGAAGCTCGTGATGGTTTGTCATTCACCGAGTTTACTTATCAGCTTCTTCAGGGATATGACTTCCTGCATCTGAACCAGACGAGAGGTTGTAAGCTTCAGATGGGTGGTTCGGATCAATGGGGTAATATCACCACTGGTGCTGAACTGATACGCCGTACGAATGGGGGAGAGGTTTTTGCCTTGACTTGTCCGTTGATTACAAAAGCCGATGGTGGTAAGTTCGGTAAGACAGAATCGGGAAATGTATGGTTGGATGCAAAATATACTTCTCCGTATAAGTTCTTCCAATTCTGGTTGAATGTGAGCGATTCGGATGCCGAACGTTATATCAAGATATTTACTGCTTTGTCGAAAGAAGAGATTGATTCGTTGATTGCAGAACATCAGCAGGCTCCGCACTTGCGTGTACTTCAAAAACGTCTGGCAAAAGAAGTGACAATCATGGTTCACTCTGAAGAGGATTATAATGCGGCTGTAGACGCCTCGAATATCTTGTTTGGTAATGCAACCTCTGATGCGCTGAGAAAACTTGATGAAGACACGCTATTGGCGGTTTTTGAGGGTGTTCCTCAGTTTGAAGTATCCCGTGATGCATTGGTGGAAGGTGTAAAGGCAGTTGATTTGTTTGTGGATGATGCTGCTGTATTTGCATCCAAAGGTGAAATGCGTAAGCTGGTGCAGGGTGGGGGAGTTTCTTTGAATAAAGAGAAACTGGCTGCTTTTGACCAGGTTATAACCACTGCAGACCTGCTTGACGAGAAGTATTTACTTGTTCAGCGTGGTAAGAAGAACTATTATCTGATCATTGCTAAATAAAAAAAAGTAGCAAAATATTTGGAGAATTAGACATATAACACTATCTTTGCACCGCTTTTTAACAGAAAGCACAGTTAGTTTGTCCCATGGTGTAATGGTAGCACAACAGTTTTTGGTTCTGTTTGTCTAAGTTCGAATCTTGGTGGGACAACGAACAATGTCTTGATAAGACAACAACTTTATTGTAAAAAACACTAAATCCCGCTAAATATGGCTATTTAGCGGGATTTTTCTTTTCATACTTTTTCCCTTTTTTACCCTGCAATTGAAAAGTAGAGGTTTCAGTTGAGGTTTCACTTCCCTAAGAAAAATGACTCAAATAGGCAATGTTTCGGCAAATAACATTGTATGGAGAATCAATTACAGAAAATTAACATCCTGTTCTGGCTATTTAAGTCCAGAGGGAATGAATTTGGAGCACCGTTAAGGTGCAGGGTGTCTATTTTGAAACAAAGATACGAAATATCTTTGAATTATAATGTGCCGTTTAAATTGTGGATAACCGATGCACAGAGGTGCAAAAATAGCACTGCTTTAGGCAAAGAGATTAATAAGGCTATCGAACAGCTACGTGCCGATATTGAAAAGGCAGTAGAGCAGCTTCGGGAAGAAGATGTTATGGTTACCATTGAGAACCTGAAACTAAAACTGTTTCAAGCTTTAGAGATACAGGGACGGCGTACTGTTCTGTCTATGTTTGAGTATCACAAGGTGATTGAGAAGAATCATATATCGGAAAGTACTATGATTCTGTATAATGTGACCCGTGACCATGTGGCCAAATTTATGCGAATCCGTTACGGTAAAGTGGATGTTGATATTAGAAAGGTCAAAAGAGACTTTGCGACGGAGTTCTTTGCGTACTTGCAGGGCTACAAAAGACCGGTGGGAGAGCCCACTTGCCAAAACAATACGGCAGTCAAACACATGCAGCGATTGGGGCACGTGTTCAACATGGCGTTTGAAAACGAATGGATTGACAAAAACCCGTTCGCAAAATTCCGCATGCAGACACACCCTACTGAACGGGGGTTCCTGAATAAGGAAGAAGTTCAAAGTATCTTATCTGTACTGAGTCTTAATCCGAGTCAAAAGCTAATCCGGGACATGTTTATCTTCTCTGTTTATACAGGGGTGAGTTTCATTGATATGGGGCATTTGACAACTGATAATATAAATATTGGCATGGATGGTGAACGCTGGCTGGTTTATAAGCGTATTAAAACAGGCATTCGCTGTATGGTTCCTCTGTTGGAGCCGGCAGAGCAGATTTTATCTTTATACAAGGAGGCGGCAAGCTATATTGAAGGAGCTCCACTGCTGCCTATTCCTACTAATCAGGTATGCAACCGGACGTTAAAGATCATTGCTGCAAAGGCGGGTATTCACAAGCGGGTGACCTTCCACCTTGCCCGTCATACCTTCGCCACTACAATAACTTTATCAAATAACATTCCTATTGAAACGGTTGGTGCCATGATGGGGCACGCTGACATATCTACTACACAGATTTATGCAAAAGTGGTGGGCGAAAAAATATCGAGGGATACGCAGGCATTGAGGGCGATTTATTCTTCTGACAAACAGAAGGCCCGGAAAGTGATTAATCAATAATAAAACATATAGTTATGGGAAAAAAAATGATTCAGAAGTTAGAAGCTCCGGTAGAAGATACGACTATCGGCGGAGGTATGGATAAAAGGGAGTATATGGAAAATCCAGTGTAAGATGCCCCCTAAAACCAAGCGATTCTATCCCCTTGTGC
>OHES01000620.1_pt1 | contig 22863 bp, 18 predicted proteins | sample 1567371 | NCBI WGS metagenome assembly OHES01 (sample SAMEA3879533, study PRJEB24766) | human gut metagenome | biome: human-associated habitat; feature: feces | place: USA | collected 1985/1987 | reverse complement strand
AGAATAAGAAATACATTCAATGGATTACCGTATTAGGATTAATAGTTATATTTGCATTGCAAGCAATATGGCTACGTAATACTTACGTACTTATAAAGAATGATATCAAAAAGGAATGCAATAATATTTTAGAGCAAGCATTAAACAAAGAAGTAGGTATTATTTCCTGCAATACACCTAAGAATACTGCGATTTCCGGTGGTTCACCCAATGATTCAATATCAGTATATACATATTTATATAATAGCCTTTGGGAGATGAAACTTGAATACTCCATAACCCGAATAGATTCTCTTGCGGGAATATACTTAAAGACCTCTAATATAAATAATGACTACTTTATCTGTACAGTTAATCCCGAAAGCCAAAGCATATTAAAGAAAAGTAAATCACAAAACATTCCTGCGTGGGGTACCGTCGAATCACAAATAATTCCAACCAGACTAGATCGTTCAGAAGGAATACAACTAATTTTAGTTTCGCCTTATTATACTGTAATTGAACGCATGGATCTACTCATTATAGCCACTGCCTTGCTTTCATTCTTTGTCATTGGCTGTATCACTTATCAGATCAAAATTATTAATCATCAAAATAAAGTCGCCAAAATCCGTGAAGACTTTTCTTACGCAATGGTTCATGACATGAAGACTCCTCTCAGCACCATCATGTCGACTTTGGACTTCCTGCATAGTGGCCGATTAGACGACAAAGCGGAAATGAAAGAAAGATACTTCAACATAGCCAAGGATGAAGCAAACCATCTGCTAGCTCTAACCAATAAAGTTCTCACCATATCTAAATTAGAAAATCACAAATTAACAATGTCTAAAAAAGAGGTATTGTTAGCACCCATGATTGAAAACTTAGTAGAGAAGTTTACTGCAAAATCAACTAAACCAGTGCATTTCACAATCGAGCTGAATGTAGAAAGTGTATATGCCGACGAAGAATATCTGGCAGAAGCCATCAGTAACTTAATAGATAACGCCATTAAATACTCCAAGAAATCTGTAGAAATAAAAATCAGTTCTTTAAGTAACGAGTCATATACCATTATAAAAATATTAGACAACGGACTAGGCATTGCCGAAAAAGACAGGCGCATAATCTTTGATAAGTTTGAGCGGGCAGCTGCCATCAAACGAAGCAGAAACGGAGGTGCCACAGGTTTCGGATTGGGACTAAACTTTGTTCAACAGGTTGTAGCCGCCCATGACGGCAATATCTTTGTAAACAGTATAGAAGGAGAATACAGCGAATTTAATATACATTTACCTTTAATTTTAAACAATCTATGATTAAACTATTATTAGTGGAAGACGATGCAAATCTGCGCTATATTCTACAGAGCGGATTGCAGGAACTTATTGGAGGGTACGAAGTTATTGCAGTTACCAATGGTGCCGAAGGTTTGGATGCATGGAAAGAGCATCATCCCGACATCATTATTTCGGATATTGACATGCCGGTAATGAACGGGCTAGAAATGGTAGAACGTATTCGCGAAATAGATGGAGACACTCCCATTTTATTTACATCGGCCTTGACCTCTCCCAAAGATGTAAAAGATGGCTACAAAATTGGTGTAAATAATTATATCAAGAAACCATTTGTTCCCGATGAACTGGATGCTCATATCCATGCTTTACTTCAATTGAAGGAAGGCGCCAAAACCCGAACAGAAACAGACCATTATAAGTTGGGACGCTTTACACTGGATGCCAAACATGCCAGCCTGCGGAATGACGACACAGGAAAGGTGCAAGTATTGACTGTAAGAGAAGCAGGTATTTTGCAACTTCTTGCGGAAAACAAGAATGAAACCGTAAAGCGGTCGGCCATGCTCAGCCGATTCTGGAATACAGAAGATGATTACTTTGCATCGCGCAGTATGGATGTTTTTATGACCAAGCTACGCAAACTATTAGCCGAAGAGCCTTGTATCCAAATAAAAACGATAAGAGGTGTAGGATTTATGCTGATTATCGACTGACATTATAGTTTTACCTTAGATTCAGTTACAACAATACCGATTCGCATCCCCTACTATACTGGCGGGATAATGATACAGTTCTAATATTTTAATTGCATTACGCTGAGTGGATACTCCCATTTTTAGCTTATAATCAAATAGCAGTTGCTCGTCTCTGATTATTTCGCTAAAATGATATAAATCATACTTGTCTTTTACAAACTTACAGAGTTCAAGATCATGCGTAGAGACAAGAACTATATTGCCGTTCTCTGCCAAAGCCGAAAGTACGGCCCTGCATATAGCGATACGTTCTTGTGTATTTGTTCCTTTAAACGGTTCGTCCAAAAGAAACAGGCATACTGGCTGTGCAGCTTGATCTATCATCTCTTTTATTCGCAACGATTCTTGCAAGAAGTAACTTTTGCTCTCTTGCAGATTGTCTGCATTATGGATTGAAGAGTATATTCGAGTATTCAAATTCATTGAGAAATGTTGGGCAAAGCATGTATTGAGCACTTTGGCAGAGAGCAGATTTATTCCCACAGTACGTATAAAGCTTGTTTTGCCGGACATATTTGAGCCTGTAACTAAGAATGACTTCTCGTGCAATAAAAAATCATTGGATACAGCATTGTTCACCATTGGATGATAGATAGCGTTGGCATGCAATTTTTCTCCTTCTACCGGCAAGGTTGGCAAACAATAATAAGGTAACTGTTCGCGCAACAGAGAAATAGAGCATAGTGTATCAATGAAACCGACAAAGTGGAATATCTTTTCTATCAATTTCTTTTTATCGTGAAGCGCGATGAGGGCTTTATTAACAGCATAAGCCTCGGTCAGAAAGAATATATTAAACAACTCTACTACACAATAGACCAATATTGCGATATCACTATCCATCCGAATGCTCAGTTTGAAGAATCGAAGTTGAGTTTTCAAAGCTTTCAACTCTGCCAAATGTTGCTTGATGTCCGGATCAACTGATAACAGCAGAGGATGAGTTGCCATTTCTTCTGCCTGTTTCAGCATTCTTACAATTTGGGGTATGGAATAATAGAATTGATAGATATTCTTTTTGTTTTGATAGTGCAAAGCAAAGTTTACAGCAATAGCTGCAATCAGTAAAATCATGAACAGCGCATTATGTGTTATAAATGTAAGTCCTATCAAGAGAAAAGGTATAAATCGGAAACAACTCAACCCTAACAATTTATGCTTTGAAGGAATGACTATGGATTTAGAGAACAAAGACGCTATATAATAGGAATCGGCATTACTTGTCCGGGAAAGTATCTTTAACAATTTTGCCCGCCAATCTTTATTTTCACTTAGTTCGCTTATTAACGACTCATATTTCCCTATTTGTGAAGGTTGGTCTTGATGCAAAATGTGATATAAGTATTGTTGCCCAATACGAGAAGAAGTAAAATCAATCGCGGAGAAAAAACTATCGATATCCAAATCTTTACAGACATTGTCAGGCAGTAAAGTTTCTTCGTTACTAACGTAAGTATGATAAGATGACAGAAGTGAAGGATTACTTATTTTCATTTTATTACTTAATAAACGTGAGTTGATGAATTCTTTTATAAAACTAGCCTTATCTTGCTAAAAGTGTAGTAATCATCGGATAAAGCACCTCCGCATACCGCATAAAGCCTAAATCGGTAAAGTGGATGCCATCTACCGTGGCTTCACCATCATGCCCGATGATATCTTTGGAAGAAAGGAAATAGATATTTTTCTCTCCACGGTTCTTCAATGACTGAAAAATGGCATTAATAGTTTCATTCTTATCTTTTATCTCCTTAGCTATCCTAGTATCGAAAGGAGAATGGGTGAAAATCGGATCTTCTATAAACAGGATAGGCGTATCGGGGTGCTTTTCACGAATGATGGAATAGAATTTCTCCGCACGTTCATTCATCTGCTCAACGGTTGCATTAGGCAGAAAATCGAGTACAAACAGAGAGGCATCTACACCGGCTATGACATCGGCAATCTCCAAATCGAGCAGTGCGTTCCCGCTAAAGCCCAGGTTGATGCATTCGCGGTTGAGCTTACGTTCCAGGATATTTGTATGAGCCATGCCGGGACGGGAAGCACAACCACCTTGCAAGATGCTGGTGCCATAAAACACAATCGGCTTTGTGCGTACTGGCAAGTCTACAGCCGGCTGACCGATTTCAGAAAGAGAATCTACACCGATGGCAAGTGAGGTAACGCCATCATATAAAGAAAGATATAAAAGGTATTCACGCTCCTCGGGAAGCATGTTCTTCACAATAGTAGCCGTACTTGCTTTGCCTTGCGGACGACCACTTCCGGCAAATATCCATTTGCCATCTTGCAGGCAATAAAGGTCAAGTCCTTTGATGCCGGTAGGTGTCATGTGGTTCATACTGAAATTATTCAAGACCTCCCATTTGGCTGCAATACAGGTAGAATTTGAACGAAAACGCACGGCAAGTCCTGCACTATTCCTACCTAAGTCCCACAACGGTTTGCGGGAAATATTCTGCAAAGAATCCGGAAGACGTTCATAACGGGTTAGTGTAGACTCGGTCGCCTTGCCTAAAAGGGGGAAAACAGCGGCATCATGATAAACAATCTGAGCATTGGATGCGGTTACAGCCAGCAGCAAGCCCATCAAAAGAAATTTGGTTCTCATAATAAGTAGGACTAAGATGTTAAGTACGCACCAAAGATACAATCTTTCCCTGAAAAACTACGAATAACAAGCGTTTTACATCAATTAACGCAAACAGGCTTGCCGTATTACGGAACATTCGTACTTTTGAGAGAAATAGAATCTTATAAACAGAATCTTATGAAACACATCCATCTTTTTATTGCAAGCTTGCTATTATGCATCTGCTGTTATCCACTTCATGCCAAGAACCGGGTAATTGAACAACCTCCCTTCTGCGTAAGAAACTCCACTTCTATCGAAGTCAGTAAAGTAGTAATGAGCGATACGGCTACCGTACTCCATATTTATGCCAAGTACCGCCCCAAGAACTGGATAAAGATTGCATCCGGTAGTTATCTGAAAGATAATAACGGAGAGACTTACCAATTGCGTTCGGGCATAGGAATCACTCCTGATAAGGAATTCTGGATGCCGGAATCGGGCGAAGCCGAGTTCCAATTAATATTCCCGCCCGTTGCAGCCAATGCTACCTCTATTGATTTTACCGAAGGTGAAGGAATACAAGATGGATTCAGCATTTGGGGGATACAACTGAAAGGTAAGAAATTGCCGGAGTTGGTATTGCCTAAAGAAGTAGCAGTGCATCCGGTAGATCGAAGCACTACATTACCCGAACCGATCATTCAATATGGCGAAGCAACTGTAAAAGGGAAATTACTGGATTACGGTCCCGGCATGTTGAAAGAAATTTCGCTTTATCCTAACGAAGCGTTCAAAGGGTTTGAAGAAGCCACAGTAGTTAATGTACAGCCGGATGGTAGCTTTACTTCCACTTTCCCTGTAACGGGAACCACCTCTATAATGGCTTATGTTCATGAAACCGCCATCCAATTCTTTATAGAGCCCAACAAGACAAGCGAAATATACATCAATCTTCGTGAAGCCTCCAGACAACAATCCAAGTTTCACAAGGACGGCAAACCGTATGGTGCTATCGTCTATATCAATGGTCCACTGGCAGGTATAGCAGAAGAGTGGAACCAAGCCAACATCAAAACTTCATTGTTTGGGAATTACGAAGATTTATTGAAAAAAGCAGAAGACATGGATATACATGCCTATAAATCGTATATGCTTGAACAATCGAACAAATTAAAACAGGAAATAGCCAAACAACCGCTCAGCCAGGCAACCAAGCAATTGCTGACACTGGAAGCCGAACAAAGCTATATTGATGCACTTCAAATGGCACCAAGCATGCTGACACAAGCATATCTGAAGAAGAACAAACTGGAAAATGAAATGGGGCGTGAATATTACATGAAAATACAACAAGGAATGCCCAAAGACTATATCCCTGCTTCATGTTACAAGGCTTTCAATGTTCCGCAAATCTTAATCACTCCGTCATACGTCAACAGTATCAGGATGGCGGTATACCAAAAAGATGCAGTAACCAAGGCATTAGGTACGGACAAAGGTTGTTTCTTTGATGTGCTGAAAACCGCAACCCTCTATCAAGGCATCAAAGACTTTAACCCTTTAACCGAGGCACAGAAACAAGAAATCAAGAGCTTACCGGATGCTTACCAACAAGCGCTCTTACTAGCTGACACGAAATTAATGAAGACCATCGAAGTCAATAAGAAGAAAGACGGTTTTTCCATTAATGAAGCTGGTGAAGTGAGTAACGAAGATCTCTTTGCTTCCATCATCAGCAAATTCCGTGGAAAAGTCCTGCTGGTTGATTTTTGGGCTACTTGGTGTGGTCCTTGCCGCATGGCAAACAAAGCAATAGCTCCAATGAAGGAAGAACTGAAAGATAAAGATATCGTATACCTCTATATTACCGGTGAAACTTCTCCGCTGAAAACTTGGGAGAATATGATTCCTGATATTCATGGCGAGCACTATCGCGTAACAGATGCCCAATGGACATACTTGAGAGATGCTTTTAAGGTAGAAGGCGTACCTACCTATCTGGTTATCGATCCTGAAGGTAACATCAAATTCAAACAAACCGGATTCCCCGGAGTAGAAAAGATGAAGGAAGAATTGCTGAAAGTCGTAAAGCAGTAGAAATAGTAAGAAAGATAAAATGATAAGAGGGTACCGATTGCTTTCAAATGATCGGTACCCTCTTATTTTATTCTATAAATAGCTGATAGCTATAAGCCATCGTATTTATTTCTTTTTCTTCTTCTTAGCATCTTTCGCTTCTTTAGCAGCAACTTTTGCCCATTCTTTAGCACCCTGTTCTTTCAGTTGAGCAGTGAATGCCTGAGCTTTCTCCATGCTAGCCTTTTCATCTTCAGGACTTGCATAAGCATGCTTATAACCTTTTTCTACATTCCATTCGCCACGAGTGAAATCGGGGAATGCAACAGAAGCACAGTTATTATCCATAGAAAGTTCACCCAGCTCGGCCAAACAGCACCATTCAGCAAGGTCATATACATCCATATCCAAAGGTAAGCCGTTCTGCAAGCAATATACCATGCGGCTGTCCATGATGAAGTCCATACCACCATGACCACCTACTTCTTTTGCCAACTCGCCATATTTCTTCAAGATAGGATGTTGATATTTAGCGATCAACGCTTCCATCTCAGCTTTAGGCAAGAAACCATGAGAGTTCAGGTCGTCTACTTTAGGTTGCACACCCGATGCACTTAATTGAGCAGCATCAAGAGCATATCCTTCTACCGGATATTTGTTAGCAAAACCTTTGCTACCTGTAAGCTGATACAAACGGTTGTAAGGTTGCGGAGTCATTACATTGTGTTGGATTTCAATCACCTTACCATTTGCTGTACGAAGCAGCGTTGTAGTATGGTCGCCATTGCGGAAATTGTCACAAGCAGCACCGGTTCTCTTTTCAACCAAGTCTTTACCAACAACGGATTTAGTATCCATAGCCACCAAAGTAGTGATACGGTCACCACGGTGGATGTCAAGAGCTTGTGCCACAGGACCAAGGCCGTGAGTAGCATATACATCACCACGATGTTTCTTATTGAATTCCAAACGCCAGCCTAACTTGTCGTCTTCACCGTTCTTCCAATAATGATCCCAGAACGGAGCCAGATTGTGGATGTATGCACCTTGTGCACGAATCACTTCGCCGAATACACCCTGTTGTGCCATGTTCAATGTGTTCATTTCGAACCAGTCGTAGCAGCAGTTCTCCAAAATCATACAATGCTTGCGAGTCTTCTCACTTAAGTCAATCAGCTCCCAGCATTCTTTGAGGTTCATAGCCGAAGGTACTTCGATAGCCACATTCTTACCATTTTCCAAAGCACACTTGGCAATGGGGAAATGATGCAACCAGTCGGCAGCGATATAAACCAAGTCTATATCAGGACGCTTGCAAAGTTCTTCATATACCTTTTCGCCTGAATAAATGGCTGCTTTGGGCATAGATGCTTTCCTCAAAATGTTTTGGCATCTTTCAGCACGCTCGGGTACGTAGTCACAAAGAGCTACCACCTGTGTGCCGGGAATGTAAGTGAAACGTTCCACAGCACCGGGTCCACGCATACCCAAGCCAACAAATCCTACACGAACTACTTCCATTTTCGGAGTAGTCAATCCTAACACGCTTTTTTGATCTGCAGGACGTTCGGGAGATTTTACTTCAATTGTTCCGTTTTTCCATTCCCATTGGGTTCCTTTTTCCGACGTCGTCTGCGCGATAGAGTTTTGAGTAGAGCATACAGCTAATACCAAGCATGCACCTACCATCAACGATTTAAAGTTTTTCATAAATTTGAAACGATTTGATTTAGATAAATTGAAAGCGGACAAATATAGTTAATATTCACATAAGTATACCTGTACAGCGGTATATTCTTTAGATTTTTATACATTCAGGCAGGCTATAGTAAACTTTCCTAAAATGCTCCATTTGCATTTAGATTAATTAACTCACTGTTTATTGCCTTATTACGAAATTATCGTAGATTTGCATTGAATTCATTTAAATACTTTATCCATGGAAAAGTTAACGATACAAGAAGAAGAAGTAATGATTTACATCTGGGAGCTGGAAAATTGTTTTGTAAAAGACATCGTTGCCAAATTTCCCACTCCGGCACCTCCCTACACAACCGTAGCATCCATCGTGAAAAACCTGGAACGCAAACAGTATGTCCGTGCTACACGAGTAGGAAATACCTATCAGTACGCACCACTAATCCGTGAAAGCGAATATAAACGTACCTTCATGAGTGGTTTTGTACGCAACTACTTTGAAAACTCATTCAAGGAAATGGTTTCTTTCTTTGCCAAAGAGCAGAAGATTTCAACCAATGACCTGAAAGACATAATAGAGATGATTGAAAAAGGAAAAGAGTGAAGATTTATGATTTCTAATTTATGATTTATATCATGCTACATTGATGATATACTATCACTAAGTTAGGGAAACATAAATCATAAATCTAAAATCATAAATCTAATAACATGTTAGCCTATTTTCTAAAAGTCAATGTAGCCATAGTGCTGTTTTATGCATTCTACCGGCTGTTCTTCTACAAAGATACGTTCTTTGGTTGGCGCCGGATAGCTTTGATTTGTTTCTTCGCTATCTCTGCCGCTGTACCCTTACTGAACATTCAGACGTGGATAACCGGACAAGAACCTATGGTAGCTATGGCAGACCTTTACGCCACGGTAGTGCTACCGGAATTTTCAATAACTGCAAATGCTACTTCTGACTGGAAAAGTATCATACTTGAATATGCTAGTATTGCATACTGGGGAATAATGGCACTTTTATTCTTGCGTTTCCTTATTCAGTTAATAAGTATCATCCGTCTAACTTTTCGATGCCGCAAGGAACAAATAAGTGGAGCTAACATTTATCTGCTACCCAAGGCAGAAGGTCCTTTTTCTTTCTTTCATTGGATTTTTATCGACCCGTCTTCACATACCGAAGAGGAGTTGAACGAAATATTGACTCATGAGCAGGCACATGCCCGCCAATGGCATTCCGTTGATGTAATAGTCAGCGAAATAGCTTGCATCTTGTGTTGGTTCAATCCATTTGCCTGGCTCATGAAACGGGAAATCCGTACCAATCTGGAATATCTGGCCGATGCCCGCGTTTTGGAAAACGGCTATGACTCCAAAACCTATCAGTACCATCTGTTAGGATTATCACATCATAAGGCTGCAGCAACAATCTATAATAGTTTCAATGTTTTACCTTTAAAAAAACGCATCCGTATGATGAATAAAAAAAGAACCAAAGAAATAGGAAGAACTAAATATCTGATGTTCTTCCCTTTAGCTGCCCTATTGATGATTATCAGTAATATCGATAGCATGGCACGAACTGTTACCAATTGGACGGACACTTCAGAAATGACCGACGAAAGTCCGACTGTTCTTTCAAGTCCGCAAAGTAAAGCCACTACTCCTTTCCAAGTTACCTTTGTAGATAAGCAAGGTAAAGTGATACCTCGTGTAGTAGTCCAAACGAAGATGTACGACAAGAACCTAAGCTTCATCGCAGGAGAAGACGGAAAGGTGACTATTGATTTTGATATGAAAGGACTGCAACATGCAAGTATGTATGCTACCGCTCCTGACGGAAGAAAGAACTTCTTTGTACTGTCAGTCGGAAAATGGGAACGGACTATCAATATGGATGAAGAACAAGTAATCCCCACAAGAGATGCTGCTCCTGATAGCAACGGTGTTTACCCGGTAGTAGATGAAATGCCGGAATTCCCGGGAGGAATGAATGCATTCATGCAATATCTATCAAGAAATATAAAATATCCGGAAGAAGCACATAAAAAAGGTATACAAGGTAGAGTTGTCATACAAATCATTGTTGATGCCGAAGGTAATGTAACGGAACCCAAAATTCTTCAAGGTGCTGATCCTTTATTAGATGCCGAGGCAATGAGAATAACTAATGAAATGCCTAAATGGAAGCCGGGCAAGCATGAGGGAAAAGCAGTAGCGGTAAAATACACTTATCCTATTATGTTCAGGTTACAATAGCATAAAAAAGGACTCAGAATAGATTCCATTTCTATTTTGAGTCCTTTTTTAATCCAGACGTTTTATTTATGCATCTCCACTATTTGTGTCGGTGCCATCTCCACATTTCGGCGGTCTACCTGACGAACAACAGCAGCAGCCAATTGCAAAAATGCACGACCGGTAACCGTATTTTCATCTAAAGCAACCGGAGTACCTTTGTCACCACTTTCGCAGATGCTTTGTACAATAGGAATTTGACCCAGCAACGGAACATTCATCTCCTCTGCCAGCTTCTTCGCTCCATCTTGACCGAAAATATAATATTTATTTTCCGGAAGTTCGGCAGGTGTAAACCAGGCCATATTCTCTACCAAACCAAGAATCGGCACATTTACTTTATCATTAGTAAACATATTGATACCCTTGCGTGCATCGGCCAAAGCTACCGCCTGCGGTGTGCTGACAACAATAGCACCCGTCATTGCCAACGTCTGAACCACCGTTAAATGAATATCGCTTGTGCCGGGAGGAAGATCTATCAGGAAGTAGTCCAGTTCACCCCAGTCCGCATCACCAATCAATTGCTTTAAAGCATTGCTTGCCATACCGCCACGCCATAGTGTAGCCTGGTCCGGATCGACAAAGAAACCGATAGAAAGCAACTTGATTCCATATCTCTCTATCGGAATTATCAGATCACGTCCATCTATATTCTTAGCCAAAGGTCGCGCATCTTCTACCTGAAACATTTTAGGAACTGAAGGACCAAAAATATCCGCATCCAGCAAACCTACTTTATATCCCAATTTTGCCAAAGAAACAGCAAGATTAGCAGCTACCGTAGACTTACCTACCCCACCTTTACCGGAAGAAACTCCAATAATATTTTTCACTTGCGGCAACAGTTTGCTTACTTCGGGACGGGCAGCTTGTCGGCTTTCCGTAGTGATTACTACTTCTACTTCCGGCGAAACATAAGTATGTATTGCCGTCTCAGAAGCTTTTACCATAGATTTCATAAACGGATCTGTCGGCTTCTCAAATGTCAACGAGAAGCTGACTTTCATTCCATCGATACGCATATTATCGGCTACCATCTCAGCCTCAACGAGGTTCTTCCCTGTACCGGGATAACGCACTGTTGCCAGTGCATCCAAAATTAGTTTAGGATATAGAGTCATATTATTTATTTTAGTATGATACAGAAATATTCTCCCTCCCCTTTAGGGGAACGAGAGGTGTTATTTGCTGGTTTGCAAGCCACTCCGCTTGCTACGGTTGTAGCTGCGGTATTCATCGAGTTCAATCTCTACATCGGGCTCTTGTAACTCACCCGATTGGGGAAGGTGGAACTTGATATATTTTATATTTAAACCACGATCCAACCATTGTTGTTCATAATAGGTTCTGATACCAAGTATCTCATCAGCCATGCCGGAGTGATATAAATCTTCGGTCATTACATCTACCGGCAACAGATTCTTTTCAATCATATACTTAGTATAAGTGAACATAAAATTACTATCAGTCTTCACATGGATAATTCCGCCATCTATCAAGAATTTACGGTAACGCTCCATGAAGTACGTTGAAGTAAGTCGTTTCGTAGCTTTCTTCATTTGAGGATCAGAGAAGGTAAGCCATACTTCGGCCACTTCATCCGGAGCAAAGAAACGGTCGATGATTTCAATATTTGTACGTAGAAAGGCGACATTCTGCATACCCGATTCCAAAGATTCGGTAGCCCCTGTCCACATACGGGCACCTTTAATATCAACGCCGATAAAGTTGATATCAGGAAACATCCGTCCTAACCCAACGGTGTATTCTCCGCGCCCACAGCCCAATTCCAGCACAATCGGGTTGTCGTTCTTAAAAAACTCTTTATGCCAATTTCCTTTCATCTCAAACGGCACGTTATCTACTGCGGAATACGGATATTCAAACACATGTGGATAACTTGCCATATCGGCAAACTTCTCTAATTTATTTTTTCCCATTAGTATGTATGAAACGGAATTCTAATATTTTTATTTTAGGCACGAATTACACTGATTCCAATGATTCTTAATAACTTGATGAAGCAATGCACCTTGAAAAAGAATCCGTGAAATCCGTGTAATCCGTGCCTAATTTATATCAATTCGAAAGGCGAATATTATTCAACAATGGTTACCCAACCATGAGTATCGGGCTCATCACCGTACTGAATACCACGCAATTTGTTATACAACTTCAAACAAACCGGTCCCGGCTTGCCGTCCTTGGAGATAACATAAGAATGATTGTTCTCAGGATCATCAATACGTTCGATTGGGCTGATAACGGCAGCTGTACCGCAAGCACCGGCTTCTTCGAAGGTTGACAGTTCATCTTCAGCTACCGGACGACGTTCTACTTTCATTCCCATATCTTCGGCCAACTGCATCAAGCTCTTGTTGGTAATAGAAGGCAGAATAGATGTTGACAAAGGAGTAATATAGGTATTGTCTTTAATACCGAAGAAATTGGCTGCACCACACTCGTCGATGTATTTCTTTTCCTTTGCATCCAGATAGAATTCGGCAGAATAACCAGCAGCATGAGCCTCCTGACTGGCACGTAGGCTGGCTGCATAGTTACCACCAACTTTATAGATACCTGTGCCCAATGGAGCAGCACGGTCGTATTTACGAGTAATCACGTATGGATTGGCAGAGAAACCTCCTTTGAAGTAGGGTCCTACCGGAGTTACAAAGATAAGGAACATATATTCGTTTGCCGGACGTACTCCAACTTGTGCACCGGTACCGATGAGCAAGGGACGGATATACAATGACGCACCACTTTCGTAAGGAGGAATGAAACGTTCGTTCATCTTCACAACCTTTAGTACAGCTTCCTTAAAACGGTCGGTAGGCAGCTCGGCCATCATAATGCCTCTACAGGTAGATTGCAAGCGTGCCGCATTCTCCTCCAAACGGAAGATACGTACTTTGCCATCTTTACCGCGGAAAGCTTTCAAGCCTTCAAATGCTTCCTGGCCATAATGCAGACAAGTAGCTGCCATGTGCAAGTTAACAAGTTCGCTACTGCTGATTTCCAATTCGCCCCATGCGCCATTGCGGAAATTGATTCTTACGTTGTAGTCTGTCTTCATGTAGCCAAACGACAAGTTTCCCCAATCTATTTGTTCCATAAATCTGTATGTTTTAGTTAGTAATTTCTGTTAGAGCAACAAAAATAACCTTTATTCTTCACATTCCCGCTTCTCCGACAGTAATTTTTCAATTTCATGGTCGGCTTTAGTCAATTTATCACTGCAAAAAGCAATAATTTCGTTTGCCTCCTTTATCTTCTCAGCAAGCGCATCTATCTCTAATTCGTTATTGTCTATCTGGCTGACAATTTTCTCCAAACGCGCCATGGCTTCGGAGTAGGTTTCTTTTTTCTTGGTTGCCATACAATGTTATACTATATTTAAGATTCAATCTTTTAAGTCACTTGTCTTATTTGCTATCTTTTGCACGATAGACAATAATTCTCCTTTATATAAACGAGTTATCACTTCATCACCCTCCTGCATTTGTCTGGAATCTTTCACCACCTTGCCATCTTTCAGAGTAATACTATACCCACGTGCAAGTTGTTTTTCGGGTGAAGCATCCATCAATCGCTGCTGTAACAATTCCAAACGATGACGACAACGGGATAAAGAAGAAGTTACAACCTGTGCAATATCTTTCTTTGCCGTGAGTAAAGCCAACTTTGCACCGGATATCCGCCGATAAACAGCAGAAGGGATACGATTTTTATAAACAACTAATCTTCGCTGTTCCTGCGATAACAATCCGCGAACACTTTCTTGCAAACGGACAGCAATCATTTCCAGCTCATCCGCCGCATCGTTCATGGAATCTATCAGAAATTCAGCAGCGGCAGTCGGTGTTTTCACACGGGTATGCGCTACAGAATCGAGTACTGTATCGTCCCGTTCGTGCCCGATACCTGTAATAATAGGTAATGGGAACTGTGCACACGAGGCAGCAAGAAGATAAGTATCAAAACCGGAAAGGTCGGATGTAGCGCCTCCTCCACGAATAATAACGACGACATCAAACTCCGTCAGCCGGGCATTGACTCTATCAAGAGCTGATAAAACGGACTCTTCCACACGATCACCCTGCATTAAAGCAGGAAATAACTCTGTGTAGAAATAGAAGCCACGCGAATTATTTTGCAATTGATGGCAGAAATCTCCGTAACCAGCAGCCGTAGGAGAAGAAATAACAGCAATCCGTTGGGGAAGACGAGGCATATCCAACTCTTTATTCAGTGTGAGCACACCTTCTTCCTCAAGTTGTTTCAGTATTTCTTTGCGGCGACGTGCCATATCGCCCAATGTATAGGTAGGATCGATATCTTGTACAGTCAAACTAAATCCATAAAGTTCATGGAAACTGACTGTTACCTGTACCAATACCTTAATCCCCGAAACAAATGCCTGCCCCGTAGCCTCCTCAAAATAAGGTTTCAACAAACGGAACACATTCGCCCAAATGGTACCGCGTGCTTTGGCTATCAGGTTATTGCTACGAGGGTCTTTCTGTATGAACTCCAAGTAACAATGCCCCGTACTATTAGTACGGACATCGCTCAGCTCTGCCTGTACCCAGAATTCATCCGGCAAGCATTGTTCTATGCTTCGACGTACTAAAGCATTCAGGTCATATAATGATAAAGCCTCCATAGTGTATCTTAATATATACTTTACTTCGAAGAAATCTGTTCTAATGACGAGACTACAAGTGTCATGCGTCGAGACTACAAGTGTAACGCAACGAGACTACAAGCGTCATGCGTTGAGACTACAAGCATCTCTTAATGAAGCCCGGAGTTTCAACGATTATTTCCGTACGCCTTCCAAATATCAGGCACTCCATAGCCATAGATGTTATCGGGGAAAGCAGCACGATCTCCCGATTTACGTACCAGTTCGATCAGTTCTTTTGCAGTTAGTTCAGGATGAGCTTGCCACAAGCAAGTGACCATACCGCACATTATAGGAGAAGAGAAAGATGTTCCGTTTGCCTTTCCTTGATTGCCGTTTGTACCCATAACATCAGACCCCAAGCCTACAGCCATCACATCGGGTTTTACTCTTCCGTCAGCCGTATTACCTATGGATGAAAAAGGTGCAAGAATAGCTTTCTTATCAATAGCACCTACTGTCAGTACATTATCCGCATCACCCGGAGGAGTTATCTTCTTCCATGAACCCATTCCCGAATTACCGGCACTACATACCAATACCATACCTTTATCTGCAATACGAGAAGCCTGACGAGACATCAAGGCATGGTGTCCATCCAAATCACGATACTTATAATCTTTTGATTTATCATCAAAAGAATAATATCCCAGCGAGGTATTAAGTACATCAACCCCTACACTATCGGCAAACTCTACTGCTGCAGCCCAATAATCTTGTTCAACCAGATGTTCGGAATATTCATCTTCGCTGCGAAGTAACCAAAAGGAAGCTTCAGGTGCCGTACCGGTCATCACATTAGGTTGGTTCATGCCTATGCAGGATAGCACCATCATGCCATGACTGCTTTCTGCAAAAATATCAGCTTGAGGATTTACAAAATCTTTTGTACCCAAAATACGGATATTCTTCATCGCTTCAATTTTATCTGCATTGTGGAATCCGGCATCTATCACCGCAATCGTCATGCCTTGTCCTTTAAAACCGGCATCATGTAACTTGTCTCCATTGCTAAGTTGAATTTGATTAATGGCAAGACCGTATATACTATCCGGGTGTACAGTAGGTTTATTTATCAAGGAATCGCGTGTGGTTGACATCGTCGGACTACCCGCTTTGGGAGCTATCCAAACTTTTTCTGTCGTACGGACAAAAGGTAATGCTGCAATACGATCTATTAACGTCGAATCATTGCAAGACACCGTGACAAAATTCTCCCACTTCCCTGTGACAACGATGTTTACACCTTGATTACGGATTTCATCCACATACTTACGGCATACCGGTAAATCTGTTGAATCTATCGGTAAATTCTGTTTTTGACGGCGGGCAATTGCCTTTTCAGACAAGAATGCTTCCGGATGGGCTAATGAATACGTAGTAGCAGCCTTATCCTTAAGGCTGATTCGATACTTCAAGGTATCTTGTTGCGCGGATGCTCCTGCCACCAAACAAACAAAAGCAGCAAAAGCAATTAGTTTCTTCATCATTTATTTCTCTATTTTTTATTCTTCATTTCTCAATTCTTCATTTCTCATTTATCAAGTACATACCAATACCTCTCTGGGAAGCAATGAACGAACCGCCCACTACTCTTCTGCCGATATAGAACACAGCAGACTGTCCCGGAGCAATGGCTGACGCCTCTGCCAGGAAATGTACCAACAAACGTCCGTCTTCAAGCCTTTTCACTGTACAGGGAATCGGCTTGCTACGATACCGGATACGTACAGTGAGTTCTTTGCTTTCAAAAACTTCCTGTTCATCAATCAGGTTCTCCTGCTCTACTAACATATATTCGGCTTTCAATTGTTCGGGATCTCCTAACATAACCGTGTTTTTCAACGGATTTATTTTCAAGACATAAGCAGGTTTGCCTAAAGCTATTTCCAACCCTTTCCGCTGGCCGATGGTATAATAAGGGAAACCTTTGTGTTCACCCAGTTTCACACCTTCGGAATTCACAAACCAACCCGGTCCTATTTCACTATCTATCTCAGGAGAATGCTCTTTCAGGAAATCCCTGTAATCACCTTTAATAAAACAAACTTCCATACTTTCGCCCTCTTCGGCTTTGAGAGTATATCCTTTTTCACGCAGATATTCGCGCACCTTTAGTTTGGTATAAGTACCCAAAGGAAAAAGGCAGCGACGCAATACATCTTGTCCCAATCTCCAAAGGAAATAAGACTGGTCTTTTTTATCATCATCACCGGCTATGATATAAACATTACCGCCCCGTTCTTCCAAACGGGAGTAGTGTCCGGTTGCTATGTAGCGGCATCCTAATCTATCCGCCCATTCGGTCAGAATACGGAATTTAAACAACGGGTTGCACATCACACAAGGATTGGGAGTGCGTCCTTGGCGATATTCATCAATAAAGTTTTTCACTATTACTTGGCGGAAGGCTTCACGTTCATCAGCAATGTAATGCTCAATGCCCATACTTTCGGCGAGCTCCCGTGCTTCGGCAGGTTCATCACCCCACACCCACATAGTAAGCCCGACTATTTCATAACCCTGTTCTTTCAACATCAAGCAAGTCGCAGTGCTGTCTATACCACCGCTCATACCTACTAATACCCGCTTTTCCATTACATTCATAATCGAAATCCATTCATTAAGTTTGCAAAAGTACAGGTTTTCGGGGAGAAGAAACAGAAAAGGCATGCCTTTTTAGCATGCCTTCACTTAAATATCCTAATAAAGAACAATCTATAAATCAGATTATCTTTCCGCCTCAATAGTATACGTAAAGCTATCCGCCCGATAATATCCTATATTATACTCTACCGGCAAGCCATTGATGTCATATACAAACCGCTTCCTTATTAATATAGGATCGCTTGGTTTTATCTCCAATTTATCGGCAACAATCTCACCGGCCAGTCGGGCAGTAATTTCTTCTTTGCTGGTTTTTACGATAATATCATATTTGCTTTCGAGAACTCCATAAAGCGGTTGGGTAAAATCTTCATCACCCGTCAACGGAATGATAGGATTAAAATAAGAGATGAAAGAAACAAACGGGTATTCCTTGTTACCACGCACCCTCTCCAACACAATACACCGCGTACCTTTATCGGGCGGAATATTGAAGAAGTTACATATCTCCTCATTGGGCTTTTTGAGACTGACATGGAGTTCGAAATTCTTAATCTCGATACCAAGCATCTTCATTTCCTGCGAGAAGCTCAGCCAGTTCTTCACTCCTCCGGTAATTCCTTTTTTAGCTACCTTTGTACCATACCCTTTCTTCCGTTCGAGAAGTCCCTCGAACACAAGTTTGTTTATAGCCTGACGTAATGTGTTGCGAGAAATACTCAATTGTTCAGACAATTTAATTTCATTAGGTAGTAATTTACCGTTCTTATACTCTTCTGATTCAATCAGTTTTCTGAGTACTTCTTCAGCCTGAATATGAAGAGGTTTCCCACTACTTGAATCTAATTTCATGCTCATATTCTTATCCCTTTCCGTTATTTACGAGGCAAATATACTCTTTTTTTATAAAAAATAATCATAGATTCTTTTGTTTTATTTCCAAAGAGTGTATATTTGCACAAAATACAAGTATGTTCATACATATATAACATATTAAAGGTACATAAGACACAATGAGAAAGGTAAATTACGATCGGTTCCCATCCACTAAGATTTCAGGAACTATTATCCAAGGGTGGGAAAACATCCGGGCTTTAATATCCGGATGTCTTAACAAGAAGTCAACCTTAGCTGTAGACTTCTACACTGGCGTACACGAAGAGGAAGTTATCCATGCACTTGCACTTTTGCCAGACACCACAATCATAAAAACACGCGACTTAATGAAAGCGGAAGAAGAAGTCAAAGTGATGACAGAACGTTTCATGACTGAAGACGTCCTGTTTGGCTACATCACTAACCTGAAAATGGACGACTACTTCGACCAAGAGAAAGTAAAGGCTGCTCAAAAACAGATAGAGTCGGCTACCGGAAATGTGATCATCATCGGTACAGGAGCAGCAACCCTCGTTCCATCTGATACTACATTAATCTATGTAGACATGGCACGTTGGGAAATTCAGCAACGCTTTCGTCGCCATGAAGTGAAAGCACTGGGTATAGACAATAGCCAGGACGCTGTTTCATTGCAATATAAAAGGGGATATTTCAATGATTGGAGAATATGTGATAAATATAAGGAAGGATTGTTTGACAGGGTTAATTTTTGGATTGACACCCACATCGCAGGCGAGCCGAAGATGATTGACAAAGATACATTCTTTAAAGGTATAGAGGAAACGGTAAAAAGTCCTTTCCGAGTAGTACCTTTCTTCGATCCGGCTCCCTGGGGTGGTCAATGGATGAAAGAAGTTTGCGGGCTCGATCCGGAAAAAGAAAACTACGGTTGGTGCTTCGACTGTGTTCCCGAGGAGAACAGCCTTTTCCTTGAAGTGAATGGAGTACGCTTTGAAATGCCATCAGTAAACCTGGTTCTGTTGAAATCGAGAGAATTGCTTGGCGAACCGGTAGAAGCACGCTTCGGCAAGGACTTCCCTATCCGTTTCGACTTCCTCGATACGGTAGGCGGAGGTAACTTGAGTGTGCAAGTACATCCTACTACACAGTTCATCCGCGAAAGCTTCGGCATGTATTATACACAAGACGAAAGCTATTATCTGCTCGATGCCAAAGAAGGTGCTACCGTTTACCTCGGTCTGAAAGAAGGTATCAACAAGGACGATATGATAAACGACCTGCGTCAAGCCCAGGAGGGGAAAATCGTATTTGATACGGAGAAGTACGTCAACAAGCTACCCGCCAAGAAGCACGACCACTACCTGATACCCGGCGGAACAGTTCACTGCTCCGGTTCAGAAGCATTGGTACTGGAAATCAGTTCCACACCGAACCTGTTTACTTTCAAGCTTTGGGATTGGCAACGACTGGGACTGGACGGTAAACCGCGCCCCATCAATGTGGAAAGAGGCAAAGAAGTAATTGACTGGAAGCGTGACACGCAGTACGTAAAAGAAAACCTTGCCAACCATGTAACCGAAATGGGAAGTGGCGAAGGCTGGAGAGAAGAACGTACAGGTCTGCATCCGAATGAATTTATAGAAACCCGCCGTCACTGGTTTACGAAACCTGTTACCCACTTCACAAACAACAGTGTCAACGTACTGAACCTGGTAGAAGGTGAAGAAGCTATCGTAGAAAGCCCGGACAAGAAATTCGCGCCGTTCATTGTACACTATGCCGAGACATTCATTATTCCGGCAAGTGTAGGCAGTTATACCATTTCTCCATACGGATTATCTGCCGGACAAGAATGTGCCACCATTAAGGCATACGTGAGATATTAATTCAAGTAGAAATCATGTTAACTCAATCTACAGAAGTTTATGTATAAGCACGATCAACGCATTGTATTGACTTTGGATGCCGGAGGTACAAACTTTGTATTCTCCGCCATCCAAGCCTGCGAGGAGGTAGTAGCTCCGATTTGTCTTCCTGCTGCTTCGGATGATTTGGATAAATGTTTATCCACATTAATTAAAGGGTTCAGTTTAATCAAGGAGCAGTTGAAAGACGAACCGGTAGCTATCAGCTTTGCATTTCCCGGTCCTGCCGATTATGAGAATGGCATCATCGGTGACTTGCCCAATTTTCCCTCATTTCGTGGCGGGGTGGCTTTAGGGCCTTTCCTCGAAGCTAAGTTCGGAATACCGGTGTATATCAATAACGACGGAAACCTGTTTGCATACGGTGAAGCTCTGGCAGGTACATTACCTGCCCTCAATGCCGAACTGGAAGCGGCCGGTAATCCGAAGAGATACCGGAATCTGCTGGGCATCACCCTGGGTACCGGCTTTGGTGCAGGAGTAGTCATCAACAATTGCCTGCTGACAGGCGATAATGGTTGTGGTGGCGACGTCTGGATCATGCGTAACAAGAAGTATCCGGAGATGATAGCCGAAGAAAGCGTAAGTATCAGAGCCGTTCGTCGCGTATATAGCGAACTGAGTGGCGAAGATGCAACCGCACTGACCCCAAAAGACATCTTTGATATCGCTGAAGGCAACCGTCCCGGTAATAGCGATGCCGCCATCCGCAGTTTCGAGGAAATGGGCGAAATGGCAGGAGCTGCCATTGCCGCAGCCTTGCACATCATGGATGGGCTGGTAGTCATAGGAGGCGGACTGGCAGGAGCATCCAAATATATAGTTCCGGGAATCATGAAAGAACTGAACCGCCCCATCACTACCTTCGCAGGCAGAGACTTCGCTTGCCTTCAAATGGAAGTCTGCAATCTGCTGGAAGCAGAGGGACGCCAGAAGTTCTTTGAGAATACAACAACACTCGTACAAGTACCGTCAACAAGCAAACACGTCCAATATAATTCTCACAAACGAATCGGAATCACAGTTTCCGCATTAGGCGCAAGCAAGGCAGTAGCACTGGGTGCATACTCTTTCGCTTTGCAACAATTAACGTGAGACCGATGAGTTTACAGCGAATATACGGAGTAACTCAAATTCCCCTCCTCCCGGGAGGAGGGGTGCCCAAAGGGCGGGGTGGTAGAGAACACATAACAGAAAAAATATTTTTTTTATAGGTACTTATTTTACCTACCACCTCCCCCCGTTGGGGTACTCCTCCTCCCGGGAGGAGGAGAATGAAGTTACTCCAAGTATTCGCTGCAAAGTATCGTATTCACATTATAATAAACTATTAAGTATATGAAGACAAAACTCAGTTTCCTTTTATGCATGGCTCTGCTGGCCATTGTACAAGCAAAAGCGCAATATGTGTTCGAGCAGCCCTTGTATGGCGCCGCCTATTATCATGAGTATATGCCGAGCGAGCGTCTGGACGAAGACATCCGCCTGATGAAGAATGCCGGATTATCTGTTGTGCGCGTAGGTGAATCTTCTTGGGGACTCTTCGAACCGCAAGATGGAACCTTTCAGTTTGAGTGGATGGACCGCGTCATCAACAAAATGCACGAGGCTGGTATCAAAGTAATACTGGGTACCCCCACTTATTCTATTCCGGCTTGGTTGGCATACAAGCATCCCGAAGTTCTTGCCGAACACATGCAAGGCCGGAAAGCTTACTATGGCATCCGCCAGAATATAGACTTCACCAACCCTACATTCAAGTATTACAGCGAACGCATTATCCGCAAACTGATGGAAAGATATGCGCAGCATCCGGCTGTGATAGGATATCAGGTTGATAACGAAACCGAAGCCCGCGGTGTGAATAACCGCGACTACTTCTTTGGATTCAGAAACTACATCAAGCAGAAGTTCAATAACGACCTGAACTTGCTCACCAAAGAATGGGGAATGAACTACTGGGGTATGAATATCAATACCTGGGAAGAGTTCTACCCCCGCGACGGAGTAACCAATCCGTCTTATAAGAACGAGTTGGAGAGATACAACAGAAAGCAAGTAGCCGACTTCCTACCTTAGAGATCGGAAG
>OHES01000608.1_pt1 | contig 23455 bp, 16 predicted proteins | sample 1567371 | NCBI WGS metagenome assembly OHES01 (sample SAMEA3879533, study PRJEB24766) | human gut metagenome | biome: human-associated habitat; feature: feces | place: USA | collected 1985/1987 | reverse complement strand
AAATCCATGTCCCGCCGCCCATCGTCTGGTTCACGGCGAACGTACTCTCGCCGCCGAGGTGATGCACCGTATACTGCGCGTCGTCGGTGCTTCCGGGCACCGTTTCATAGCTTACATAGACGGCGTATTCACCCCGCTCGGGGATGGAGGCACGCCACGCGGCGCGGCTCTCGGCACCCCCGGCAACCGTCCGCACACGGCGGGTCGTACCATCCCGGAACGGGTTTTCGCCGGTGCGGTATACCTGCCGCGTATGCGCGAACCCGACACCGCCCGGCTGCCATTTCTCGGGGCCGTCCGTCTCGGCGTATTGCCCGGCGGCATCGTTGTCGGCCAACACCTCGTATTTCTGCACATCGCGCTCGCGGGGCAACATCACGCAGGCTCCCGCATTTTCGAGCATCGGCACCAGGTAAGGCAGCACATAGCTCTGGGTATAGAGGTCTTCGCAGGTCATCCACAGCCGCGAACGCTGCCATTTCCAGCGGTTCGCAGGCTGGTCGAAATAGCGTCCGTGGCTCTGCCACAGCGCGATATGGCGCCCGGAGAGCCCCTGCGTGGGAGCTACGGGCGAGGACTGGCGGACGACGAGCGGCCGCTGCGAACGGTTGACGAAGGGCACGACCTTCTTCTTGCGCAGCAGTTTCCTGAACTCGGCATCGGTGCGGTAGGCCATCGGGATCAGCCCCCGCACTTCGCGCTTGTTGGAATATAGCTCGATGGAGGCCTTGCGGTACTCCGGCGGCAGGACGGCACGCACCGAGTCGTACATGGCCCGCAGGTTCTGCTCGCGGAACGGGTAATAGGAGAGCCCCACCGAGGTGTAGATGCGCACCCGCTTGCGCGAGGCGTCCACGCCCTCGATCCGGACAAAGCCGCCCGAAACCTCACGGGCGACGATACGCGACAATGTACGGCCGATCTCGCGGCGGGTCGTGGCGTCGACCCCGGCGGCCGGGGCTTGCTGCCAGCCGAAGCAGAGCAGCAGAAAAAACGACAGGAATTTAGTTTTCATTCTTCTTGGCAAGCAACAACATGCCGGCCATGGTAAAGACGGCATTGTAAATCAAAAGTTCGAACCCGATCCGGTAGTCCCACGCCTCGCGCGCCCAGTATTGCACGAGGGCGCTCAGCACGGGGGCGGCGACGGCGACCACGGGCATCCAGCCGTCGCGGATCCTCAGGCGCGTGAACATCCCGAAGGCGAACATACCCAGGATCGGCCCGTAGGTATAGCTGGCAACCTTGTAGACGAGGTTGATGACGCTGTCGTCGGCCAGGTACTCGAAGCCGAGGATCACCAGCGCCATGCCGACGGCCATGCCGACGTGTACGCCCTTCCGGATGCGGGTCAGGCGTTCGTCACCGTAGCGCCTGGTGCCTTGCAGGATGTCGACCGTGAACGAGGTCGTAAGGGCCGTAAGGGCCGAACCGGCAGCTGAATAAGTACTCGAAATAAGCCCTATAACAAACAGTATGCCAACAAATACCGGCAATCCGCCCTCGACAGCCACCAGCGAGAATACCTGGTCGCCCTTTACGGGCATCGCAAGGCCGGTGCGGCCGATGTAAATGTAGAGCAGCACACCCAGCACGAGGAACAGGAAGATGACGAATATCTGGCTGACGGCCGTCAGGACGATGTTTTTCTGCGAATCGCGCGGCGTGGCGCAGCTCAGGTTCCGCTGCATCATGTCCTGGTCGAGCCCCGTCATGGAGATCAGCAGCACGACGCCCGCAAGGAACATCTTCCAGAAATAGCGGTCGGAGGAGGGGTCGTCGAAGAAAAACACCCGCGAATAGGGCGACGCGGCGACCTCGCGGGTCATTTCGCCGAACGACATGCCGAGCGCCTGCATGATGAAGACGATCGACAGCACGAGGCTGCCCACCAGGCAGAAAGTCTTGAGCGTATCCGTCCAGATGAGCGACTTGACACCCCCCTGTTGCGTATAGAGCCAGACGAAGAGCATCGTCACCAGCGCATTGAGCCAGAACGGCAGCCCGTAGTGGCTGAAAACCAGCAGTTGCATGACGGCGCAGACCACGTAGACACGCAGCGCGGCACCCAGCATCTTCGACACGAAGAAGAACCATGCCCCGGTATGGTGCGAGAGGATGCCGAAGCGCCCGTCGAGGTATTCGTAGAGCGACACCACCCGGAGGCGGTAGAAGGTCGGGATGAGCAGGAACGCGACGACCAGCTGCCCCACGGTGAAACCGGCGACCATCTGCATGTAGGAGAAAGAATCGACGGCGACCGAGCCCGGCACCGAGATGAAAGTCACGCCCGAGATCGCAGCCCCGATCATGGCGAAAGCCGCCATATACCATGGCGTGCTCCGGTTGCCGGTGAAAAACCCGGCATTGTCGGCACGCCGTCCAGAAAGCCAGGCGACGACAAAAAGTACGGCTATATAGCCCAATACGGTGGCGATAACGGCGAGAGGTGTCATAAGCGGAGTCAGCGTTCGGATTTAAGTTACAAATATAGCAAAAAAGGCTGTACGGCCGCAATCGAAGGGCATTTTTCGACTAAAAAAACAACATCGGGGAACGGCTTGCGCCCGCCCGGGGGCCGTGCCGGAAAAAACGGCCGGGGTAAACGGGAGAACGAACGGCAAAGCGACCGGAAAGGCCGCCCGGCAGAGATGCCGCGCAGCACCCGCACACCCGGGAAACCGACATGCAGCGCAGGAATAAGTATTTTTACTGAAGGTTTGCACGGAGCGGCCAGCTATCTTTGCACTAAACGAACAACACCATGAAACAGGAACGACATGCGACGACACTCGCGGAGGATTTGCAGGAGGCTTCGGCCAACACGGCCGAATACGGGGAGTTTTTCACCGGGTTGACGGGGATCACCGACAGGAAACCCGTCGACGACGCATTGGGCGAGCGAATACAGGGCTATGTGCTCGGCTGGCTCGAGGGGCACCCGCTGACGGCATTCGACGACTATTCCGCGACCGCCTACCGCCGCACCTATCTGGGCCGATCGCCGGAAACGGGATGGGAGGCGATCGTGATGAGCTGGCAGGAGGGCAACCGCACGAGCATCCATGCCCACCCGCAGTTCGCAGGCTACCACTTCGCCGACGGCAGGTTCCGGCTCGAAATCTTCGAGCCCGCAGGCGACGGCACGGCACGTCCGGTGCACAGCGCCGAGGTCGAAGCCCCGTGTGCATTCTTCGCAATCGGGAAGCCGGGATGTTTCGACAACCACATACACCGCATCACCTGCCTGAGCCCCACGGGGCACAGCCTGCACGTCTATTCGGACGACGCACTCCGCGGCGAGGTATACGGCGAAGCGGATGAATAAGCCCCGGACTTTCCTCCCGCCGCCCGCCCCGCCCCCGGAGCGGCCGCAACCACCCCACGGGAATCACGGCAGCAGGGGCAATAGGTAAAACCGAAGCGCCGAACTGCCCCACTGAAACCGTCTGCCGGCAGACAAAAATAGCAAAAAAAACGGACACGGTGAAGACGACCGGCAGCAGGGCACAAATACCGGCATTGCAAACACCCGGACGCCGGACGTGCAATTTCTGCAAACTCCATGCACCGGCCGCACGCTACCGGAAACAGGCCGCACGGGACAGACGAAGATCGCGCCGAGGGTATCCAGGGCTGATTTTGAAAATATATTAAAAAATTTTACTTGGAATTTTGTTTTTTCGGACAAAATAGATACATTTGTCCCAACGACAGCATATATGACAATATTTCACCATATCCATCATCACCATCACCACTTTCCGAAGGGGTAAGACGGATATGTACATGTAAACGGAACCATAAGTTTAACAAAAGTATATACGAAGCTCACCTCCTGCGGGTGGGCTTTTTTCGTGCTTATGCCGCGGGCGGTGTGCCAAAAACGAGACAAAAATGCTGAGAATCGCAATCCAGGCCAAGGGCCGACTCAACGAACAGAGCATCGAACTGCTCTCCGAGGCGGGCATCCGCGTCGCCGAAAGCAAACGCAAACTCATCTCGCGCGCCGGGGGCTTCCCGCTGGAAGTGCTCTACCTGCGCGACGACGACATCCCGCAGGCCGTGGCGATGGGCGTCGCCGACCTGGGCATCGTGGGGCTGAACGAAGTGGCGGAGAAAGGATTCCGCGTAGAGCAGGCGATGGATCTCGGGTTCGGGAACTGCCGCATCTCGCTGGCCGTGGAACGCACGGTGGCATACGAAGGGCTGGATTATTTCCGCGGCAAGCGCGTCGCCACCTCCTACCCCAACATCCTCACGCGGTTCTTCGCCGAAAAGGGCATCGACGCCGAAATACACACCATCGAGGGCTCGGTGGAGATCGCCCCGGCGGTCGGGATGTCCGACGCGATCTTCGACATCGTATCGTCGGGCGGCACGCTCATCTCGAACGGGCTGGTCGAAGTCGAGAAGGTCTTTTATTCCGAAGCGGTGCTGATCGCCAACCCGGAAATGGACGAGGCGAAGCGCCGTGAAACGGCACAGCTCACCTTCCGCTTCAACTCCATCCTCGAAAGCCGGGGCATGAAATACGTGCTGATGAACCTCCCGGCGGAGAAACTCCAGGAAGCAATCGTCATCCTGCCCGGCATGCGCAGCCCCACGATCCTGCCGCTGGCGCAGGAGGGATGGTGTTCGATACACGCCGTGATCAGCGAATCCCAGCTCTGGGAACGCATCGAACGGCTCAAGGAGATCGGCGCGGAGGACATCCTGGTGCTGACGCTCGAAAACATGATCCGCTGACCCCGAAAAACACCCGGATATGGAAATGCTGAAAATCCACAACAACCCGCCGCGCCGTGAATGGCCGGCCCTCACGGCCCGCTGCACGCGACAGGAGGGCGAAATCACGGAACGGGTCGCCGCCATCCTCTCACAGGTGCGCACGGGCGGCGACAAGGCGCTGCGCGACCTCGTGGCCCGCATCGAAGGTTACGTCCCCGAGAGGTTCGAGGTTTCCCGCAGACAGCGCACCGAAGCGGCCAAAGCCGTGCCGCAACGGCTCAAGACGGCGCTGGCGATCGCCAAGTCCAATATCGAAGCCTTCCACAGGGCACAGCTCCCGCCGCAGGTCGACATCGAAGTGATGCCCGGCGTGCGGTGCGTGCAGCGTGCCGTAGCCATCGGCCGCGTGGGGCTCTACGTCCCGGGCGGCAATGCCCCGCTCTTCTCGACGGTGCTGATGCTCGCCCTCCCCGCCCGGATCGCCGGGCGCGGCGGGAAGATCGCCCCCGAGGTGCTTTTCGCCGCCGACCTGTGCGGCGTCGACCGCATCTTCGCCGTCGGCGGGGCGCAGGCCGTGGCCGCCATGGCCTACGGCACGGAAAGCATCCCGCACGTGGAAAAAATCTTCGGCCCGGGAAACCGGTACGTCACCCGCGCCAAGCAGCTGGTAAGCACCGAGGCCGTGGCCGTAGACCTGCCGGCAGGCCCTTCGGAGGTGATGGTGCTGGCCGACAACAGCGCCCGGGCGGAATTCGTCGCCGCCGATCTGCTGTCGCAGGCCGAGCACGGGGACGACAGCCAGGCCATCCTGGTCTGCCGGACGGAGCGTTTCGCACGGCAGGTAACCCGGGCCGTCGAGGAGCAGATCCGGTATCTCAGCCGCGGCGAGGCGATCCGCAATTCGCTGGCCAACAGCCGGATCGTATTGTTCGACGAGGAATACAAGCAGATTGCGTTCGCCAACGCCTATGCCCCGGAGCACCTGATCGTCTCGATGCGCGACGCATGGGGCATCGCCGCCAAGATCACGGCCGCGGGCAGCGTCTTCATCGGCAATTACTCGCCCGAAAGCGCCGGGGACTACGCCTCGGGCACCAATCACACGCTGCCCACGGGCGGCTGGGCCCGTGCCTGCAGCGGGGTGAACGTCGACAGTTTCATGCGCAAGATCACATTCCAGGAGCTGACGCGCGACGGGCTCGACGCGCTGGCGCCCGCAATCACGGCCATGGCCGAGGCCGAAGGGCTCGACGCACACGCCAACGCCGTGCGCGTCCGGATGAAAGGAGGGATACTATGAAACCGCTGTCGCAGTTGGTGCGCCCCAACATCCTGGCGCTGCAACCCTACTCCACAGCCCGCGACGAATATGCGGGCGGCGGGATCGACGTATGGCTCGACGCCAACGAAAGCCCCTACGACAACGGCGTGAACCGTTACCCCGACCCGCACCAGCGGGCGCTGAAAGCCCTGATCGCAGAACTGAAGGACGTGGACGCCGGGCGGATCTTCCTCGGCAACGGCAGCGACGAGGCCATCGACCTCGCATTCCGGATCTTCTGCCGGCCGGGGCTGGACAACGCCGTGTCGATCGCCCCGACCTACGGGATGTACCGCGTGGCGGCTGCGACGAACGACGTGCAGATGCGCGAAGTGCCGCTGGGAGCCGGCTACTCGCTCCCGGTCGGGGCGCTGCTGGCGGCAGCCGACGAGCGCACGAAGCTGATATGGCTCTGCTCGCCCAACAACCCCACGGGCAATGCGTTCCCGGCACAGGAGATCGAAAGCCTGCTCCGCCGCTTCGACGGCATCGTCGTGCTGGACGAAGCCTACATCGACTTCGCCGACGGCGGCGGGTTCCTGCCGCGGCTCGGCGAGTTTCCGAACCTGATCGTCCTCCAGACGCTCTCCAAGGCGTGGGGCATGGCCGGGCTGCGGCTCGGACTGGCTTTCGCCTCGGAGGAGATCGCCGGCCTATTCGGCCGGGTGAAATACCCTTACAACATCAACACGCTCACGCAGCGGGCCGTCGCGGAATCGCTCCGCAGGGACATCTCGGCCCAGGTCGCGGCGATCCGCGCCGAACGCTCGCGCCTGGCGGCGGCACTCGCGGCATGCCCCTGCATCGGGCAGGTCTACCCGTCGGAAGGCAACTTCCTGCTGGTAAAGACCGCGGCACCCGACCCGTTGTACCGGGAGCTGGTCGCAGCGGGGGTCATCGTCCGCAACCGTTCGCGGATCGCAGGTTGCGAAGGCTGCCTGCGCATCACGGTCGGGCGCCCGGAGGAGAACGACCGCATGTTGGAAACCGTCAAAAATTTCCGCCCATGAAAAAAGCGCTCTTCATAGACCGCGACGGCACCGTGATCGCGGAGCCGCCCGCGGATTACCAGGTCGACAGCCTCGAAAAGCTGGAATTCATACCCGGTGCGATCTCGGCGCTCCGGACGCTCCGGGGGCTGGATTTCGAGCTGGTGATGGCGACGAACCAGGACGGGCTGGGCACGGAGGCCTTCCCGGAGGAGGATTTCCGGCCGCCGCACGAAAAAATGCTGCGCACGCTCGCAGGCGAAGGCGTCGCGTTCGACGACATGCTCATCGACCGCACGTTCGAAAGCGACGATGCCCCGACGCGCAAACCCCGTACGGGCATGTTCGGCCGCTACACGGACGGGTCGTACGACCTCGGGACGAGCTACGTCGTCGGCGACCGGGCGACCGACATCCTGCTGGCGCGCAACCTCGGGGCGAAGGGCATCCTTTTGGCGCCTGCCGCCGAAGGACGCAGGATGCTGCGGGAAGCGGGCGCGGAAGAGGCATGCGTGCTCATCACGGACTCGTGGGCCGAGATCGCGGAATACATCCGCCGCGGGGAACGGCGGGTCGTCGTGACGCGCGAAACGCGCGAAACGCAGATCACCGTACGCATAGACCTCGACGGCCGGGGCTTCGGTACCTGCGGGGCCGCCCCCGGCGACGGGATTTCCACCGGGCTGCGGTTCCTGGATCACATGCTGACCCAGATCGCCCACCACGGCGGGGTGTCGCTCACGGTGGAGGCGCACGGCGACCTGGACATCGACGAACACCACACGATGGAAGACGTGGCGATCGTGCTGGGCGAGGCCATCGACCGCGCCCTGGGGTCGAAGGCGGGCATCGGCCGCTACGGCTTCGCACTGCCGATGGACGACTGCCGGGCGCTGGTACTGCTCGACTTCGGGGGGCGCATCGACTTCGAATGGGACGCCGAATTCCGCCGCGAGCGGGTCGGGGACGTCCCGACGGAGATGTTTCGCCACTTTTTCCACTCGCTCTGCTGCGCGGCACGCTGCAACCTGCAGATTTCGGCACGCGGCGGGAACGACCACCACAAGGCTGAGGCGATCTTCAAGGCTTTCGCGCGTGCGCTGCGCATGGCCGTGGCGCGCACCGGCTTCGGATACGACATACCCAGCAGCAAAGGCATACTATGATAGCGATCACGGATTACGATACGGGCAATCTGCGTTCGGTGGCCAATGCCCTGCGGCGCATCGGCGCCGAATTTACGGTCACGTCCGACGCCGCGGTGCTGCGGCAGGCGGACAGGGTGCTCCTCCCGGGCGTGGGCGAAGCCTCGTCGGCAATGGCCAAACTCCGCGAACGGGGACTGGATGCGCTCATCCCCACCCTGACGCAGCCCGTACTGGGCATCTGCATCGGCATGCAGCTGATGTGCCTGGACAGCGAGGAGGGAGACACCCGCTGCCTGGGCATCTTCCCGGCGCACGTCGTGCGGCTGAGAGGCGGGGAAAATCCGCTGAAGATTCCCCACGTAGGCTGGGACACCGTCGGCAGGCTCCGCAGCCCGCTTTTCGACGGCCTCGGCGAAGACACCTACCTCTACTATGTCCACTCCTTCGCGGCGCAGGCGTGCGACGCCACGATCGCCCAAACCGACTACGGAGGGATCTTCAGCGCCGCCCTGGGGCGCGGCAATTTCTTCGGCACGCAGTTCCACCCCGAAAAGAGCGGGCGGGCGGGCGAGCGGATACTACGCAATTTCCTAAAACTCTGACGACATGAAAATCGAAATCATACCCGCAACGGACATCATCGGCGGCGCCTGCGTGCGCCTGACGCAGGGCGACTACGGCCGCCGGACGACCTACTACCGCGACCCGCTGAAAGCGGCGCAACGCTTCGAAGAGGCGGGCATCCGCCGGCTACACATGGTCGACCTCGACGGCGCCAAGGCGTCGGAGCCCCGCAACCTCGCCGTGCTGGAACGCGTGGCGACGAAAACCACGCTCGAAGTACAGTACGGCGGCGGAATCAAAAGCCGCGGGGCACTGCGCAGCGTATTCGGCGCAGGCGCCAGCCGCGCCATCTGCGGCAGCATCGCCGTGCGCGAACCGGAATCGTTCGCCGAATGGCTCGCCGAATTCGGCGGCGGGAAGCTGATCCTGGGCGCCGACATCCGCGACGGCGCGGTGGCCGTACAGGGATGGACGGAGCGATCCGAGATGACGGCGCAGGAGCTTATCGCCCGATTCGCACCGCAGGGGCTCGCGCAGGTCATCTGCACCGACATCGCCCGCGACGGGATGCTGTGCGGCACCTCGGCGGAATTCTACGCTGGGTTGCAGGGGCAGTTCCCCGGGGTGGAAATCACCGTGAGCGGCGGCATCGCCTCGATGACCGACATCGAGGCGCTCGACGGCGCGGGGCTGCGCAGCGTAATCGTCGGCAAAGCCCTCTACGAAGGACATATCACCCTCGAAGAACTGAAAAGATGCTTGCCAAACGCATAATCCCCTGCCTCGACATCCGCGAGGGACAGACCGTCAAGGGCATCAACTTCGTCGGGCTGCGCAACGTCGGCGACCCGGTGGAGCTGGGGGCGAAATACGCCGCCGAAGGGGCCGACGAACTGGTATACCTCGACATCAGCGCCACGGAAGAGGGGCGGCAGACCTTCACGGAGCTGGTCGCCCGAATCGCCGAACACATCGACATCCCGTTCACCGTGGGCGGAGGCATCGCATCGGTCGCCGACGCCGGGCGGCTGCTCGACGCCGGGGCGGACAAGGTCACCGTCAACAGCGCCGCCGTACGCGACCCTGCGCTGATCGACGCCATCGCGTCGAAATACGGGTCGCAGTTCGTCGTCGCGGCCATCGACGCGCGGATGACCGACGGCGTATGGCGCGTCACGACCCACGGCGGCAAACGCATGACCGACCGCGAGCTTTTCGCATGGGCGCACGAAGTCTGCCAGCGGGGTGCGGGCGAGCTGCTCTTCACCTCGATGGACCACGACGGCACGCGCGACGGCTACCCGTGCGAGACCTTCGCACGGCTGGCCGAGCTGCCCATCCCCATCATCGCCTCGGGCGGCGCAGGGTCGGTGCGGCACATTGCCGACGTGCTGACGCTCGGCCGTGCCGACGCGGCGCTTGCGGCCAGCATCTTCCATTACAACGAAATCCCGATCCCCGTGCTCAAACGGGAATTGTACCGGCTGAATATCAACGTAAGACAATAGACACCATGGAAATCACAGCAAAACCCTTCGAGGCGCTCGACGCCTCGAAGCAGGCCGACGGACTGATCCCCGCCATCATACAGGACGCGCGCACCCTGCGGGTGCTGATGCTCGGCTACATGAACCGGGAGGCTTACGAAAAGAGCCTTTCAGAAGGCCGCGTCACCTTTTACAGCCGCACGCGCCGCCGCCTCTGGACAAAAGGCGAAACGAGCGGCAACTACCTCGAAATCGTATCAGTCACCGCCGACTGCGACAACGACACGCTCCTCATACGTGCCATCCCCCACGGCCCGACCTGCCACACCGGGGCGGCGAGCTGCTTCGACGGGGCCGCGGCCGGGACGGAAGGTTTCATCCGCTATCTGCAGGGCGTCATCCAAAGGCGACACGCCGAGATGCCCGAGGGCTCCTACACGAGCAAACTCTTCGAGCGCGGCGTGAACAAGATCGCACAGAAAGTGGGCGAAGAGGCTGTGGAAACGGTTATCGAAGCCGTGGCAGGCAACCGCGAGGCGATGATCTACGAAGCCTCCGACCTGATATACCACCTGCTGGTGCTGCTCGAAGCCGCCGGATGCTCCATCGCCGACCTCGAAGCGGAGCTGGCGCGTCGCCACAGCTAAAAAAAGCTGCACCCCGCCCGGAAGCAAAATGGGCATGATCCCCACGGCGCAGCGCATGGAAAAGGCCGGCATGTCTCACGACATGCCGGCTCGATTATTTACCATGCCACCGTCATCCGGACGGCAGGACATTCCGTTACTTGAAGACCAATGCACACTGCATCGCCTTCTCGGCGTCGCCCGAAGCGACCTTGGAGTTGAGTACGGTTTCGTGTTTGTTGATACGCATGTTCGGCGAACTCGAGCCCTCGAACGACATGGCGGAGACGCAGCCCAGCTCCTTCATGACCTTGGCCAGGTCGAGCATCGAAACGCCGACGCTGCCCTCGACCTGCTGGCCGCAGAATGCGAAGACCTTACCCTGGGCCGTGACACCGACCGCAGCACGTGCATACGCGGGATTACCGGCATACCAGCCGCTGTTACTACCGTCGTTGCAGATCGTCTGCGCCTCGGTCAGGATATTACCGTCCCACAAAACCATCGGGATTCCGGAAACAGCCGTCTTGGCATCCCACACGGTACCGTCGCCCTGAACCCGAGCCGTGAAACTGCTGCCGTTCCTGAACGGGAACGCATAGAGTTTACCGTCGAATTTCTGCGACCAGGCCATCTTGTAGGCACCGTTGTTATCCTGCCCGATCGTAGCGAACGAATTGATGGCATGAGGATCCTGAACGAACTGTCCGTCACGGATGATGGTCTGAACTGCGGTACCGGCAGAAGATACACCGACCAGGTATACGTTCCAGCTTCCGTCCAAACTTTCGAGCTCCTGAATCGTCTTAAGATCGGAGCCGTTGCCGACAACGCCCATCGTCGACTGCGGGCCCATGATGGCGATGTAGGCGATATTATTGTCGACGCCGTTCAGCTTCGTGGTCTTATAGACCTTGATATATTTGGGCAGCGTGCCGAAACTTCCCGTCTCGTCCGTCCATCCCTGGCTCAGCAGGGGATCGGTATAGCCGGTCTGCTTGACGACATAGGTGTAGTCCGTCCCGCCGTAGGTGACCACCAGCGTCCCGTCGGCGAATTCGAGGTCGAACGTCTTGTTCTCGGGGGACTTCAGGGAAGCGCCCGGAACCAGCTCGATGTCGAAGACCATGGCATTGACATTCATGCCCGTCTTGTAAGCGATCGTGATGGTGTTACCGGCGATGACCGCCTCTTCGTTGCCCACCTTCGCGGAGAGGATCGGGTTGGGAATATCCTTGGGCTTGGCCGACATCAGGTAGGTTTCTTCGTGGAGGTAGCCCACGTTCACAACAACGCTGTAAGGGGACGTGAGGTTAACCTCGGCGGTCGCCGTGCCGGGCGTTTTGAGGATAGCACCCCAGGTCATATCGAACGTAACCGTCACCTTGGATAGGTCGGTCATGTTCTGGAACTCCCCGAACGTGATGGTCTTGTCCGCATCCGAAATGACGGCGGTGATCGTCGCATCGCCGTCGGCAGCCGTCACGGAAACGAAAGGTTGGGAGACTTCCGAGGGCCATTTTTCATCGTCGTCCGAACACGAGGCAATAAGAAATGCACCCATGCAGCACAACAACGCGGTCAACAGGGGGGGGGTAAAAAGTTTTTTCATAATCAGGTATTTTAGATTGAATAATTATGGGTTAGTTCTCCTTCGGGTATTTTAAGAAATTTATTCGGGGATAATCTCGATACAAGTAATTAATTTTACAATAGGAATGTGATACCACAAGTATCACACTTATATAATATAACAATCCATTTTAAAAATATAAATACGGCATTATTTCCACACGAATGTAGTAATAATATTTATTATTACAATGTTTTTTTGAGTAAAAAAAGTTAATAAAAGAACCACCCAAAGTAATATTTTTTGGGTAATAAAATATAACTAACTGATTTCATGCGAAATAAGAAATTAATAAAATGCTCCCTCCGGGACAAAGCAAGATGCCCTCCCGGATTCGCCGGCCGCGGCAAAATAAAACAGGGCGGACGGACACAGCCGAACGGGGCGGGACAAAGGGTTGTGCGAAGATCGGTAGACGAGGAGAGGCGGGGAACAAAAAAGGGACACCTGGCGTACAAGTGTCCCTTTGTATTTTGTAGCGGGTCCGAGACTTGAACTCGGGACCTCATGATTATGAATCATGCGCTCTAACCAGCTGAGCTAACCCGCCATTGCATCAAAGCGAGTGCAAAGGTAATAGAATTTTTTATTCATGCAAAATCTTTCGGCAAAAAATCACCGGAAAATTCAGACTCCGGGGCTTTGGCACCGATTTTGCCCGCCTGTGGGCAAACAGAATGACATGCCGCTGACAGACACATCACGCAACGAAATCGCCAATTCCCTGAGCATACTCAAAGTAATTGCCGGCGTAGTCCTGCTCGCCGCGGTCTCGTGGGAAATCATCGGCGGAGACCACACCCGTTTTTCGCAGAGCTACCTGACCGTGCAGCTGGTGGTCTGCATCCTTTTCCTGTGCGATTTTTTCGTACGCTGGGCGGCGGCCGAACGTAAAGGACGCTTCTTCGGGCGGAACATTCTGTTCTTCCTGATCTCGATCCCCTACCTGAACATCCTGGCCTGGAGCGGTGCAGACCTCCCCCGCTACTGGGCCATGCTGATCGGGGTGATGCCGCTCATGCGGGCGTTCCTGGCGCTCTACGTGGTCGTGCGATGGCTCGTGGACAACAAGATCCGCCGGCTATTCACGGCCTACATCTTCACGGTCGTGGTTTTCACCTATATCTCGGCACTGGTCTTCTACGACTACGAAATATTCGTCAATGACAAACTCCACGGTTTCGGAAACGCCCTGTGGTGGGCCTGGATGAACGTCACGACCGTCGGAGCCGAGATATTCGCCGTCACGGCCATCGGCAAGGTCATCACCATCCTGCTGCCTACGCTGGGAATGATGATGTTCCCGATCTTCACCACTTATATATTACAGGAGTATACGCACAAAAAGGAGTCCGACCAATAAGACCGCCGGGCCGGGCAGCGGGTTCCCCTCCCTTGCCACAATCCCATGGGCACGGCCGGCACGCGCAAATACAAGCGGGCTGCCTGCCAAATGCAGACAGCCCGCTGTACGTATCGGGTAATTATTTCTTCTGCTCCCTGAGCAGGTCGCGGATCTCCGTCAGCAGCAACTCCTCCTTCGTGGGTGCGGGTTCGGGAGCGGGTGCCGGAGCTGCCTCCTCCTTTTTCCGCATCAGGCGGTTCATCAGTTTGACCATCAGGAAGACGCAGAACGCCAGGATCGTGAAGTCGATGCACTGCTGGATGAAGGCGCCGTAATTCCAGTAAACGGGCTCGGCAGCCGCCTTTGCAGCGGCTTCGCCGCCGCCCGTCACGACGTCGCCGACGGCATGCACGGCACTCGAAGTCATGTCCCGGAACTTCGAAATATCGAGCCGCAGCTGCGAAAAATCGGTATTGCCGATCAGCGCCCCGATCGGCGGCATCAGGATGTCGTTCACCAACGACGAGACGATTTTGCCGAATGCACCGCCGATGATTACACCGACGGCCATGTCCATCACATTCCCCTTGAGGGCGAACTCCTTGAATTCTTTTAGAAATGCCATAAGTCTGAGGTTTAATTATTTGATGGTACAAATATACTGTTTTTCAGGAAAACCGCACGAAAAAGGGCAACCGACATACAGCCGGCTGCCCATTCTTCGGACGAATGTGCCGGAGGGGATCATCCGATCTCGGCCAGTACGGCGTCGGTCGCCACGTTCTCGCCGGGCTGCACCAGCACCTGCTTCACCGTGCCGGCGTAATCGGTCGTCACGGAATTCTCCATTTTCATGGCCTCCAGGACTGCGATCTCGTCGCCGGCCTTGACCGTATCGCCCACTTTGACCTTGAGTTCGATGATGCGGCCGGGCAGCGGCGCCGTCACGGCATTGCCCGTGATGACGATCTTCTTCACCTCCTCGACTTTCTTCTCCTCGGCCTTGGGCTCGGCGGGTTTGGCCGCGGCGTAAGCCTTGACCTTCATGTCCGTGAGGAATGTCTTGGCGACCATCGGGAACAGCTCGAGCAGCAGCACTTCTTTCCCGTTGGCGGCGAGCTTCACACCTCCGGCCTCGGGCAGCTCGGGGTTGGGCTGCATCTGGTATTTCGACGTATCGTAGGGCGTCTCCTCACGCACGCCGCAGATCTTGAAGCGGAATTCGGGGTCGATCTTCACGGGCGTGTGTCCGTACTCGCCCTTGACCAGGCCGACGAACTGCGAGCTCTTGTTGGTGTACATCGGACGCCCGGCCTTCTCGTCGAGGGCGCAGTTGACGGCCTGCGCACCGACGATCTGCGAGGTCGGGGTCACCAGCGGCGGCAGGCCTGCGGCCAGGCGCACCGAGGGGATCAGCTCCATGGCGCGCGGCAGGATGTCCTCGGCCTTGAGCTGCTTGAGCTGGGCGACCATGTTCGAGTACATGCCGCCGGGTATCTCGGCCTTTTGCACCAGTTCGTTGGGAGCCGGAAACCCGAAATAGGCCTCGATCTTGCGGCAGGCGTCGATCGTAGCGTCCTCATCGTCGGCCTTGGCGGCCGCGATAGCCTTGTCGAACAGGGCGTCGATCTCGGCGGGCAGCTTGTCGGTCAGCGGGTTGAACGCCTTGGGCTCGGGTTTGTCCGCGCCGAATACCGACTGGTTGAGCTCCTTGCGGATCTCGCGCAGCTGGGTGTTGATCTTGGCCACGGCCTCCATGTTCACACCGGTATCAACGCCGAGCTTCTTGCAGAAGACGTGTACCAGCTCGATGGCCGGGGCACCCGTGCCTTCGGCGAAATACCAGCAGTTGGTATCGACGATGTCGACGCCGGCCACGATGGCCGCGAGCACCGAAGCCAGGCCGTAGCCGGGGGTACAGTGGGTATGGAAATCGACCGGAATCGAGATGTTCTTCTTGAACAGCTTGACCAGCGTGGCGACACGGCGCGGCGGGATCAGGCCCGACATGTCCTTGATGGTAATCATGTCGGCGCCCAGTGCGGCCATCTGTTTGGCCTTGTCGAGGAAATAGGCATCCGTGAAGACGGGCTGCGGCTGTTTCTTGCCCATCAGGCGCTGCATGAAGGAGGGTTCGGGATATTTCGGGTCGACCGTATAACATACGGCGCAGTCGGCGATGCCGCCGTACTGCTTGACGTATTTGATCGTCGATTTCACGTTGTCCACGTCGTTCAGGGCATCGAAGATACGCATGATGCCCAGCCCGCTTTCGATCGCGTTGCGGCAGAAGCCGTCGATCACGTCGTCGGGGTAAGGCGCGTAGCCGAACAGGTTACGGCCGCGCGAAAGCGCCGTGAGCTTCGACACCTTGCCCACAGCCTTGTAGATCGTCTCCAGGCGCGTCCACGGGTTCTCGTTGAGATAACGCATCACCGAGTCGGGTACGGCACCGCCCCAGACCTCCATCGCATAGAAATTTGCATCCTTGTAGAAGGGCAGGCAACGGTCTACCTGTGCCTGCGACATGCGCGTCGCAAACGAGGACTGCTGTCCGTCGCGCAACGTAAGGTCTCTGATTTTGAGATTTCTCGCCATTGTGATATTTTTGATTAAGGGTTCTTGTTGCCGCTTTTACTGTTATTCCAATAACAAAGATAATAAACAATTTGAAATTCCAACCATTTTACAGGGATTTTTCACAAAAAACACCGGAAACGGTTACTTTTCGTAAAAGCGCCCCGCCCGGAAGCGCCCGGCGGGCTATGCCTGAATATCCTGCTCGGGGACGAACAACTGCTTGTACGACGTCCCGTCGAGGTACTTCTTCTTGAAGATATTGACGCAGAAGACGAACATCTCCAGCATCAGCGGCCCGAAAATCACGCCCATGAACCCGAAGAGCGACAGCCCGATGAAAACGCCGAAGATCGTCACCAGCGGATGCGTATCGGCCATCTTCTTCTGCATGATGAACCGCACGACGTTGTCCACGTGCGTCACGACCAGCCCGCCGTAGAGGAGCAGCCCGATGGCCGGCCCCCAGTCGCCCGTCAGCGCCATGTAACCCGCAAGCGGCAGCCATATGAGCGCCGTCCCGAAGATGGGGATGATCGTTGCGAAACAGGTCAGCACGCCCCAGAACAGCGGGCTCGGGGCGTTGAAGACCAGGTAGCCCACGAACGCCACGACGCCCTGCACGACGGCCAGCAGGGGGATGCCGATGGCATTCGAACGGACGATCATGTGCACCTCGCGCATGACGCTGCTGCCCACGTCCCGGTTGAAAGGCAGTATCTCGCGGCAGTAGCCTTCCATGCGCAGGCCGCCGATGAGCATGAAATAGAGCACGAACAGCAGCACGATGATGTTGATGCCGAAATCCATGATGCTGCCCAGCACCCACTGCCCCAGCCGGGGGATCACGCCCACGAGCGACGTGATGTTCTTCTCCTGCCAGAGGTTGTATCCCGTCTTGTCGTGGATCAGCGCTGCGATGTGTTTGAGCGGCTCGACGATCGACTCGGGCTTGAGGGCGATGTCCTGCACCTGGTTGACGACCATCCAGACGATCAGACTGATCGGCACCAGGAAACAGAGCACCGCCTCGCCCAGCAGCAGCGACGCGGCCAGGCTGCGCCGCCATTTGCGGCAGGCCGTGAGGTAATGCATCTGCCGCCGGAGCAGCACGTAGATCGTCATGGCACCCAGCACCCCGCCCAGGAACGGGGTCAACTCGATGAAGATCGTGACCCCCAGTCCGAGGATCAGCACGAAAAGCGAATAACGCCAGTATAGTTCCTTGAAAGACTGCATACGCGTCCGCTGAGCAAGGAACGTGCCGCAACGTGCAAGACCGTGCCCGTCAACAGGTTGAAAAATATTTGAACAAAATTTACGGTGTTCTGTTGCGGCTGTGAAATATTTGGTTTAAATTTGTATAAGCAAATTATGGACGGCTTTATGGAAATAACGGTTTCCACCGGCACCCTGCATCACCGATACGGTGCGGGAGAAGGTATGCAAACCGGATATCGGCTATCGCCGGGCACGGCCGGCGATACGCAACGACGAGGGGTATCTCACACGCGGAGTATCCCTCGCAACTTTATACAAACCCCAGCGTACCATGGATCTCAGTGCCTTCCCGAAAGGTTGCCGGGGGTTAAAATCCTGTGAAACTTCCGCCACCCCACCGGCGGGAGCGGAAAAATCCCCGATCTTAGTGCCGCGAACCACGACACCACGCTATGAAGAAACCGAAATATCCATTACACTCTTTTATTTACTAATCCATTAAAAAGTATGAGAAAACATTTACAACATTTCCTCATGACGGCCGCCCTGATTCTGTTCGGAGTGTCCGCCGCTGTCGCGCAATCGGCAGTTACGGGTAAAATCGTAGATGAGACCGGCGCACCGCTGATCGGTGCCTCTGTGACCGTACCCGGCACATCGCAGGGTGTCAGCACCGACGTCGACGGCAACTTCACGCTGAAGACCGATGCCAAGGAGATCGAGATCAGCTACGTGGGCTACGTCCCGACCAAAAAACCCGTCACGGGCCCGAACGCACGCCTGGGCATCATCCAGATGGAGCCCGACGCCGTGGCATTGCAGGATGTCATCGTCATGCAGTCGGTGGCCGTGCAGCGCAAAACCCCGGTAGCCGTATCGACGGTCAACGCCGAGGAGATCAGCTACAAACTCGGCGGACAGGAGTTCCCCGAAATCCTGAAATCGACGCCGGGCGTCTACGTGACCAAGGACGGCGGCGGCTTCGGCGACTCGAAGATCAACATGCGCGGTTTCCAGGCGGCCAACGTGGCCGTGATGGTCAACGGCGTCCCCGTGAACGATATGGAGTGGGGCGGCGTATACTGGTCGAACTGGGCCGGCCTCTCGGACGTGACGCGCAGCATGCAGACCCAGCGCGGCCTGGGCGCCTCGAAAATCTCGTCTCCCTCGGTCGGCGGTTCGGTCAACATCGTGACCAACGGCATCGAGGCCAAGCAGGGCGGCACGTTCTCGTTCGGCGTAGGTAACGATGGCCTTTACAGCCTTTCGTTCAGCCTCTCGACGGGCCTCACGAAGAGCGGCTGGGCACTGTCGGTACTCGGCGCGAAGCGCTGGGGCGACGGTTACATCCAGGGAACCAACTTCGAAGGCTACAACTGGTTCGTCAACATCTCGAAGCGCATCAATGACCGCCACCAGTTGTCGCTGACCGCCTTCGGCGCCCCGCAGAAGCACGCGCAGCGCCATGCCCTCGACGACGGACTGAAGATCGAGGAGTGGCAGAAGGCCAAGAACTTCATGGGCGAAAAGGACATGTACCGCTACAACGCCGAGTACGGTTTCGACAAGAACGGCAGGCAGCGCTACTCGCACTTCAACGAATACCACAAGCCCCAGATCTCGCTGAACCACCAGTGGCAGATCGACTACAAGTCGTCGCTCTCGACGGCGCTCTACATGTCGATCGGACGCGGCAGCGGCTACTCGGGCCAGGGCCGCACCTCGGCAGACCGCAACATGTGGAAAGGTACCAACTACGGCGTGCTGAACACCACCTTCCGCAACCCCGACGGCACGTTCGCCTACGACAAGATCCAGGAGATGAACGCCGCCAGCCCCGACGGTTCGCGCATGATCATGTCGAAGAGCAACAACAACCACATGTGGTACGGACTGCTCTCGACCTACACCAACCAAATCTCCAAGTCGCTCGAACTGTCGGCCGGTATCGACGTGCGCTACTACATCGGCGAGCACAACAACGAGATCATCGACCTCTACGACGGCAAGTATTTCATCGACGACAGCAGCCGCGCCAACGTCAAGCCCGAGCAGAACGCCGCCGCGGCCGACCCCAACTGGGTGTATGAAAAACTGCAGGTCGGCGACAAGGTTTACCGCGACTACGACGGCCACGTACACCAGGAAGGCGTATTCGCCCAGCTGGAGTGGACGAAGAAAAACCTCAACGCCTTCGTATCGGGTTCGGTTTCCAACACCGGCTACTGGCGCTACGACCGCTTCTACTACGACGCCGCACACGCCGAGTCCGAGCACGTGAACTTCATCGGTTACACGGTCAAGGGCGGTGCCAACTACAACATCAACGAGAAACACAACGTATTCGCCAACCTGGGCTACATCAGCCGCGCCCCGTTCTTCTCGGGCGGCGCATTCCTGCAGAGCACCACGAGCAACGTCAAGAACCCCGACCCGCTGAACGAAAAGGTATTCTCTGCCGAGATCGGCTACGGATTCCGCTCGGGCATCCTTTCGGTCAACCTGAACGGTTACTACACGCTCTGGATGGACAAGTCGGTCGTACGTTCCAGCTCGATGGCCAACGGCGACTACGCCCGCGTGAACCTCTCGGGTGTCGACGCACGCCACATGGGCCTCGAACTGGATTTCGTCCTGCGCCCCAACCGCTGGCTGGACGTGACCGGTATGCTTTCGCTGGGCGACTGGCAGTGGGACAGCGACTCGAAGGGCTACATTTACGACACGCAGGGGCAGCCCCTGACCAAGGCTTTGGACGGCACGGTCGCCTCGGGCATCATGGCTGAAGACCACGCATGGCTCAACCTCAAACAGAAAGGCATCAAGGTCGGCGGTTCGGCTCAGACCACCGGAGCCCTCGGCGTCACGGTTCGCCCGATGAAGGGACTGCGCGTCAGCGCCGACTGGAACGCCTACGGCAACAACTACGCCGACTTCTACATCGGTTCGAACACCAGCCTTAACGGCAACTCGACCGTCGACGTGAAAGACCCGTGGAAGATTCCGTGGGGACACCAGCTCGACCTCTCGGCCAGCTACGCCTTCAAGATCGGCAACGTACGCGCCACGATCTACGGCAACGTGAACAACGTCTACGACTACAACTACATCATGGACGCGCAGTGCGCCGCAGCCGACGAAGGTATCTGGCAGAACGTATATGCCGTCATGTACTCGTTCGGTCGCACCTATACAGTAAGACTGAAAATTAACTTCTAATTACAGCGAACCATATGAACAAGCATATTGTAAAATACCTTCTGGCCCTTGCGACGATAGCATTCGTGGGGGGGGGTTGTAATGTCGACGATTACAACGAGGAGTATCTGGACGGGTTCAACCCCGACAAGGAGATCACCGACGTCCAGGTGCTGAAATACACGATGACCGACGCCGACTACGCCAGCGTCGCGTCGAACGCCGCCAACAAGGCGATCGCCGAAGCCGCAGGGCCCGATGCAGTGGCAGCCCTGGCCGCCGTAGGCACTGCAAAATGTTTCTCCGAAGCCGCTTCCGCCACGACGTACCTGCCCGCCTTCCTGGCTGCAGGTTACGACAGCTACCTCTCGAACGGCTCGACTGTCACCGTTACCTATAAGAACCAGCGCGGCGAGATATCCGAGGCCATCACCGGCATCGCTTCCGCCTCGACCTACGAGCTCAAGGCCGCCGACTACGAGGTAGCCTGGGGCGAGGATATCACGGCCGACTACTTTACACCCGGTAAGCCGGCAGCCAACTACCTGCCGCGCATCCTCAAGGAGGCCGTCAAGAACGCCGAGGCCGGCGACTACGTCATCGCCGAATACGCCTATTCCGAGCAGGAGCCTTCGACCGGAGGCAGCGAAATCCCCGAGACCATCAACAAGATCAGCGAAATCATTGCCCCCGGCGACTATACCGTGCAGGGCACCGTTTCGGCTGCCTATGCCCGCGGCTTTATCGTCGACGACACCACGGGGGCTATTCTGGTATATCTGAACGCCCCGTCGAACTACTCGCTAGGCGATGTAGTGAAGGTCAAGGGTGCCGTTACGGAATACAACAGCGGCATGCAATTCGGCAACACGGCCGAGATCACGCTCGTGGAGAAAACCAAGAATTTCGCCTTCCCCACGGCACAGGCCATGTCGGGCAGCGAGCTCGACGCCTACCTGACCGCAACGTCGATCAAATTCGTCAGCCTGACGGGTACGCTCTCGATCAGCGGCAACTATTACAACCTCAAGGTGGACGGTGCCGCGACGGCCACCGGCAGCCTCTCCTTCCCCAACAAGGGGCAGATCGACGAGAGCCTGGACGGTAAGAAGGTCACCGCGACCGGTTACCTCTTCTCCGTCAGCAAGAGCGGCGACGCACCCAAATTCGCCAACATGATGGTCGCCACGATCACCGAGGAGGGTTCGCAGCCCGCATTCACGCCCGTGGGCGTCGTCGCATCGGCCGATCCCGGCACGTTCAGCGTGAAGGGACAGATCGCAGCGACCTACAAGCGCGGCTTCCTCATCAACGACGGCACAGGGTCGATCCTCATCTATACCAATGCCGACCCGACCGGAACCTATGCCATCGGCGATCTGGTCAGCGTGGAAGGTACCACTTCGGCTTATGCCGGGCTGAACCAGTACCCCGCGGCATCGACCGTCACCAAACTCAATACCGAGGCCAATAAGTTCACCTACCCCGCGATCCGCGAAATGGACGGTACCGACATGGACGGTTACCTGACGCTGACCACGGCGCAGTACGTGCGTTACACGGGTACGCTGAAAATCGACGGCAACTACTACAACGTCATCAACGACGAAGCGCTGACGGCACAAGGCAGCCTCTCGTATGTCCTGGACGGCGCCGTAGACCCAGCACTCGACGGACAGGAAGTCGTCGTGGAAGGCTATGCGATCGGCGTATCGGGCAGCAAGTTCCTCAATACGATGGTCACTTCTGTCAAGCCGGCAGCCAATGCTTCGGCAGCTTCCTTCGGCATGACCCGCGCCGCGGTGACCAAGAACCGCTATGCGATTTACACCTTCGACGGCACGTCGTGGGCAGCCGCAGAAAACACCACGATGGTCAACCCCGAGGACTACACGCAGATGGGCGCCACCAATCCCAACTTCAGTTCGTCGTTCTCGCAGGACACCTACCTGCCCCTCTACCTGAAGTACAAATATCCCTACGCCCTGGCCGAGGAGAAGATGAACGTGGCATACCACTTCTACGACTCGACGGACAAGGTGACCCTGCTCTTCGCCGACGAGTACACTTACGACGGTGCGGACTGGATCAAGACCGAGGACACAGAGACGCTCGACGGCCCGTTCAAGAAGGTCAGCGGCAAATGGAACTTCGACCCCAGCATGACGCTCGTCGTGGCCCCCGACCGCAGCGCTTACAGCAAGAGCTTCTACCAGGCTTGCGTGGACTGGGTACTCCAGAACAAGGACGCCGCCTATACGACGGATAACCGTAGCGGGAGCGGGAGCCGCCTCACGGATTCGGAATATTACAGCGGTTGCGCGGCAAGCTACACCAACCTGAACTGGCGTATCAACACGCTTCCGAAATACTACTGGAGCGAAGCCGGTGAAGACATATCGGCCTACGACAACTGGGGGTCGGAAGACAAGGATGCCATGCGCGCATCGTACCAGGCATTCTACGACGAAGTAGAGAAGCGTTTCGGCGAGGTAATGTCCGCCGCCCTGGGTACGCTCTACCCCGATGTCAAGATGATTTCCGGCATCGACGTGATCTACACCGTACAGATGATGCTCTACACGCAGCACATCGGCTCGGGCACGGGCAAGGTG
>OHES01000574.1_pt1 | contig 24298 bp, 16 predicted proteins | sample 1567371 | NCBI WGS metagenome assembly OHES01 (sample SAMEA3879533, study PRJEB24766) | human gut metagenome | biome: human-associated habitat; feature: feces | place: USA | collected 1985/1987 | reverse complement strand
ACGTGATGAAGTAGTGAGTATTCCTTATTTGACTCGTGTATCACAAGCTCCGGTTATAAAAGGTGTAAAAGAGTTGGAAGGCAAGCATTTGGGCTTCTATACTGAGTTCCCGACAAAAGAAGGCGAAGAAGTTGAAATGAAGGTAGGCATCTCTTTTGTCGATATGGAAGGTGCAGCCAATAACTTCAAGCAGGAGATTGCTTCGAAAGATTTCGACCGGGTGGCAAAAGAAGCCGATGATTTGTGGAATAAGGAACTTAGCCGCGTGCAAGTAACCGGAGGTACGAAGGATGAGAAAACTATTTTTTATACAGCCTTGTACCACACAATGATAGACCCTCGTATCTATACAGATGCAGATGGACGCTATGTAGGCGGCGACTATAAGGTGCATGCAGCCGATGATACATTTACGAAACACACCATATTCAGTGGCTGGGACGTATTTCGTAGCCAATTCCCTTTGCAGACAATCATTAATCCGGGTTTGGTCAGCGATGAGTTGAATTCATTGATTACTATGGCCGACCAAAGCGGACGTGAATATTATGAGCGTTGGGAGTTTCTGAATTCTTATACAGGATGTATGTTGGGTAATCCGGCTTTATCTGTGTTGGCAGATGCTTACGTAAAAGGAATCCGTACCTATGATGTAGAGAAAGCATATCAATACGCAGTCAATACATCCCGCCGTTTTGGCAATGACTCATTGGGTTATACTCCGGGAGCGCTGAGTATCTCTCATACTCTGGAATATGCTTACACAGATTGGTGTATTTCCCAATTGGCCGAAGCTTTAGGAAAAAAAGACGATGCGAAAAGCTTTCAGGAGAAAGGACAAGTCTATCACAATATTTTTGATAAAGAAAAAGGATGGTTCCGTCCTCGTAATGCAGATGGCACTTGGCAAGATTGGCCGGAGAATGCGCGTTTGAAAGAATGGTACGGTTGTATAGAAGCAAATGCCTATCAGCAAGGCTGGTTTGTACCCCATGATGTTCAGGGAATGGTGGAATTGATGGGAGGCAAAGAAAAAGTAATTGCAGACCTGACCGATTTCTTTGCCAAAACTCCTTCTAGCATGCTATGGAATGAATATTATAACCATGCCAATGAACCGGTACATTTCGTTCCATTCCTGTTCAATCAACTTGATGTGCCTTGGTATACTCAAAAATGGACTCGCTACACTTGTGAAAAGGCTTATGCTAATAAGGTAGAAGGCATAGTAGGCAATGAAGATGTAGGGCAGATGTCGGCATGGTATGTTCTAGCTGCTTCCGGTATTCATCCATCTTGTCCGGGCAGTACACGTATGGAAATTACAAGTCCTGTTTTTGATAAAATAGAGTTTCGTCTTGATTCGAAATATTATTCGGGTAAAACCTTTGTAGTGATTGCCCACGATAACAATACACAAAATATCTATATACAGAAAGCTTTACTAAACGGTAAGGAGTACAACAAATGCTATCTGGATTTTGCAGACATTGCAGCCGGAGGCGTATTAGAACTTTTCATGGGCAATACACCCAATGAGAAGTGGGGCATATAAATGATTTTTAGTTAACCTATAAATTAAGGTAAAACATTTTATTAATTTAAAAACCTGTTTACTAGTATGAAAAGAAAACAAAGAGCGGATGCACTCAGTGCATTTCCCAGGACTGTTAAGATGATGTTTTTGTTGGCTTTGCTATTATGTAGCGGAGTTCGGGCAAATGCTGCTTCCGACATCATTTTGCAGCAGGCGGAAAGAACAATTTCCGGTGTGGTAACAGACGAAAACAGTGAGCCTTTAATTGGAGTTGCTGTTATGGTCAAGGGTACAAGTCTAGGTGCTACGACAAATTTGGACGGTGTGTTTACACTAAAGATACCCGCCAATGCAGGAACGCTGCAAGTATCTTATGTGGGAATGAAAACTATCGAATTGCCTATTGGCAACAAGTCGCAGTTTAATGTGAAGATGGAATCGGATGCAGTATTGATTGACGACATTGTGGTTATCGGATACGGTACCCGTTCCAAGAAAGATATGTCTATTTCGGTTAGCTCCGTAAAAGGTGACGCATTGAACGATAGACCTTCGGCTTTCAATATTATGCAAAGTGTAGCTGGTAAAGTTGCCGGTGTACAAAATGTGTCTATGTCCGGTAGACCGGGCGGATCATCCTCTTTGCGTGTTCGTGGTATGGGATCCATCAATGCCGGAAAAGATCCTATCTACGTATTGGATGGTGTAATCGGTGTAGACCCCGATATCATCAATTCGGCTAATGTGGAGTCTATTGACATTCTTAAGGACGCCGCTGCAACAGCCATGTATGGTGCGCAGGGATCAAACGGTGTTGTCCTTATCACCACGAAGAAAGGTCAAAAAGGTAAAGGTACAATCACATACGACGGTAAAGTCGGATTTGGTTTTATGGGTCGTAAACTCGACATGCTGAATTCGGATGAGTATATGGAAGTTCAGAGACGCGCCTATGCCTATAGCGGTCAGACCATGCCTCATCTGACAACACCTAATGAAAAGCTGTTCTTTTATGCTAAAGACGCTTCCGATAATTATAAGTATGATGAAAACGGTCTTTTAATAGCTTCACCGAGATATAATACAGATTGGCAAAAAAAGGTGACTCAAACAGCTATGACCAATGACCATATTGTCTCTTTCTCTTCAGGAGGTGATGATACAAGTATATATGCCAGTGTAGGTTATCAGAATCAGGAAGGATTGATAAAAGAGAGCGAATACGAACGTTATTCTGCAACATTGAATGTCAGAACCAAGATTAAAGATTGGTTCCGTATCCAGGCTGTAGCCACTATGGGTAGCCAGAAGGGTAATAATAATGATATGGAAGGTTCTTTCAACCAGGGTGCTCTTAGAAACATGATTGAGATGCCGCCTATTATTCCTGTTCAGTACGAGGATGGCACATGGGGACGTAAGCATGATTATCCATTGTCGGAAACAGCGGAAAACCCTTTGTTGTTGCTTCGGGACAGAAAGAATGAATGGAAGTCCAACTTCTCATTGTTTAGTTTGAATGCAACTTTTGACATTACTAAGAAATTAACGCTTACTGTACAAGGTGACTATCAGGTAAGCAACCGAAAAGAAATGAGTTATGCAAAAGCCGGACTTTTCGATGTAAGTGAAAACAATGGCGGATATGCTGACATAAGAAACGCAGATACTCAGAAGCTTACCAGTGAAAACTATTTTACGTATACGGATACCTACTTTGGTGGTAAGCTTAGTTCGAATTTCGTTTTGGGAGTCAGCTGGTATTATAACCGTGCGGAAGACTCCTCCGCCGGTTCGGAACAATATTTCGACGATTCATTCGATTATCACAATTTGTCGGCAGGAACTACATGGCATGAACCCAGATCGGGCATGAACCAGAACACCATGAACTCATACTATTTCCGTATGAACCATAGTCTTCTTGACAGATACCTGCTTGGTTTTACATTCAGAGCGGATGGTGCTTCAAACTTCGGTATGAATAATAAGTATGGATATTTCCCCTCGGTATCTGCCGGATGGCGCGTGTCGGAAGAAAGCTTCTTCCAGCCTGTAAAGGATGTTATCAGCCAATTGAAACTAAGAACCAGTTATGGTATCGTGGGAAATGCTTCTATTCCTAATTACAGAACTATATCACAGTATAGTAACGGTTCTACCATATTCAATAAAGCGCTTACTTCATATGTCGTTTTCAGCAATTTAGGTAATAAGGACCTTAAATGGGAGTCTTCACGCCAGTTCAATATTGGTCTTGATATGAGCTTGTGGGATAATCGTTTGGAGTTCATCTTGGATTATTATCATAAATCTACCAAAGATTTGCTGTTTGAGAAGCAAGTTCCTTTCACTACCGGTTACTCAACTACATGGACTAATCTTGGAGAAATTGTAAACCAAGGTTTTGAAGCAACGATTACTTCGCATAATATCAATACTCGTAATTTCAGATGGACTACCGACTTGGTATTCTCTACGAATAAACTGCTGGTTGAAGATATTAACGGAGAAACTATCGATACGGGAAATAATACGATTGCCAGAGAAGGAGAAAAGTGGGCATCGTACTATGTGTACAAAAGACTGGGTACTTGGAGCTTGGCCGAGGTAGCTGAAGCTGCTAAGTATGGTAAGAAACCGGGAGATATTAAATACGAAGACGTGAATGGTGACTATAAGATTGACGAGGAAGACCGCCAGATCATGGGAAGCGGTACACCGAAAGGTAGTTTGACGATGGTGAATACGTTCAACTATAAAGGTTTCTCTTTGATGGTCGACCTGAACTATACTTATGGTTTCAAAATTATGAATATAACGAACTCTATGTTGGAAAACAGACCATTGTACAGCAACAATGTAAGCTCTATACTTGATGCATGGACCCCTGAACACCAGAACACAATGATTGCTGCCATCCGCCTTCCGTCGGATGCTTATTTCGGAGAAAACGAGAAAGACTCATACATGCTTCATAAAGGTGATTTCTTGAGACTTCGCAACGTTTCGTTGTCCTATACTTTCAGTCCTAAATTGATGAAAGCATTCCGGGCATTCAACAGCTTGTCTATCGGAGTTTCTGCCGAAAACCTGTTTGTACTCACAAAATACCCGGGATATGATCCTGAGGTTGGTGCATTCAACACAGATACCGGACAGAGTATCGATTTCTATTCTTATCCCCGTCCGACGACTATTACTGGTAATATAAAGGTTGTATTCTAAGAAAATAATATAGACGATTATGAAGAAAATATATACAAATATATGTGGGTTGATTGCCCTATTGGTAATTGCAACGTCATGCGATGCATTCCTTGAAGAGAAACCGAAAACATTCCTTACCCCCGATACCTACTTCCAGAATGAAGGTCAAGTTGTTGCTGCGGTGAACGGATTATACACATTTCTGGATGATATCTTTAACGGAGATATTGAACCCGGTTCGCAAACATTTATCTTTTTAGAATACATGTCGGGATATGGCGAGCGTCTGCGCGGCTCAGGTACTCAGGATCTGGCACAAGCCAATAGTCTGAATGTTGCAGAAAACAACGGATATGTCCAGAGACTCTGGGAAACAGCATACAAAGCCATCGAAAACTGCAACGGTACTATCGAAGGCATTGAAGCGATTGCAGAGGGCGTTTTAACCGAAGACAGAAAGAATGAGTTGTTGGGCGAAGCCTATTTCATGCGTGCTTACTACTATTTCAATTTAGTAAGATTATATGGACCCGTTCCCTTGAAACTTACCAGTACATCGAGCTTAGCCAATGTGGCAATAGAATTGACTTCCATTGAAGGCGTTTATACCCAGATTGATCTTGACTTGACCAAAGCCGGTGAGCTCATGGATAAAACCGCATGGGCAAATACCAGTGGAAGAGTTTCTAAAGGAGCTGTTAAATCATTGCATGCCAAAGTGTACCTGACTATGGCGGGCTACCCCTTGAAGAAAGGAACCGAATATTATAAGAAGGCATTTGATAAGGCGTACGAAGTATACAAGAGCGGAGCTTTCAGACTGTTTGATACGTACGAGGAACTCAGAACCATTGAAAATACCGGTGAACATATATTTTCTATCCAGCGTGAAGCCGATAATGCAGGTTCACCTGTTCATGGCAATATGTTACCCTATCCGGCACCTGTAAAAGCTATTTCGGCTAATGCAGCATTCGGAGGCGCATTGGTTCCAACCATGTTATTCTACAATACATATCCTGATGGAGACAAACGTCTGGAAGAACAAGCATTTTATTATACCCAGCACCAAGCGCTCGATAATTCGGGCATCGTTGAATTGGGAAGACCGTACATCTATAAATTCTGGGATGATGAAGCTGCAACTACCGGTAAGTCCGGCGCTAACTATACGCTTTTGAGATATGCAGATGTATTGTTGATGATGGCTGAGGCAAAAGCTGAGGCAGATGGAGGTACCACTTCCAATGCCGATGCAGTAGATGCTTATTATGCTGTAAGAAAAAGAGCCATGCCCGAAGAAGCAAAACCGACATCTGTGAATACGAATACCATCTTAAAAGAAAGATTCTGGGAACTCTGCTTTGAAGGACAGACCTGGTACGACATGTTGAGAACCCATAAAGCCCTGCATGCTGTTACAGGCAATATCGTAGATATGATAGGTTATCAAACTCCGGGACATGGAGCCGCATTCAAAGAAGCAGATCTTTTGTTGCCGTATCCTATCCGCGAAAAACGGTTGAATCCTAATTTGAAGAGAGACTAGAATAACGTCACTGGACGTGATATTGAGAACAAATAGTTTGAAAATGAAACATAACTCCACATATATGGCTTTTTTAGCATTTTGCTTGTGCTCCCTCTTCGCTTGTTCGGATGGTGGCGGCACAATAGACAACCCCTTTGAAAACGGGGAGGGTGATGGAGCTATCAAGATCACCAACTCATCGAATGCTGATACATTGTACTTGGCGTGGGAACTTACTAATACGAAAGTGAGTTTCGACAGTTACCGGATAGAATTGGACAAACCTAAAACGGTCAAAACAGTAGGTAAGGAAGAGAAAGAGTCCTTTTTTACCCATGTACCGTATAATGAACCTGTATCTGTGACCGTTTCGTTAATCAAGAATAACGAGGCTGTAAGCACTTCCTCGACCAAAGTAAAGATTGATGGCTTGGATAAAAAGATATCCGGAGTTATCATACCCGATCAAGGTAGTGTAACGGGCGGAGACGGTATGTATTCCATTCCGTTGCCCGATGGCAGAAGTCTTTTCCTGATGGGCGACTCATATATTGGAGCTGTTTCCAATGGACAACGTTCTGCTTCAGACCGTATGTTCCGGAATACCTATATTGTATATAATAAAGGAAAAGTCAGTGCCATTTACGGAGCTGGCGGCAACAAGAATGCTTCTGCCGCCGTTCCACCGGGATTCCCCGATGAAAAGAAGTGGTACTGGCCCGGACATGGATTTGCAGAGGGCGATAAATGCTATGTTTTCCAGACATTGATGTATCAGGGAGGTGATGGTATGTGGGGATTCAAGTACGAAACCACCCATATCCTGGAGTATAGCTTGCCCGGTATGGAACTGGTGAAGACTACTCCCATACCATTCAATGGTTCGGAAGATATTCATTATGGAATGGCAGCGTTGAAAGAAGATGATTATGCTTATATCTACGCTCAGGTAGATGTAAGGAACGACGTGAACCCTATATCCGATGTACTGGTTGCAAGGGCTACTATGAACAATTTATATACAAATTGGGAGTATTACACCGGTTCGGGCTGGAGCACCAATCCTTCGGCGGCGGTTAAGCTGGAAGGCTTGGCAAGCGTACCGGTTTCCTCACAATTCAATGTGTTCAAGTTGCGCGGCAAATATGTTTTGATTACACAGAACAAGGCGTTTAATTCCGGAGAGATATACACGTTCATTGCAGACACTCCCTATGGTCCATGGAGAAACAAACAACTTGTTTTCAAGACTTACGAACAGAACACTCCACACTTGTTTACTTACAATGCAATGGCTCATCCGCAGTTTGAGAAAGACGGTATGATACTGATAAGCTACAATGTAAATACCGAGGTTTTTGCGGAACAGTTCAGTGATGTAAGTACCTATCGTCCCCGGTTCTTCTGGGTCGATATAGATAAGATTTTAAAATAAATACTTTAAAAAAGAAGATATGAAAAAGAATATATTACTAGTTGCAATAGCGTCGTTGCTTTTCTCCCTTTCGGCTTGTGATACCGATGACCGGGTAAAGATGAGCGATAATTATCCCACGGATGGCGATATCAATTACGGCATCAGACAGGTTATGCAATACGATGAAGTGAACATTAACGGTATAGACATCGCTTCAAAGTTCAAGTTCTTTGAGACATTTAAGTTGACTATACACTTTACTGATAGTAAGATAAGCGGAGTTACCTTCTCGAACGGAGAAGTTCCTTTCTCGCCATATAATTTCGAGATTCCATCCGGCAGGGTAGATTGTTACCTCGATACCGAAGCGCTTCCCAATGAATTGCGTATCACCGGAACGGAGCATGTGATTGCTTATTACCAGAATGGTGAGTTCAGCATTCCTTTCAAGTTGGATTGTCACTCATTGGATTATAAATACACATTTAAAAGCATTAACCAATAATATAGAATACGTATGAAACCCATGAAAAAATATATGCATCTGCTACTACTCTCGGCATTGGCATTTCTAGCTATCACTTGTATGACCATAGAGGAAGTTATCCACCCTGACGATGCACAGGTGAACAGTGATATCAATATATCTGTCAAGATAAAGATTGCCGCCGAAACAGATGGCAATAGTAAATTAGCTTTTGCTATATTGGTACCCAAAAGCTGGAATGTTTCCCAAAACGCTAGTCTGTTCCTTTCTACAACAGCCGGTTTCGCAGGTAATACTGTAACCAACGAGCCGATGGTACTTGTAGGAGCAGGAGAAAAGAATCCGTCGGATGGTTTGCCTTGGGCTTCTTCGTTCCAAAGTAAAATTGGTGTGTTGGAAAATACAGGACCGGTAGAATGGGTGGTATTCAAGTCTGCTACAACGTTCCAGATCAATGATAAAAATCCGGATCAGGCAGTAGTCAATGGTACTGTAAACATCAAACTCCATACCGGAGCAAGAGCGGTTAAATTCTTTATGGGATATACCTTCTGTGGTGAAGCATTCGGTTTCAATAGTGAAAAATACCCCGATGATTATGTAAAGGCATCCAAGATACTCGAAGTGACTGGTGGCGACGAGCCGATGATGGACTTCACAGCCGATCCCGCCATCTCTTTCGTTCCGGCGACTTTCGGCTTCGGTGACATTTTCTCTATCAGATATAACGAACCTAATTATGTGACCGAAGGCGGTCTGAAAGGTGGCGAGGCTTATCTTACAGGAAAAGTGGTATACGAAGAAAACGGAGTGCAGAAAGAGAAGTCTGTAGACGAAACAAGCAGCAAGACGCTGATGGAGGAATTGGGTGATATGGGTCAGGTTACTACTTGGCAGAAGTACATTTACCCGAAAGAGTTTTTCGGTTTGCCCAAGGATGCGGTTATTCTAAGCATGCAAGTTCGCTTTACTAATAAGGATAAGAGCGTCGTTATACTGAATAACGAGACGAATGGTGACTTCGCAGTAGAGGAGACGTGTGAGTAAGTAAGCAGGTCATATATTCCTCTCTTTTTGCCATCATGATGGCAAGACTTTGCCTAGCTGATGGCAAGGTCTTGCCAAGCCGATGGCAAAGGCTTGCCACCTCGATGGCAAAGTGGTAATGAACAACACAGACAAATCTATATATTAAAGAATGAAAGCTAAGTTCTTATTAAGTTTATTGTTCTCCCTTTCTTTGGGAGGAACAATGTCATCGCAGGCTGTGGCGAGCGATTATGCCCGGCAAGTCAATACGCTGATTGGTACCAAAGGTGTAGGCCTGACTTCGGGTTACCTCTATCCGGGGGCAACCTATCCTTACGGTATGGTACAGTTTACTCCTTCTTACTTTTCCAAACGCTCCGGTTTCGTAATCAATCAACTGAGTGGTGGCGGTTGTGAGCACATGGGTAACTTCCCTACTTTCCCGGTGAAAGGGAAATTGGAAGTGTCTCCCGAGAATATATTGAATTACCGTATCAATGTTACCGAAGAAAAGGGGCATGCCGGCTATTACGAAGCTATGGTACAAGAGGATATCAAAGCCCAACTGACTGTGACTGAAAGAACCGGTATGGCAAATTATGAATATCCGGCTAACCAGCAATACGGTACGGTGATTATAGGCGGAGGCATTTCTGCCACCCCTATAGAGCAAGCTGCTGTCGTGATAACTGCACCCAACAAATGCGAAGGCTATGCCGAAGGAGGAAACTTCTGCGGCATCCGTACTCCGTATAAAGTCTATTTTGTTGCAGAATTCGATACAGACGCCTTAGAATCGGGTACCTGGAAAAGAAATGAGCTGATGCCGAATACAACCTTTGCAGAAGGTGAGTACTCCGGTGTATATTTTACATTCGATGTTAGTAAGAAGAAGAATATTCAATATAAGATTGGCGTTTCTTACGTTTCAGTAGAGAATGCCCGCGAGAACCTGAAAGCCGAGAATACCGGATGGGATTTCAAGCACATACAAAGTCTGGCGGAAGCTAAATGGAATGCTTGCCTGAGTAAGATTGAAGTGGAAGGAACGAATCCGGATCGTGTAACTCAGTTCTATACCCACTTGTATCGTTCCTTCATCCATCCGAATGTGTGCAGTGATGTGAATGGGGAGTATATGGGAGCAGACTATAAAGTTTATAAGTCCCGTTCCAAACATTACACTTCTCTAAGCAACTGGGACACGTATCGTACTCAGATTCAATTACTCTCGATACTCGATCCTGAAGTAGCTTCGGATATAGTCATTTCCCATCAACTGTTTGCCGAACAATCCGGTGGCGTTTTCCCTCGCTGGGTAATGGCAAATGTAGAAACGGGAGTTATGCAAGGCGATCCGAGCCCTATCTTGATAGCTAATGCGTATGCTTTCGGAGCTCGTAATTACGATCCGAAACCCATCTTCAAGATCATGCAGAAAGGTGCCGAAACTCCGGGAGCTAAATCACAGGAAGTAGAAGCCCGTCCGGGATTGCAGCAATATCTCGATAAAGGCTATTATAATGCTTCCATTCAGTTGGAATATACTTCTGCCGATTTCGCTATCGGGCAGTTTGGATTGCATGCCGTAGGGGATGAATTTGCCAGTTGGCGTTATTTCCACTTTGCCCGTTCATGGAAGAACCTGTATAATCCTGAAACCGGCTGGTTGCAGTCACGTAATCCGGACGGTTCGTGGAAACCTCTGAGTGAAGACTTCCGTGAATCTACCTACAAGAATTACTTCTGGATGGTGCCTTATGACATTGCCGGTTTGATAGATATTATCGGAGGCAAGAAGAAAGCCGAAGCACGCTTGGATGAGTTCTTCTTCCGGTTGGATGCCGGATACAATGATGCCTGGTTTGCTTCGGGCAACGAACCTAGCTTTCATATCCCTTGGATATACAACTGGGTTGGAGCTCCTTATAAAACACAGGAACTCGTAAACCGCGTGCTGAACGAGCAATACTCAAGTAAGATAGACGGATTGCCCGGCAATGATGACTTGGGTACTATGGGAGCATGGTATGTCTTTGCTTGCATCGGTCTTTATCCTGAGATTCCGGGCATCGGAGGCTTTACGGTAAATACCCCGATCTTCTCGTCTGTAAAAGTGCACTTGAAGAGAGGTGACATCGTGATTAAAGGCGGTTCGGAGAAAAACATTTATATCAAGTCCATGAAACTGGACGGCAAACCGTACGAAAGTACATGGATCGACTGGGAACAACTTTGCAAGGGCGCTACCATAGATTATGCCACTTCGAGCAAACCCGATGTGAAGTGGGGGACTAAAATCGTTCCTCCCTCTTTCCCTTGATAAAGTTCTAACCATTAACTCTGTATAACATGAAAAGAAATTTCTTGAATGTAGCTTATTTATTGTTGGGCGCTGCGCTCGTAACCTCGTGTGCGGAAAGGAAACAGACAACTCAGTTTCCCGATTGGGCATGGGCGGACTTCCAACGCCCCGAGGGTGTTAATCCTATCATCTCTCCTGATTCTACAACTCTGTTCTATTGTCCGATGAGGCAGGATTCGGTAGCGTGGGAAGCGAGCGATACTTTCAATCCTGCCGCTACTATCTACGATGGAAAGGTGGTAGTCCTTTACCGGGCGGAAGACAATTCGGCAGTGGGTATCGGCTCACGCACTTCACGTCTGGGATATGCATATTCCGATGATGGCTTGCACTTTCAGCGCATGTCTGCCCCCGTATTCTATCCGGCAGATGATAGTCAAAAAGTATTGGAATGGACAGGTGGTTGCGAAGATCCTCGCGTAGCCATGACGGAAGACGGACTTTATGTAATGCTCTATACACAATGGAACAGAAAGCAAGCACGTCTGGCAGTAGCTACTTCCCGTGATCTGCAAACATGGGAGAAGCATGGACCGGCTTTTGCCAAAGCGTATGATGGTCGTTTCTTCGACGAGTTTTCCAAATCGGCTTCTATCGTTACCAAGTTGGTAGACGGGAAACAGGTGATTGCCCGTATTGATGGGAAGTATTGGATGTATTGGGGAGAAAAGTTTGTCAATGTAGCCACTTCCGAAGATTTGGTAAACTGGACGCCTCTATTGGATGAAACAGGTGAGTTCCTGAAAGTAATCACTCCGCGTGAGGGCAGGTTCGACAGCTCGCTGACCGAATGCGGACCGCCGGCAATCCTGACCGATAAAGGTATTCTATTATTCTATAACGGAAAGAATGCCGATGGAGCAGAAGGCGATACACTCTATACCGCAAACTCTTACTGTGCCGGACAAGCCTTGTTCGATGCCAAAGATCCTACTAAGCTGATAGACCGCTTGGATAAACCATTCTACGTACCGGAATCAGACTTCGAGAAGAGCGGGCAATATCCTGCCGGAACCGTATTTATTGAAGGACTTGTATTTCATGATAAGCAGTGGTATTTGTATTATGGCTGTGCCGACTCGCGTGTGGCGGTAGCTGTATATAATCCATCGAAGAATTAGAAAACAGATTGTAACTTTAAAAAATAGAATCACAACATGAAAAACTTTATTGTATTAGTTGCGGCAGTTTGTATGGCTTGCACTACTGCATTTGCTCAAACCGTAAAGCCTTTTAAAGAAGGCGAACGGGCAGTCTTTTTGGGAAACAGTATCACGGATGGCGGACATTATCATTCGTACATTTGGCTGTACTATATGACGCGTTTCCCTGGTATGAACCTTCGTATATTCAACGGCGGTATAGGTGGTGATACGGCTTTTGATATGAACAAACGTTTGGATGGCGATATCTTCTGCCTGGAGCCGACCGTATTGATGGTCACTTTCGGAATGAATGACTCCGGCTATTTTGAATACAATGGCGATAATCCTCGTGAATTTGGTGAACAGAAATATCAGGAAAGCATCAATAACTACGGACAGATGGAGAAGCGTTTCAAGGAACTGCCCGATACCCGCATCGTAATGGTAGGAACTTCTCCTTACGATGAGACTGCAAAGTTAGAAGGGAATGCGCCTTTAAAGACTAAGAACGAAACAATTAAGAGAATCATTGAATATCAGAAGCAGTCTGCTGCGGCGAATCATTGGGAGTTTACCGACCTGAATGGACCTATGACTGCTTTAAATCAGCAGTTTCAACAGAAAGACCCTGCATTTACTCTTTGTGGGCGTGACCGCATCCATCCCGATAATGACGGACACATGGTTATGGCATACCTCTTCCTCAAAGCTCAGGGATTTACAGGCAAGGTCGTAGCGGATGTAGAAATCAATGCCGATAAGAAGCAGGCAGTCAAGTCGGAGAATTGTACCATCTCAAATATTAAGAAGATCGGAAGAGAACTGAGCTTCGATTACCTGGCAGAAGCTTTACCTTATCCTTTGGACACCATTGCCCGTGGATGGGAACAGCGCAAAAGTCAGGCGGAAGCTATGAAAGTAGTTCCTTTTATGGACGAGATGAACCGTGAAGTACTGAAAGTTACCGGATTGAAAGGCAGTTACAAACTTCTCATTGACGGTGAAGAGGTAGGTGTTTGGAGTGCCGGTGAGCTGGCGGCTGGTATCAATTTGGCCAAGGAAACAAAAACTCCTCAATATCAGCAGGCTTTAACAGTGATGCGTCTCAATGAATATCGTTGGGAGATTGAAAGGACATTCCGTGATTATGCATGGATGCAATTCAGCTTTTTCCAGCAAAAAGGCTTGCTTTTTGCCAATGACCGTAAAGCGATTGAAGTAATGGACGATAATCTCGAGAAGAACGGCTGGGTGAAAGGACATAGGGATAACTATACCCGACTGATGTCTGAGGCAGTCCGCGATGCCCGTAAGCAGGAAATGGAGATTCTTATCAATAAGATCTACGAGGTTAATAAACCAGTGATCCGGAAGGTACAGTTAAGACAGATTTAATCTGCTCCGAAGACTGAGTAGTCTTTACTAAGTCATTATCTCTTGTTTCAGGCTTTGAAACCAACAGTTTCACTGCCTGAAACTCCCGGTTTCAATGTTTGAAATTGTTGGTTCCAGCGTTTGATACAAATGGTTTTGTTTGTTGAAACTAATCCTTTTCTTTATCTTTAGCCCCTTAATTAAAAATATCTAATGTATGAATCAAACTCTCACACGACAAAATGCGGGGCAACACATCGTTTGGCTGGATGTTGTTAGACTAGTAGCTATGTTTACAGTGGTATGCTGCCATTGTACTGATCCTTTTAATTTCTATCCGGGTGATTCCCCTGATATTGTAGATATCAAGTTTTGGGGAGCCGTTTACGGAGCGGCACTTCGACCTTGTGTACCACTTTTTGTGATGATAACCGGTGCTTTACTGCTGCCGATAAGTGGTGAAACGTCCGTATTCTATAAGAAACGTATTCCGCGAGTATTCTTCCCTTTTCTTATCTGGTCGGTGTTATATAACCTTTTCCCGTGGATTACGGGGTTGCTGGGAGTAGACCCGCGGGTGATTCTCGATTTCTTCCCATATTCGGGTGAAGAAGTGATGCGTCAGTCTCTTGCTGTAAGTATGGGGTATATAGCAGAGTTACCATTTAATTTCTCATTGCTCGATGTTCATATGTGGTATATCTATCTGCTGATAGGACTTTACCTCTATATGCCTATTTTTTCTGCCTGGGTAGAGAAAGTATCGGAACGCGCTAAGCTATGGTTTCTTCTTGCATGGGGAGTGACGTTACTATTACCTTATTACAATGAGTTTGTATCCCAGTATTTGTGGGGCACATGTTCGTGGAACGCGTTCGGTACACTTTATTACTTTGCGGGTTTTAACGGTTACTTGTTATTGGGTCATTATCTGCGCCATCACGATTGGACAACCAAGCAACTTTTGGGATGGGGAATCCCGATGTTTGCGACGGGTTATGCTGTAACGTTCTTTGGCTTCCGCCATATGACCGCACAACCGGATTGCACGGCCGAAGGATTAGAGTTATTCTTTACCTACTGTTCACTGAACGTAGTGATGATGACGATACCCGTGTTTATGCTCTGCAAGAAAGTGAATTTCACTTCCGAACGAATGAAGAAAGTCTTTGCCAACCTCACGCTTTGCGGCTTTGGCGTATACATGATACATTACTTATTTACCGGTCCTGCTGTAGTATGGATGCGGGCGCTTCATGTACCCATCAGTCTGCAAATTCCTTGTGCGGCGGTGATTGCTTTTGGCATATCCTGGTTCTTGGTTGCGATGGCATACCGTTGCTTCGGAAAGAAGACGAAATGGGTACTCGGATAATCCTCTTGCTTAGTGCGATTCTAGTTTAGGTAGGAGGTCACCTTTCCACTAATTTGTAATAGGGATATTTCGCAAAGTTTAGTGTCATATTCTGCTGAAAGAATACGCTCTTCGGCATCGAGCAGGCTTTTCTGCGCTTCGCGCATCTCGATGCCTGAGAGATTTCCCAGCATATAGCGTTCCATGGCAATTTCATGGTTCTCTTTAGCGGCGATAAGGTTCTGCCGTTCCAGATTCAACATTTGTAGGTTGTTCTGGTAAGCTTGCCATAAGTTGCTAAGATCAGCCCGTAAGGATTGTTCTACTTGTTCGCGTTCAAGCCGTGCATTTTGAATGGCGATGCTTGCATTGCGGCGTTCGCGGCGTCGGTTCCCGTCGAATAGGTTGAAACCGACGGTTACGCCTACATTCAGTCCGAGATTGCTGCGCCGGCTGTTAGCCGAGATATCATATTTGTTGAGTGTATAGCCATAGCCGCCATTCATCTTGAGGTAGGGGTAGTCTCGTGAGCATACTTTCTTGTAATCCAACCGGGCAAGAGTATTGTTCTGTTCTGCTTTTAACAAGGAAGCGTTGATTTCCAGTGTAGCGTTCCATAGCTCGTCAAAGTTCATGATTTTGTTTATGCTGATGAGGCTGTCCTTGATGATAAACAGTTCATCTACATCTTTGTTTGCCATCAGTTCATTGAGTTGAATGCGGGAGGTGTGCAGCAGTTCCTGTTGCTTCATGTATTGGGCACTGTCCGCGTTGAAATCGACTTTAGCCTGTTGGTAATCCAGGCGGGAGAAGTTGCCGATGTGATAACGCTCTTCTACGATGCGCAGGCGTTCCTTGGATAAGGAAACTGCATAACGGAAATTCTTTAAACGTATTTTTTGTTGAACGTAGTTATAATATTCCGCTGCAATGTTGGCAACTAGGTCTTCAATGGCGATACGCGTATTGGTCTCTCCTTGCCGTTTCAGTTCTTTCAGTTTCTGATAATTGGCAGTGATATTGAAACCGTCAAACAGGGTCCAGTTCAGGTTGATGCCAGCGTCAATAGTCTGGTCGAAGACATTGTTATCTTTGGCAGTTTCGCCGGTGGCACGAATTTTGGTTTCGGTAGTGTTGAGCGTACTTTTATATCCTGCGGAGAGGTCGAGAGAAGGCAGATAACCGGCATTCCCCAAAGTAGCGTTGTTCTCACTTATCTGTTCCTCGTTGCGGGCAATGCGCAAGGAGTAGTTGTTCAGTAGCCCTTGTTCAAGGCAAGACTTCAAGGTATAAACCGGTATAGACTGTGCTTGAAGTACAAGTATTGCACATATTGTGGCTATAAAGAATAAAATGGTACGTTTCATGCTTTTTTCAATTTACTTCGGTTCGTAGATACATAACTATAAATGGCGGGAACGATGTACATCGTGAGCAGGGTCGATATAAGCATACCGCCTACAACGGCTGTACCCATGGCGATACGTTGGTTGCAACCTTCGCCGGTGGCAAATGCCAGTGGTATCAACCCCAATACGGTAGAGGCGCTTGTCATTAAAATGGGACGCAAACGTTGCAAAGAAGCATCCTTGATGGCTTGCATCTTGTCTTCACCGGCTTCTTGCTTTTGATTGGCAAATTCTACGATCAAGATACCGTTCTTGGCTACCAATCCTATCAGCATAATGATACCGATCTGGCTGAAGATATTCATTGTGATATCGCTAAAATACATAAATATCAATGCTCCGGCAATGGCTAGGGGAACGGTCAGCATGATAATCAACGGGTCCTTGAAGCTCTCGAACTGGGCGGCAAGAATGAGATAGATCAATACGATGGCCAGGACAAATGCAAACATCAAGCTGGAAGAACTTTCACGATACTCTTTGGAGTCACCGGTAAGTGCGGTACGGAAACTGTCGTCAAGAGTTTCTTTGGCGATCTTGTCCATTTCATCCAAGCCTTGACCGATGGTTTTGCCGTCGGCAAGTCCGGCAGAGATAGTTGCCGATACGAAACGGTTGTACCGGTACAATTTTGGAGGAGCAATGCCACCGGTCAGTTCAATGAGATTGTCTAATTGCACCATGTCTCCTTTGTCGCTACGGATGTAGATGCCTTTCAAGTCAGCAGGCTTGTTGCGTTGCTGGCGGTTAATCTCGCCTAATATCTCGTACTGTTTTCCGTTCATATAGAAGTAACCCATGCGCTGGCCGCTCAAGCCGTACTGCAAGGTCTGGGCAATGTTCTTGGTACTGACGCCCATGATACTCGCTTTATCACGGTTGATATTGATACGGGCTTCGGGCTTGCTGAACTTCAAATTCACGTCTGCCATCTGAAATACCGGATTCTCGTAAATCTTTGCCATGAACTTGGGCAGCACTTCCTGTAATTTTTCGATATTGGTTGCCTGCAATACATACTGTACGGGCATTCCGCCGCGTCGTCCGCCAAAAGAGGAAGATTGCTGGACGAAGGAGCGTGCCATGGTCTTTTTCTGTACTGCACGTGAAAGTCTCTCGGCAACCTCCATCTGCGTGTAGTCCCGGTCTTTCATATCTTTTAGCGTGATGCGCACGTTACCGCTACCGCTTGAAACACGGGCGGTCACAGCTTCAGCATCTCCTACAAGGGAATCGACGAGATGATTGATGTCTTCAGTATAATCGCGGATAAATTCGTAGGTCACTCCCTCAGCGCCCATAGTGTTGATGCTGATCTGTGAACGGTCTTCCAATGGAGCCATCTCGGCGGGAATTATTTTCCAGAGAAAGCCGATAAGCAAGATGGTAATGAAGGTGAAGGGCAATGCGATCCAACGACGTTTCAAGAAAACGTTTAGTGACCGGCTGTATATCCGGTTCATTCCTAAGAAAAAAGGTTCGGTCTTGCGATAGAACCAACTCTGTTTTTCGCGCTTCACCAGCAATTTGGTAGCCAGCATAGGCGTAAAAGTGAGTGCGGCGAAGGAAGATATAATTACGGAACCGGAAACTACCAGACTAAATTCACGGAATAAGCGTCCGGTCATACCTTCCATGAACACGATAGGAAAGAATACCGCTACCAGTGTAATAGTGGTGGAAATAACGGCGAAGAAAATTTCTTTCGCTCCTTCTATACCTGCCTCTTTGGGAGGCATACCTTTCTCAATGCGGACATAGATATTCTCCGTCATAACAATGGCGTCATCCACTACAAGTCCCACGGCCAGAACGACCGCAAGCATAGAGAGTACATTGATCGAGAAACCTGCCAAGTACATTACGAAGAAAGCTCCGATCAGTGAAACCGGGATTACGATACAAGGTACAAGCGTCACACGCCAGTCTCGTAGGAAGAGGAATATAATGATAATTACCAGTATGAATGCCTCGTACACAGTCTGTTTTACCTCATTGATAGAGGCGCGGATAAACTTTGTGTTATCAAAACCGTAGTTGTAATGCACGTCTTCGGGAAGGTCTTTCTGCATCTTCTCCATACGGTCGTACACGGCATTGGCTATTTCTATATGGTTGGCGCCCGGTTGTGGAATCACAACAACGCCTACCATCGGTACGCCGTTCATCTTCATGTAGCTTTTGATATCAGCCGGACCCAGTTCGGCACGCCCGATGTCACTAAAACGAACAATGCGGTTATTGTCTTCCTTCAAGATGAGGTTGTTGAACTCTTCTGCTGTGTGCATCAATCCCAGAGTGCGTATGGTAAGTTCGGTGGTATTTCCTTCGATACTTCCGGAAGGAAGCTCCACGTTTTCTTTATCTACCGCATTTTTCACATCCATAGGGGTGATGCCATAGCCGGACATTTTAACAGGATCGAGCCAAAGGCGCATAGAGTAGCGCTTTTCTCCCCAAATACTTACACTACTTACATCGGAGATGGTTTGAAGTTGTTCCTTTACAGTGAGGTCGGCAATTTCACTCAACTCCAATAAGGATCGTTTATCGCTTTGAAGGGCAACCATGAGGATAGGCATGGCGTCAGCATCAGCCTTCGATACCGTCGGAGGGTCACAGTCACGGGGAAGATAGCGTTGTGCGCGCGATACTTTGTCGCGTACGTCATTGGCTGCCGTTTCCAGGTCAACGGAAAGCTCGAACTCGACGGTGATTCTCGAAGAACCTTGCTGGCTAACGCTGGAAAGGGAACGGATGCCCGGAATCCCGTTGATATTCTGTTCCAAAGGTTCTGTAATCTGATTTTCAATAACGTCGGCATTGGCACCCGGATACGAGCAGGATACAGAAATGATGGGATTATCCACCGACGGATATTCACGCACGCCGAGATAATTGTACCCGATAAACCCGAAGAGAAGGATTATCAATGTCAATACAGTGGAGAGTACGGGACGGCGTATACTTAATTCGGATATATTCATGATAATAGGTTTTAAATGAAGAATAAAGAATGAAGAATTGTCATGTAGATATTTCTAATGTGCAGACGATTCTTCATTGTTAGTTCTTAATTTACATTGTCCAATGTTACCGGTAAGCCTAGACGAAGTTGAAGGGTGCCCGAGGTAATGATCGTGTCTCCTATAGCTAAGCCTTGCAGTACTTGCACCTCGGATTCGGTGCGGATTCCTGTGGTAATTTCAACCGGTTCCGCTTTGCCGGATCTATAAAGGAAGATTTTATCTTTACCCATTTCCGGTACGATGGCTTCGGATGGTACGGCGATAGCGTCCTTTATTTCATCCTTGTTCAGTTTGATAGTAGCGTAACGTCCCGGCAATACGGCACCGTTTGTGTTGGGGTAGAGCGCACGGATAGTTAAAGTACGGGTCTGTTGGTCGATACTCGATTCGCGTGCGTAGACGGTGGCATGAAACGCGTTCAATTTACCTTCAAGGGTGAAGTCTAGTCCGGCACCAGCCTTTACATCACTTGCGTAGCGTTCGGGAACGGAGAATTCTACTTTCAGCGGAGAAATTTTGGTCAATTTGGCAACGATAGTGGTGGGCGAAGCATAAGTTCCGACGCTGACCTGACGCAGACCGATAACTCCATCGAAAGGAGCACGCATTTCTGTTTGCAGGATATTGGCTTTCACTAAATCTATATCGGCATTCAAAGTGGCAAGGTCGGTTTTTACTTGTTCGTATGCCTCCTTACTGACTGCATCTCTTTCTAGCAAAGCGTTCTGACGGAATACACGGTCTTCTGCCAATTTCAACTGTGAGACTAACCGTTGAAGTTGTGCTTGCAGAGGGCGGTCGTTTACTTTAGCCAGCAATTGTCCTTTCTTGACGAAGCTGCCTTCTTCAAAATTAATTTCGACGATTTTTCCGGAAGTCTCGAAAGAAAGATCTACTTCTTCATCGGGTAGCAAACTACCGCTGATTTGAATTTCGTCCTTTAGCAGTTGCGGTTTAATTATTTTAGCGTTTACATTCAGTATTTTCTTTCCACCACGTTGTCCGGTCATGACCTTGTCGGCGGCGGTTAATTCTTTGTTTTCTTTAGGGAGTTGAGAATAAATTCCTCCTCCAATAATTCCGGCACCAATAACGATGATAATGCCCCATTTTACCTTTTTATTCATATCGTATTTTAGTAGTATAAATTTAGCCTTAAGTTTTGACAAGAGGCTAATGGAAAGGTTTAAATAAGGAAACGTTAAAAAAGATGATAATGTGATAAGATGCTAATATCCTGCCCTGTATTTGCCTTCTTCTTTATCATCCAGCATACTCAGGTAGGAAGTGTAACGGGATTCGCTGATGTAATGTTCTTCTACAGCTTTACGTACGGCACATCCCGGTTCGTGGCGGTGGGTACAGTTTCCGTAACGGCAGTCGGCGGAAAATTTGAATATTTCGGGGAAATAATGTCCTACTTCCTCTTCTTCCATATCAAATGTTCCAAATCCTTTAATTCCGGGGGTATCTATGATATATCCATTTCCCGGGACCGGAAACATTTCGGAGAAAGTGGTGGTATGCATGCCTTTATTATGATATGCGGATATCTCACCGGTTTTTACGTTCAGTTCCGGTATAATGGCATTGATTAGGGTCGATTTGCCTACACCGGAATGTCCGGAAAAGAGGGTTACCTTGCCTTTCAATTCTTCTTTGATAGTGTCGATTCCTTCTTTCTTTAAGGCGGAAACTTTGAAACAGGGATAACCGATAGTGGTGTAAAGGTTGATAAGTCCATCCAAGTAATGTAACTCATCTTCGCTGTAGGCATCGACTTTGTTGAAAATCAGTTTTACGGGGATGCGATATGCCTCGGCTGAAGCAAGAAAACGGTCAATAAAAGTAGTGGAGGTTTCGGGGAAGTTTACCGTCACTACTAATAGGCATTGGTCGAGGTTGGCGGCAAGGATATGCGATTGTTTGGATAAGTTGGAGGCACGTCGTATGATATAATTTTTGCGGTCTTCAATTTCGCTAATGAATGCAGTGCCTTCCTGGTTCATTATAATTTCTACGTGGTCACCTACAGCTACCGGATTAGTGCTTCGGATGCCTTTCAGACGGAAGTTTCCTTTGATTTTACATTCGACATCCTTTCCTTCGTCGGTTTTTACCAAATACCAACTACCTGTATTCTTTATTACGAGTCCCCTCACTATCTTGATGAATAGTAATGACGAATAAAGAATGAAGAATGAAAAATTACTGTGCAGATTACAGCGCAGCCCAATTCTTCATTTTTCATTCTTCGTTCTTCATTCTTCATTAAATTATTATACGGTCATGATCTCTTTATCCTTTGCAGCCAGCATGTCATCAATTTGCTTGATGAACTTATCATGGATTTTCTGCAATTTCTCTTCACCACCCTTTTGGGCATCTTCAGCCAAGCCGTCTTTTACAGATTTCTTCAAGGCATCAATGGCATCACGACGTGCATTACGTACGCTGACTTTTGCTGTTTCGCCTTCGGCTTTACACTGCTTGGCAAGTTGTCTACGACGTTCTTCGGTCAACGGTGGAATGCCGATACGTATCATTTCACCATTGTTTTCAGGCATGATGCCGAGGGAAGAGTCAATAATTGCTTTTTCAATGGGGCGGAACATACCTTTATCCCATGGCTTGATAACAATGCTACGGGCATCCGGAGTATTAACAGCAGCTACATTATTGATGGGAACCATACTGCCGTAAGAGTCTACACGAATACCGTCCAATAGGCGGGTATCGGCTTTACCGGCACGAATATGCACCAATGCTTCTTCAAGATACATGATTGCCATATCCATTTTCTCTTGCGCTTCGTCTAAGATGTCTTTTACGTCTTTCATATTTCTGGGTTTTGGAATTACTTTGATTTGAAACTTTGCAAATATAATTGTTTCACCACAGATTACACAGATTTACACAGATTATTTTCATTAAGCAATCTGTGTAAATCTGTGTAATCTGTGGTGAAATAGTGAAATATTAGTTATGTACCAGTGTACCGATTTCTTCGCCTTGCATCACTTTTTTCAAGTTACCTACCGTATCCATGTCAAATACGACGATAGGCAGATTGTTTTCCTTGCACATGCAGGTGGCGGTGAGGTCCATTACCTTCAGTCCGCGTTTCAACACTTCATCGTAGGTGATGTCGTGGAACTTCGTTGCGGTAGGATCTTTCTCCGGATCTGCGGTGTAGATGCCATCTACACGGGTACCTTTCAGCATAACGTCGGCTTCAATTTCAATGCCGCGAAGACTGGAACCTGTATCGGTGGTGAAGAAGGGGTTGCCTGTTCCGGCAGACACCTGCCTCCATACATTCGATGGCTTTCCATTTGTTGTAGAATTCGCCGATGGGTTCCATGCGTACGGCAGTCAGCACACGTGCTTTCACACCGGTTGCAACTAAGGCAGAACTAAGTGCAAGACTGTTGATAACCGTAGCCAGCATGCCCATTTGATCACCTTTCACACGGTCGAAGCCTTTGTTGGCTCCGCTGAGTCCGCGGAAGATGTTTCCGCCGCCGATCACAATGCCGATTTGTACTCCTAATTCATGGATTTCTTTGATTTGCGTTGCATATTCGGCAAGGCGCTTCTCGTCAATGCCGTATTGCTTTTCACCCATCAGACTCTCACCGCTGAGTTTCAATAAAATTCTTTTGTATGTTGCCATATTATATAAGGTGTTATAAATTCTCTTAGCCACAAAGATAGTGCAAACCGAACATAAATACATCAAGCTTGCTTGAAAAGTTTTAGTTTATCAGAATTTGTTAATGTGCAGTTATTCTTTCAGCGTATAGTCCCCAGCATTTTCAGTGACCACCTCCTGCAATTCTTTTAGTGGCTTTTCCTCTCCGGAGAATTCTACGGTAGCTACCGGCGGGTCAAGGGTTACAGTGGCTTTTACGCCATCTATACTGTTTAAGGCTTTCTCTACATGCATGCGGCAATGATTACAAGTCATGCCTTCTACTTTAAATTCTTTTTTCATGATTTTTTCTGTTATTGGTTTAACTTCTTCTTTCTCCTGCTTTGTTACGCTCTCTTCCTGTTCTGCAACGGAAGTGCCGGCAGGGATATTGGTCTCTTGTATCTTTTTTCTCTTTAGTCGCAGACTGTTGCTCACTACACTGACACTGCTGAAAGCCATGGCTGCACCCGCTATCATTGGGTTCAGCAGAAAACCGTTGATAGGATAAAGCACACCGGCCGCAATGGGTATACCTATTAGGTTATAGATAAATGCCCAGAATAGATTCTGCCGAATGGTGCGTACGGTTAGTTTGGACAGCTTGAGTGCCTCCGGTATCTTTGTCAGGTCGGAAGAGATGATGGTCATCTTGGCAACGTCCATGGCGATGTCGCTGCCGCCTCCCATAGCAATGCTCAGATCGGCTTGGGCGAG
>OHES01000565.1_pt1 | contig 24555 bp, 11 predicted proteins | sample 1567371 | NCBI WGS metagenome assembly OHES01 (sample SAMEA3879533, study PRJEB24766) | human gut metagenome | biome: human-associated habitat; feature: feces | place: USA | collected 1985/1987 | reverse complement strand
CGCGCGGGGTCTCACTTACGCCGCAATGAATGATGCAAGGCTGGCAATAGAAGTAGTAATACTTGCCATCGGTGTGCTGCACTACGTCGGGTGCCCATATCCAGTGGCTGTCCGGCCAGTTCATCGGCATTAAAGTCCAGTTGACGAAGTCCTTGCTGGTCCATACTTGGGCAGGGCCGAAGCCTGCGCCGCTGCCGTCGGTAGTGGCATACATATAATAGGTATCACCGAATTTCTTGACGGTGGGGTCGGCAAAGTAGCCGGGGATAATCGGATTGCCTGCGCCAGGAGTGTTGAAGGCTGCCGGCTGGGCTAGGGCAGAAGTAGCTCCCAAAAGGAGAGAGGCTGCTAAAAGTGTAATTCTATTCATATTTATCTTTATTATTACAAGTAAGACTATCTTCATTCTCCTCCTCCTCGGAGGAGGAGTACCCCAACGGGGGGGAGGTGGTAGGTAAAATTCATTCCTTTAAAAGAATCTTTTACTTTATGTATTCACCTACCACCCCGCCCTTTGGGCAAATTGAAGTTACTACCGACTTTTGACACATCTTCAATTGAGTTAGTACTGAGAATGTAAGAGCTGTTTCCTATTTATGTATCTCATTATTGATCGGTATTTCAATCTCATAAAAATACTCCTGCAACAAGCGGTACATATCCGGGTCGTATGTCTTTAGTTTGGTGCGTCGGTTCATGGAGTTATGAATTCCGTTGCTGGGTTCGGCATAGCGGTTGCAGTTAAAGAAGGACTGTACGCACTCGGCAAAATACTCTTCCTTATTGCTGATGGCATACGTGTTTGCCCACAAACCTTTGCCTTTTGCTTGCTGATATAGGACTTCAAGGCGGTCATTGAAATCGGGTTCTACGCCGGCGATGCCTACCATGTGTATCAAGTGGGCAAACTCATGGATCAGTATATTCTCGCCCGTATATTTATCTTGCGGAAGAGCAAGCAGATTCTCTTCTCCGCAACTGGCAGAGAATTCATCCTCCGGCGCACCGCCGAATCCACGTGCACGCCAGTTCCAGTAAGCGATGCTGTCCGGAGAGTTGCAGATGTGGGCGAATTCGGGTAAGTCGCAAGTGGCTTCGTCCTTGCCGATTATCATCACGTGGCAACCTTTCTTTACCATGTGCACCTTCACGTCGGCACGCTTTGCCAGCATCAGGCTGATGATGTCGCATGCTTTCAGCAGGGCTTCATCGCTTACCCGTTCGGAAGAAGTGACATACAGGCCTTCCGTTTCGATGTATTTCTTATAGAAGGCAGGGATGTTCTTGCCCGAAGGAATATCGGTCACCGTTCCCCGCACGGGACATGCTTCCAGTTTCATGGCAAACCCGCCGCCTGATGCTAAATGTAGCTTTATGCGGCTGTTACGGTCTATCGTTAATTGCTCCGTCCGGTAATCTTCCGCTTGCTTGTTGGCATTGATGCCGTCGGCAAAAAGGGTGGCTGTGTAGCGTGCACCGGCAGGAAGAAAGGAGAAATCGAGTTCTATATTCCGTTCGTCCCAATTCGTCATACCGCCTATATACCAGTTGATGTCTTTCTTGCGGACGCTTACAATGTATTCTCCCAGTTTGCCCGAGGCAATAAAGGTAGAATCCGTTTCAACGGGGATGGATGTGATGAAATCCACACAAGGCTGCTCGTTCAGGTAATTGGTGGGAGCATCGCACAGCATGGTGAAGGGCGAATCGTGTACAATATATGCCGCTAGCTGATGGCAACGTGTTCCCATGCTCATGGGGGAGTAATAGACGGCGCGCCAGTCTTTTTGAGTAGCATTGCGCATGGCTCCCGGAGTATAATCTACCGGACCCGCCATCATGCGGATGTAAGGGAAGGTCACATCGTAGAGCGGCATGTTGTTCTTGGCATCCGTCCACTTCACTTCTTCCATGCCGAAGACACTTTCGAAGTTGATGATATTGGGATAAGTGCGGTTGATACCTGTAGGTTTATAGATGCCGTGGAGGTCGAGCGTCAGTTTATGTTTGGCGGTGGCTTCGGCAATGCGATACACCATTTCGACGGCAGTCTGATCGTCACGGTCGAGGAAATCTACTTTGAAACCTTTGATGCCCATGTCGGCATACTTCCGGCAGGCGGCTTCGAGCTGGGAATCAAGTACGTTGAATACGGTCCATAGGATGATTTCTACTCCTTTCGTCTTTCCGTAAACAATCAGCTCGGGGAGGTTCAGCTCGGGGATAACGGTCAGCATATCACCGCTTTTGGGGTCGTACCAACCTTCGTCCAGCACGATGAATTCGATACCGTTGCGGCTGGCAAAGTCTATGTAATACTTATAGGTATCCATGTTGATGCCTGCCTTGAAAGGTACGCCTTTCAGGTTCCAGTCGTTCCACCAGTCCCAGGCTACTTTTCCGGTTTTAATCCACGAAGTATCGCCTATGCGGTTGGGAGAGGCCAAAGCATATACCAGATTATTGACCGGCATATCCGTATCATCTTCTGTTACAGCGAGCACACGCCAGGGATAGGTACGGGCTCCTGTACTACGGGCAATTAAGTCGGTAGTTTCGGTTACATATTCCTGTCTACGCCAGGGATAGAAGTCGGTCTTGGCAGGGTAGGGGGCAAAAACTCCTTGCAAGGAAAAACGTGCATTGCCCTTGTCTTCCTGTTCTCTTGTCTCCTTATCTCCTTTCTCCAGAAACATGCCCGGATACGATTCTAAATCAGCTTCCAGTAGTGTCAGCTTTACTTTGCCGCAATCTATTGTAGCAGGTAGAAAGGCTAACTTTTGCTGTGCTTTTGATAGCGGGGTGACATCGTAGATGTTTTGAAAAGCCATTGCCAGGGGATTCTTGTCGTTGGTTGTGTACGAAAGATAAGCAGTGTTATCTTTGTTGAAGTTGAATTCAGCTACTTCTTCTTTAAGTATCACTTCGCTTTTTCGTGTGGTGTAGAAACGATAGGCTACTCCTTCGTTATAGGCTCGGAAAGTTACACCGAAGCCATTTTTTAGCTTCAAGTCGAGTTCGTTGCACGTGGCAACGAACTTCTTGAAGCGGTAGAAAGGAGATTCTACCCGAGCGCTGATCTTTTTACTTTTAATACCTGTTACCTGAGACTTGTTTCCTATGGCAGTTCCGTCTGCCAAAACCAATCCTATATTAGAAGAAGAGAGAATTGTATCTTTTTTGTGCATCACTTGGTAAGCTAGCCGGTCACCGGTAGTGATTTCTATTGTTAACTTGCCATTGGGTGAAGCAAGTGCATATTTCTTTCCTTGAGTTGCTCCGAATGCATTAGTCCCGGAGAGGAAGAACAAAGAAAAAACGATTAACTTGAGGAAAATGTTGTTTTTCATATACGGTTCATTCTGATTTATCTGTTGCAAAGTAAACGAAAAAAGAACGAACGGAAGGACTGAATAATATAATGTAATAAAAGAATAGTCCAATAATATAGTCTCTGCCAGGCTCTATAGGGGTATTTGGACTATTGCTCTATTGTGTGGATTATTTTTGTATGGTATAGACGATATGAATGAAATGACAGAGGAGTTCGCAACGAGCCTCGTTCTGCCTTTACTCCGTATTAATACAAAAGTTTCTTTCGGTTAACCTCAAAATTGCTTTACCTTATGATCAAAGTTTCTTTAGCTTACTACAAAAGTATGATTAAAGACTTTGATTATATAACCGAAACTTTTGATTATATAATCAGAACTTTAGGTTTTATAATCAAAAGTTTCGGTTATAGATTATGCTTAAAGCAAAGAACCTTTCCTCTTAGTTCCGGGGAGCTTTTGTATCAATGGAAAGCAACTTTTCTATAAACATCTAATGTTGTTCTTGATTAAGTCCGTGATGGCGATAACAAAATAGTCTAATCGACCCAATAATAGTCTAAATCTACTTCTTTTGGATTGTAGACCGACTATTTTGGCATCCTTATAGATTATTGTTTTATTCTGTTAACTTCTAATTCCTTTCCTTTGCTGTACACTAATGCTGATGAACAAAAAACATATATATATAATTATGAAGAAACGAATTTCTCTTCTTTTCGGTAGTATTGCTCTTCTGGGCTTTTGTGCTTGTAGCGATTCCTACGTTCAGCCCGATGCACCGATTAAAGAAGTCCCTTTTACTCAAGTTCACCTGAACGACAACTTCTGGACGCCACGCATCGAAACCAACCGTACTGTTTCCATTCCTTCTGCATTTAAAGAATGTGAGAAGAACGGACGCTTCGATAACTTTGCCATTGCAGGCGGTCTGAAGAAAGGCGAGCATCGTGGAGACTTCTCTTTTGATGATACAGATCCTTATAAGATAATAGAAGGTGCCTCATACTCACTTGCCGTGAAGTACGACAAAGCGCTGGATGCTTATCTGGATAGCGTAATCACTATTATCGCCGCCGCTCAAGAACCGGACGGATATCTCACTACCTGCGTCACTAATAAATGCACCCGTCTTTCGGGCTGGTGGGGAACACATCGCTGGGAGAAGATCAATAGTCACGAACTTTATAATAGCGGTCATTTGTATGAAGCAGCCGTTGCCCACTATCGTGCAACCGGTAAACGCACGCTACTCGATGTAGCCATCAAGAACGCTGATCTGGTTTGCCAGGTATTTGGTCCGAACGAAGGTCAGAAACATGTACCCTCCGGACATCCCATCGCCGAAATGGCACTTGCTAAATTATATAAGGTAACAAACAACGAGAAATACCTGAAGATGGCTAAGTACTTCGTTGAAGAAACCGGTCGTGGAACCGACGGACATCGCCTCAATGAGTACAGTCAAGATCATAAACCCATTCTGCAACAAGATGAAATAGTAGGGCATGCCGTACGTGCCGGATACCTCTTCTCCGGTGTAGCCGATGTGGCTGCCTTGACCCACGATAGCGCCTACTTCAATGCCTTGAGCCGCATTTGGGAGAATATGGCAAGCAAAAAGCTTTATATAACCGGTGGTATCGGTTCTCGTCCGCAAGGCGAAGGCTTCGGTCCGAATTATGAGTTGAACAACCACACCGCCTATTGCGAAACTTGTGCCGCCATTGCCAACGTATATTGGAATCACCGTATGTTCCTGGCTACAGGTAACGCCAAGTATGCCGATGTACTGGAGCGTGCACTTTATAACGGAGTGATCTCCGGCGTATCGCTCAGTGGCGACAAGTTCTTCTACGACAATCCGCTGGAGAGTATGGGGCAGCACGAACGCCAACATTGGTTCGGTTGCGCTTGCTGTCCGGGCAATGTAACCCGTTTCATGGCTTCTGTACCTTATTATATGTACGCCACACAGGGTAGCGACATCTACGTAAATCTTTATATTCAGAGCAAAGCCGATCTCAACACAGATACCAACAACATAGCTTTAGAGCAAACAACGGAATATCCTTGGGATGGAAAAATATCCATCTCTGTTACTCCTGAGAAAGAACAAGAGTTTGCTTTGCGTCTCCGTATTCCCGGCTGGGCACAGGATGCGCCTGTACCTACAGACCTTTATTCTTATACTGATAAGGCAAACGCTTACACTATCTCAGTCAATGGAAAGAAAGTAACCGCCAAACAGTATGACGGCTATGCCACCATCTCCCGCGCTTGGAAAGCCGGTGACGTTGTGGAAATCAACCTCCCGATGGACGTGCGTCGCATTAAGGCTAATGATAATGTTGAGGATGATCTTGGCAAACTTGCCATCGAACGCGGTCCCATCATGTTCTGCCTCGAAGGTAAAGACCAAGCTGATAGCACTGTGTTCAACAAATTCATCCCCGATGGTACACAAATGCAAGCTACTTATGACGCTAATCTGCTGAATGGAGTAATGGTTCTTACCGGTACTGCCCGTCAGATAGAGAAAAGTGGCAGCGTGAAAGATGTTCCTTTCCGTGCCATCCCTTATTCTACTTGGAATAACCGTGGCGCCGACCAGATGGCTGTGTGGATTCCCGCTTCTGCTGAGTATGCCCGTCCTACTCCCGAACCGACTATTGCGAGCAAAGCACGTACCTTGATGATACAAGCTCCTATCCAAAAGGATGCTCCCGAATCTGCCTCTGTTGAAACCTGGGCATGGGGTGTGAACGATCAATGGGAGCCGAAACGCTCGTCGGACATCTCCAAACCTTACCACTACTGGTGGCTGAAGAACGGTACGACGGAAACCCTTGCTTACGACTTTGACCAGCCCTATATCGTTTCCAATGTTCAAATCTACTGGCTTGACTTCGACCATTACGATGGAGACTTCCGTGTGCCGGAGAACTGGAAGCTATACTATAAAGATGGCAAAACGTGGAAGGAAGTAGAAGCCCTTACCCCTTATACCGTGAAGAAGGACTGCTACAATAGCCTCGACTTTAAACCGGTAAAAACAACAGGATTGAAAATAGCCGCCCAGCTCCGGAAGGGAGTATCGGGAGGAGTAATTGAATGGAAAGTTAAGTAAACATATATCAACCTTTAAAACAAAATGATGTAGTATGAAAACACATGAAAATCGAGCCTTGGTAAGCAAAGCTTTGCTCAAGGCGACAGCTTGTCTTTTTCTTGCGGCAGGTATCGGTATTAGTCCGGTATTTGCAACTTCGGGAACGACGGGGAATGATAACGTCGCAATTGTGCAACAACAGACTGTAACTATTACCGGTGTCGTAAAAGACAAGAGTGGTGAACCTATAATAGGTGCCAATATCTTGGAGAAAGGAACTGCAAATGGCGTAATCACCAATATAGATGGTGAGTATACTTTGAAAGTCAAAGGGACTAAATCTGTATTGGTAATCTCCTATATTGGCTATGAAACACAGGAAGTTTCGGTTGGGACAAATAGGAAAATTAATGTCACTCTCCAAGAAGACTCTAAAATGATTGACGAGGTGGTTGTTATTGGCTATGGTACTCAGAAGAAAGGAGATATCACTAGTGCCGTGGCAAGTATCAAATCGGAAAGCTTTACTGGTGGTAAGATTGGTGATGCTGCTGAATTGGTGAAAGGTAAGATTGCTGGTCTTTCTGTAACCAATACTTCTGGTGATCCTACAGCGAGTTCTTCCATAATGCTGCGTGGTGTCACTACATTAAAAGGTAATGTATCACCATTGATATTGGTAGATGGTATTGAAGGCAGTCTCAAGACTGTAGCTCCCGAGAATATTGCTTCTATTGATGTATTGAAAGATGCTTCTGCAGCAGCTATCTATGGTACCCGTGGAGCTAATGGTGTTATCTTGATTACTACAAAGACTGGTAAGCGCGAGGCGAGGGCAGATGTTTCCTATTCCAATTATTTTTCTTTCTCGCAATGGAGTAAGAAAGCTGAATTTATGGATACGCATGATGTTATTTATGGAAGAACCCAGCAAACTTACGAAGGCTATGATACCGATTGGTTGGACGCTATCTCACGTAAGGCCGGTTTCAAGCATAATCATTCGCTTCAGGTTAACGGCGGAACTAAGAATTCTACTTATTCGGGTAGTATCTCTTACAACAATGAGGAGGGAGTTATGCGCATGAGTGACAATGAAAATCTGAAGATGCAATTGGATTACACTCAGTTTGTTTGGGATGACATCTTGAAATTTAATTTCAACGTATTGGTTAGCCGTCAGACAAATTCAATAAATAATAATAATTATGCTTATCGTCAGGCTGTTATCCGCAATCCGTCTGAACCTATTTATAAAGAGGATGGAAGTTATTTTGAGAACTTCAATAAGTTACAGTATTACAATCCTGTTGAGATCCAAAATGAATATTTCGGCAATGTTCGTAACCGTTTCTCGCGTATAGTAGGTAATGTTACATTAACTCCTATCAAAGGTTGGGAAACTAATTTGATGCTTTCTTTGGGTGAGTCGAGTGCTGCTACCGAAACCTATACGAGCCCAAAGTATTATACGCTTGCACGTGAGAACAATTATAATGGTAGTGCATCTAAAAACGAAGGTAATGCTATCAGCAAGAATTTAGAATTGACTTCTCGTTATCATACCACATTCAACGAGAATCATCGTTTGGATGCGTTGGTTGGCTATAGCTACTTATATAAAGAAAACGATGGATTTGGTGCAACTAATGGTAACTTCTCGTCTACGGCATTCTTGTGGAATAATTTGGGAAATGGTAGCTTGCTTACTGAAGAAGATCGTCATGCAGGTATGAGTTCTTACCGTAATAGTAGTAAATTAGTTGGTTTCTTTGGCCGTGCTAGCTATGGCTATGACAATAAATATAACTTGCTTCTTAGTTTGCGTCATGAAGGTTCCACTAAGTTTGGTGAAAATTACAAATGGGCTACTTTCCCATCTGTTTCTGCTGGTTGGACTATCATTAATGAAGATTTTATGGAAGGTACCAGGGATTGGTTGAACAACTTGAAACTCCGTGTAGGTTATGGTGTGACCGGTGTAACTCCTAACGATAGTTATAAGTCGCAATATCTGTATAACTTTGCCGGTTATGGTGATGTTATGGATATGGATGGCAATTGGATTAAAACCCTTGAAGTAGTACAGAACGTAAATAAAAACTTGAAGTGGGAAACTACCACTGAGTGGAACTTTGGTTTGGATTATAGTGTATTGAAGGACCGTATTTATGGTAGTGTAGATTTCTATATTAAAACAACAAAAGACTTGCTTTATGACTATCCTGTGCCCATTCCGCCCAACATGTATGGTTATACTCAAGCTAATGTAGGTAAGATGCGCAATACGGGTATTGAGTTTATGATAACTGCTCTGCCTGTGAAGACTAAAGATTTTTCTTGGGAAACAACTGTAACTCTTTCTCATAACAAGAATAAGCTGGTTAGCCTTTCCAACGCTCTTTACCAAGCTGATAGCTTTGAACAAGTAGGAGGTATTTCCGATCCGATCAGTATCCCCACTCACTGTATGGAAGTAGGCAAAGGACTAGGCGACTTCTGGGGGTTGAAATCAGTAGGTGTTGACAAAGATGGTTTTGTATTGGTTGAAACTAAAGATAAAGATGGTAACTGGCAATTATCGCCATTTAATCCGAACTTAAATGTAGAAAGCAACCGTCAACGCTTGGGTAATGGTATGCCTGATGTGTATTTAGGTTGGAGTAACAACTTCCGCTATAAGGGATTTGATTTGAATATGCAATTTACCGGACAGTTTGGTTACCAGATACTGAATGCTCAACGTTGTTTCTATGAAAATAACTCCATTGCTTACAACCGTTTAAAAACAGCTGCTAATCTTTATCCGGCTATAAATACTGACGGAACCCCATTTATTGATCCGGAAACCGGTAAACAGAAGATGGTGAAATTGTCAGGTTCTATGCAACAAGGTGTTTGGAGTGATCATTTGGAGAATGGAGATTTTTTGAAGTTGACCAATGTTACATTAGGATATACATTCCCATTGCGTGGACAGATTGCTAAATATATTAGGAATGCACGTATTTTTGCTTCGGCTACTAATTTGTTCTGCATTACAGGCTATTCCGGCATTGATCCTGAAGTAAGTAACCACTTCTTATATCCCGGTATCGACGACCGTGACAAGTATCCGACTACTCGTAGCTATACTGTAGGTATGTCTTTTAACTTTTAAACTTGAGTAAATATTATGAAAAGAATAATTAAAAATACATTTATGGGGCTAGTTTCCTGCTGCATGTTGTCAACCATGTCATGTACGGACTTAAGCGAGACACTATATGATCAACTCAATGATACGAATATTGATTTGAACAATAAAAAGGACCTTTCACTTTTGTTAGGTGCATCGGTGGCACAATACCGTTATCTTGTGGAAGACTGGTTTGGAATGTTCCATCTTCTGGAAGAATCTACAGACCAATATATGGTTCCCGCTCGTCCGGGCGTGGGTTGGGGAGATGCCTATATCAATTTGCATAAGCATACCTGGTCACCTCAAGTAGGTCAAATACAAAATCCTTGGGATATTGCCTACCGTGGTATTTCTTATGCAAATATTGTATTGGACAGTTCGACTGAAGAAGATGTTGAAAGCCGTGTTCAGGCACGCTTTTTCCGTGGTCTGTTCTATTATCATTTACTTGATATGTATGGTAATGCACCTTTGCAAACCACACAAAAGGTTGAATCAGGTTATTTACCAGAACAAGTGGGCGTTAAAGCATTGTATGATTTCTGTGTCGAGGAATTTAAGTTCGTGAGAGATAACATAGGTGAAAGCAATAGTTTTGGTTGGGCTAATAAGTATGCGGCCTGCATGGCGCTCGCTAAGCTTTATTTAAACAAGAATGTTTATCTGGGTACCACTGGCGATGATGGTTATGAAGCAGCACTTCTTGAAGTAGAAACTGTTATTACAGAAGGTGGTTATTCATTGGCTCCCAACTACAAGGATAATTTCCGTGAGAAGATAAAAAGCTGCCCGGAAGTAATATTCGCTATTCCTGGCGATCGTACACATACAGTTCAATTCGGTCTTCAGAGCTACTGTTTCCCACAGGCAGGATTAGATGCTTATGCTTCTACAGCCCCTGGCTATAACGGATCGTGTGCTGTTCCACAGTGGATTCGCACATATGATTCTAACGACCAGCGTTTGAGCGATACTTGGGCTTATGGCCAACAACACTATGCAGTGAAAGGTGGTGATGGTAAATATACTCCCAATGCAGGTGATCCTATTCCATTTACTGCAGATGACTGGAGCGGTACTGGATTCTTGAACTATAATATTCTTGTACATTCTATTGATAAACCCGGTGCATTCCAACAAGAAGGTGCCCGTCTTCACAAGTATGAAATCATTAGTGGAACAGATGATGGTACCACAGCCGATGATTTGGTGATTTTCCGTTATGCTGATGCTCTATTTATCAAAGCTGAGTGTTTACTACGCTTAGGACGTGACAAAGAAACGGCTGCGCAATTGGTAACAGATGTTCGTAAGCGCTCTTTCTCAAAAGCTTTAGTTAAAGCAACTCGTACAGTAGCTCAACTTGAAGGTGGTAGTGTATATGAATATGGATATGAAGAATATAAAGGCACGCCGGATGCGGAAGGTAATGTGACATGTACCGACTGGACAGGATATGTTTCTAAATATGAAGGCGGTAGTGACATAGAACTAGGCGGTTTACTTGATGATCTTGGTTGGGAATTCTGCTGTGAACTTCATCGTCGTCAGGATTTGCGCCGTTTTAAAATGGGAGATGGTCGCAGTGTATGGGATGGTAAGAGTTGGTTCTGTAAAGAAGCTACTACAGTAACTACTTATGGGGTATTCTCAATTCCGGAATCGGCAATGCAAACCAATTCTAAATTAATACAAAATCCTGGATATGCAGGAGCTACTGAATAATAACTTTAAAGACGAATTAATATGAAACGATTGATATATTTTTATATCCTGTTTATTCTTTTTGTCGGGATGACGGGATGTGGTGATAATACCGATTTCAGTAATCTGCATATTCTTACGGAAGATGAAATTGCAGAAATGGCTCGCCAAGATTCTATTAAAGAAGCACAAAAGAATAAGATTAATGCAGACCTTATTTTGGAATATAATGCAGAAATCGTAATTCTGGCAAATGGATATGACGGTATAATGGTTCACATTGATACGGTCAAGATAGCAGAACTATTTGGAATTACACCGACTCAGTTAGCACATGGAATTGCTAATATGGGAACTGATAAACCTTATGATGATGCTCCGAACATTAGTGGTTTTTGTATTGAAGGTACTACTCATGCTGATAATATGACGAACTCTAATACCAATTCTTATTGGGGACATTGGTGGGACAAGGACGGAAATACCACTACTTGGGGAGATAATGCCAGGGTATTTGCAGAATATAATGCAGAAGAAGGTTACTTCAATGTTGGACAGATGCCAGGGAAATTGGAAGTAGGCAAGAATATCAAATTTATTGAGTGCTTGAAATATCAGGATTTGCGCGTAGCAATTGTTATAACTGCAATTCCTAAAGGAAAGGAACAAATAAATGCAAGTATTGTAAGTACACAAGATTTGACTGTAGAAATGAATCCAAGATCATCTTATGATTCGGATCCTATAGGATTTGACCGGGCTAAAGTTTTGAGTGACTTAGGTATTGCTTCTTTGGAAGACGCACAGATTATTGGTGTAAATGCTGATGGAACTTATGCACAAGAAACAAGTGCAAATAATGGCTATTGGTATGATATTGAAGGTTTTGCTAGCTCTCATGGAGATAATGCAGGAGTATATGTTGAATACTATGGATTAGGTGATGAGGTTGAAGAAGGCGACCTGGATGTTTTGTACGTAGGACAAATGCCAAATAAACTGGAAGGTGGATATACAAAAACTGTAAAATATGGTTTCTTGGCGAACAACAAAATTGTTATGCTGAATATCACAGTGAAGATTATTGCATACCAAGATCCAGAAACACCTCCTACAGGAGAACCTACTACTGATAAAGCATTGGATGTCACAATAGAAAAACCATGGGATAATACTTTTAGCAATGTACAATTTGATGTGAAAGATATCTTAAGGGAAGCATTTAAAATGACTACTTATCAGATTCATAAGGCAAGAATTAGTGGTGATCTGAAAATATATTGTGGTAAAGTAAGTGAAGAAGATCCTAAATATACTAGTGATAGTCCGGGCTATTGGCTTAATGCAGCAGGAGAGGTTTGTAGCTATGGTAGTGAAAGCACTGTTTTCTGTTGCCTCGGAAGTTCAGAAACTGCACTTTACTTGTATGCTGGTAATCATCCCGAAAGTTGTGTCCCAAATACAACGGTGACTTCTAAGTATATCATTTCTTGTAATGGTGGTCTTGTTACTGTAAACTTAACCGTAAAGGTAGGAGCAAAGGCTGAATAATAGAATGCAGGGAGCAGGTTATCCTGTTCCCTGTTAATTTAACTAAGGTTGTAGAACTAATGGAAAAAAAACTCTTAACAAAATACGCAGGTCAAATACTGATCTCTTTCATAATGGCTATTTTCCCCTTCTCGCTAACAGGCTGTAGTGATGACAAGGGTGAAGTAGAGAATATGATAAACATTAATGAAGATCAACTTGCCTTTTCATTGGAAGCGGAAGATACTTATGCATCTGTCAACTTTACTGCTCTAACATCATGGACTGCCTCTGTAAAAGAAGATGATGCAAAAAGTTGGCTGACTCTTTCAGCTAACAAAGGAATCGGCGGAATGATGAAAATAGGACTTACTTTGAAAAAGAACACGAACAAAGAAGCACGTACAGCTACTGTTGTTTTAACTTGTGGTGCTACTAAAAAAGAAATTAGTGTAGCTCAGGCTGGTACTTCTTTGTTAATTATGGATGAGTCTGATATTCCAGATTTTGACAAATACTATAAACCAGCAGAATTCAGCAATATGAATATGCTTCGTAGCGATGCAAAGTGGTCTTGGTTTCGTAGCAAACAGAGTGAACACTTCTTTGTGTTTTGGGAGGCAGGTTTTGGAGATGATCCGAATGCTGAAACTGTAGATGCGGCTCTGCGTGTGGACATTGATGATTTGTTGGAGAAAGCGGAACAATTCTATAAGACAAATATAGAAGTTCTGAAATTTGCAGAGTTAGGACAGGGTAAGTCTAATTTGGATAAATACAAGATGGAAATCTATCTGTTATATCAAACAGAATGGCTGGCAACAGGTTCTGGATATGATGATAAGATTGGTGCATTATGGGTGAATCCTAGTACTTGCCAGCCTGTAGGTTCCACTATTGCTCATGAAATAGGACATAGTTTTCAGTATCAGGTATATTGTGATAAAATATTGCAAGGTGCAACAAATGATTTTAAACATGGTTTCCGCTACGGCTATGAAGGTAGTAATGGCGGTAATGGTTTTTGGGAACAGTGTGCGCAATGGCAATCTTATCAAGATTATCCAGAACAATTATTTGATAATTCTCACTACAATGTATGGTTGGCTAACTGCCATCGCCACTTTGAACACGAATGGATGCGCTATGCTAGTTATTGGTTACAATATTACTGGGCACAAAAACATGGCATAGAAACAGTTGGAAAGATATGGAAACAATCGGCTTCTCCGGAAGATGCAATTTCAACTTATATGCGCTTGTATTGTGGTAATCAATGGGAGGTGATGAAAACAGAATTATATGATTATGCAGTACGAATGGCTACTTATGATATTGATATTATTCGTAATTATAGCGCTGGACATCTTGGAAAGTATTCAACTAAACTGTATCAAACTAATGACAATTACTATCAAGTAGCGTATGCCAGTTGTCCAAGTACAACAGGATTCAATGTGATTGCTCTTAATGTACCTAAAGGTGGAACTACGATCACAGCTAACTTTGAAGGATTGTCACCTGGCTCTGCATTAGCAACCGATGACCCAGGTAATTATATGGAGTCGGAAGTAGTGAAAGGAAATGTCGATAAGTATAATGCTGGTAATGCGAATAATGCTGGATGGCGATATGGTTTTGTTGCTTTAAAGAGTGATGGTACTCGTGTTTATGGAGAAATGAATGATAAATCCTCGAATGCTGCAAAATTTGCTGTTCCGGTGAACACTGAAAAATTATACTTCGTAGTGCTGGGTGCCCCTAAACAATATAAGACACATCCTTGGGATGAAAAAGAACTTAATGATGAACAATGGCCTTACAAGGTGAAGTTTAACGGAACTGACCTTTTGGGTAGTTTTAATATTGACACGAATGCTGACCCTAAAGACGTAGAGTTTACTTATAATTTCAATTGTAGTGCTGCTACAGAAGGGTATGAACTAGGTTCTATTGATTTGCAGTCAAATGGAGATATTCAGAAACTGGCACAAGCTTTTGTAATGCAGGCCAGTGTATTGAGTGGAAATACATTAACTATTGCAAACGAGCAAACTTCGAATCCAGTTGAAGGGAAAATCGTTTTGGGGCTGTTACAAACGGACGGAACATACTCCTATACTTATACGGCTAATGGTGGGTTCTACTGTACTGCTGAAGGTAATCAAGGTTCATGGGGTAACAATGACCCCATTTGGGTTGAATATGATAAAGATGCATTCGTTCTTAAGTATGGTCATAAACCGGGAAGTAGTGTTATTGGGAAGAAATATACTATTAAGCCTACATTGGTGTATACAAAGAGTGGTAAACAATATAAGGCTACCTTTGTGATTAATATGCAATTCTAGAAAAGATTTACCTATAAGCGACAGGCTTGTTGCTTATAGGCTATTCTGCATAATAAACTTAGGCAGTTATATACGATCCGACACTTAGCCATATCGCAATAACCTTTAGTTATAAAAAGTGCACCAACTAAGGCTATCGGTTGGCGCACATGTTTAATTCTCTGTAAAGATAGTGATTATATTACTAACACACTCTAATTAAGATGAAAATAAAACTGATTATACTATTTCTTACTCTTTTCGGAGTTTGTAACCAATCCAATGCTTGCGGAGAGTGCAAACTCGTAGTAATCAAGAATAATGTGCCCGCCAAAGCCAAGTACTTTAGCATTTCTGATGTCCGTTTGTTGGATAGTCCGTTTAAACACGCCATGGAACTTAATGCCCAATGGATGAATGAACTGGATTTGGACCGGTTATTATCCAATTTTCGCAAGAATGCGAACTTGAAACCAAAAGCGGAACCTTACGGTAGCTGGGAATCAATGGGCATTGCCGGGCATACATTGGGACATTTGCTTACTGCTATGTCACAGCACTATGCTGCTACGGGTGACGAGACTTTCAAAAAGAAGATAGACTATGTGGTCAACGAATTGGATTCTTGCCAGATGAACTTTGTCAACGGTTTCATCGGTGGAATGCCTGGAGGTGATAAAGTGTTCAAGGAAGTAAAGAAAGGGATTATCCGCTCTATGGGTTTTGACTTGAATGGTATTTGGGTACCTTGGTACAATGAACACAAGACGATGATGGGACTGAATGACGCTTATTTGCTGGCAGGAAACGAAACTGCGAAGAAAGTATTAATCAATTTATCTGATTATCTCGCAGATGTCATTGCTCCATTGAATGAAGAACAGATGCAGACAATGCTGAATTGTGAATACGGAGGAATGAACGAAGCTTTTGCACAAGTGTATGCTTTGACCGGAGATAAGAAATATCTTGATGCCTCCTACGCTTTCTATCATAAACATTTGCAGGATAAATTAGCGGAAGGAGTGGATGCTTTGCAGGGGCTTCACTCCAACACTCAAATTCCTAAGTTGATAGGCAGTGCCCGTCAATATGAACTGACCGGAAACCAACGCGATGAGAAAATAGCCCGTTTCTCTTGGGAAACTATCGTTCACCACCATTCTTATGCCAATGGAGGAAACAGCATGGGCGAATACCTTTCAGTACCCGACAAGTTGAGTGACCGTCTAGGTAGTAATACCTGTGAAACATGTAACACCTACAATATGTTGAAACTGACCGGACACCTTTATGAGTGGACGAACGATGTGCAATACCTCGACTATTACGAACGGGCACTGTACAATCATATTCTAGCTTCACAGCATCCCAAAACAGGAAATGTTTGCTATTTCCTTTCATTAGGAATGGGTACACATAAAGGCTTTGGTAGTCGGGACAATAATTTCAGTTGTTGTATGGGTAGTGGCTTTGAGAATCATTCCAAATATGGTGGAGCCATCTACAGTTATGTACCTGGTGAAGATGCGATGAATATAAATCTCTATATTCCCTCTGTATTGACGTGGAAAGAGAAAAACTTGAAGCTTCGTATGACTACCGATTATCCCGAACACGGTAAAGTTATGATTAAACTTGAAGAGACATCGAAGCAGCCACTTACTATCAACTTGCGTCGTCCGTCTTGGGCTACAGAAGATGTTGTTGTCCGTATAAACGGTAGTAAACAAAAGGTGCAAAGTGCACCCGGCTCATTTATCAGTCTTCATCGTAAGTGGAAAAAGAATGATGTGATAGAGTTAACATTACCTATGCCACTCTACACCGTATCCATGCCCGATAATGCTGACCGCCGTGCTGTCTTCTATGGGCCTACTATCTTGGCGGGAACCTTTGGTACGGAAAAACGAAAAATGGGTGATATCCCTGTATTTGTTTCGGAAGAGAAGAGCTTGACGAATTACATAAAGAAGATTAGTGATACTCCTGTTAACTTTGTTACTACATTACCTGGTGGACCGGATAACGTAAAAATGATGCCTTTTTACAAAGTTGCCGATGATAACCAGACCGTTTATTGGGATGTGTATTCACCTGCCGAATGGAAAGCCGTTGAAGAAAAACGCAAAGCTGAATTAGAACGCATTGCCGAACTGGATAAAATGACAACAGATTATATCGTTTTCGGTGAGATGCAACCTGAACGGGATCATAACCTCAAAGGTGAGAATACTCGTAACGGGGAAGGGTATCTGCGCAAATATCGTTTTGCTTACGAAAATGGTTGGTTTGCTTTTGATATGAAATGTGGTTACGATCAACCCATGAAACTTCTATTGACTTATTACGGAGGAGATAGCCGGAAATATACATTCGATGTAGTGATTGATGATTGGGTGCAACCGGTTAGCCTCACAGATACGACACAAGGATTTGTAGAACATGCTGTCAGCATTCCGCAGGAAGTGACACAAGGTAAAGACAAAGTAAGGATCATGTTCCGCGCTAATGATAAAACTCGCGTGAGCAATATTTATAATTGTAGATTAATGAAGAAATAATAATGAAGCTACCTATTTTCATATTTCTTTTGATAGGACTGTTGCCCGGAAGTTCTCTTTCGGCTCAACAGCCTGTTCTTCCAGAAGGTAAAGCAATCTATATCCCTAAAGATTTGCAGGGAATGGACCTCAATAATCCTGAAAGTAAATGGAGTTACCATCGCATGGCTTGTACAGAGAACTTTGTTATTTTCTGGGAAAAAGGCTTTGGAAAAGATTTAGCCAATCCTCCGCAGTTGGAAGGACACAACATGCAGGTTGATTTGCCTAATTTGGAAGAGAAGTTAGAGCGTTTCTATCATTTTTTCCGTGATACGCTGAAGTTTAGTAAACCTGGTTCGAAGTGCGATAAATATCGTATGATGGTGATGTTGAACTATTCTTTGGAAGGAACTGCTTATGGTGGGGATTATGATGGTGAGATCGGTGCATTATGGATTGCTCCCAACCGGGTTCAGGATAAAAAGTTGAATTGTATTGCTCATGAACTGGGGCATAGCTTTCAGTCGCAAATATCCTGCGATGGCGAGGGAGAAGCTTGGGGTGGATGCGGCTTTTTTGAAATGACTTCCCAATGGATGTTGTGGCAAGTTAACCCTGAATGGATTACAGATGAAAAATATCACTGGGATGCTTTTATGAAATTGACTCATAAAGCTTATCTGCATTTGGAAAATATCTATCACTCTCCTTATGTACTGGAATATTGGGGAATGAAACGAGGACTGCCTCTGATTGCCGAACTTTATCGCCAAGGTAAAAAAGGTGAAGATCCGGTCATTACCTATAAGCGTATAACAGGACTTAGTCAAGCACAATTCTGTGATGAAATGTTTGATGTTTATCGTCACTTCATTAACTGGGATTTCCCTCGTGTATGGGAAGTAACCCGCCCTTATGCCAATAAATATACCTGCAAATTAAATCGTACCGAAGAAGGTTGGTTTAAAGTTGCAGCAGAGAATTGTCCCGAGAATTATGGTTTCAATGCTATCCCTTTGTCAGTACCTGAAGCCGGAAAAACAGTAGAGATCACTTTTCAAGGTTTGACACCTGAGGATGGATACATATCTATTCATAAAGATAAAGCAGGCTGGAGGTATGGTTTTGTGGGAATCACCAATGAAGGTAAGTCCATATATGGAGTAATGAAGCATGGTGCAAAGGGTAAAGTGAAATTTACCACCCCTTCAAATGAGAAGCTGGCACACTTGTACTTATTAGTAATGGGAGCACCTACAGAACATTGGATGAATCTCGATACTCAAGGGAAAGATGCACAATGGCCATATCAAATCAAAGTAAAGAATAGTCAACCGGATTATTCTTACTGATTTTTTAGGTTCATTTAGAAAAATGTATTTATCTTGCGCTCTATTTTAAAATATTTAGATGAAATCGTTTAGCATTATACTTCTGAACTTACTGTTACCAGTACTGTTATTTGCAGCGCCGGGTGACTTCCGGTTTCGACGCTTCTCGGTGGAGGATGGTGTATCGTCTAACTCCGTGCGTGCTATTATGCAAGATAAATATGGCTTTCTATGGTTTGGAACAGATGATGGACTAAACCGCTACGATGGCACTACTGTAAAACTATACAAACTTAATATTCCCGGCTCGAATGAGTATGTCTCTGCGCTATTCGATGCCGGCGAAAAAATCTGGATTGGTACAGATAGCGGACTGTATCTTTTTGATTATGAAACCGAAGCGTTCACCTCTTTCTTAGTAACTACTTCCCGGCAGGTAAGCATTACCTGTACTGTGAACAATATCACAGAAGATAAAGATGGCAATCTATGGTTCTGTACTGTTGGACAGGGGATATTCAAGTATAGCCGGAAGAATAATATCCTGGAACAGTACGAGTTCAAAAGCGCAAAGGGGTTGATGGCGAATGTTATGGTTGATAGTGAGAACCAAATATGGACTATTACCAATTGGGGAAGTCCAAGTGTAGCCAAATTAAATAAAGCCGAGAATAAGTTTGAACCATTCAATCTTCAATATGAAACTGCCGGACATAATTCCAGTTCGCTCGCTATTCTGGAGGATTCGTCCCATACTCTTTGGCTTGGAACTTGGGATTGTGGCTTGCAGAAATTAGATAAGTATACCGGAAAGGTGACCACCTACTTGCATCCTGCTGATTGTAAGGGAACTAAACACATCCATTCGTTGATGGAATATGCTCCCAATCAGCTACTTATAGGATCGGATGATGGACTTCTGTTGTTTAATACGACTACTGGTGAGCATCGGTTGTTTACAGAGAATGAGTCAGATCCTAATGCTCTCTCCAACCGATTTGTTTATCCGATTGTAAAAGATAGGGAAGGGGGCGTGTGGATAGGTACCTATTATGGTGGAGTAAACTATATTCCGGCTAATAACGGACAGTTCGAGAGTTTCGCTCATTCACGTTATTCCAATTCTGTTAGTGGAACCGTTATCAGTGGCTTTTGCGAAGATGCTCGTGGAAATATCTGGATAGCCTCGGATGATGGTGGCTTGAACTGCTATTCGCCCAAAGACAAGCAATTTATCCATTACATGCCTAATGAGAGTCGTAACTCCTTATCTTATCATAATGTACATGCACTTTGTCTGGACAAAGATAACTTATGGATTGGAACATATACAGGTGGAGTCAATGTACTGAATACAAAAACCGGAGTTTTTAAGGTGTATACTACCGACGCAAACGACCCTTCTACCTTGGATGGCAGTAGCTCATACAGTATCTACAAAGATAAAAAAGAAAGAATTTGGGTCGCATCGATGTCAGGAATCAACTTGTATAATCGGCAAGAAGATAACTTTGTCCGTGTAAAGACGCTCGGTGCGTTGACTATTGATATCGATGAAGACCGGGAAGGAAACATCTGGTTTTCTACTCAAGGTCGAGGATTGTTTAAATACGATCCTGAAGTGCAGATTTGGAAGAACTACACTGATACGGGTAAAGCCGGTGAATTAAGAAATAATCAGGTGAACTGCGCCCATGTGGATAGTAACGGTGACATGTGGGTAGGTACTATGTCAGGACTTTGTAAATACAATGTCAATAAAGATGTGTTTGAGCAAATCTCATTAGACATCCCCAGCCGGAATATTTGTAGCATTATTGAGGACCAAGGTGTTTTGTGGCTTACCACTACTCGCGGATTAGTACGCTATACTCCCAAGGAAGGCTGTCAGGTATTTACTAAAAGCGATGGGCTGCAAAGCGAGCAATTCTTGCAGAACTCTGCATTGAAAGCTTCTGATGGGAAAATCTATATAGGCTCGGTAAGTGGTTTCAATGCCTTCTATCCGTATCAGATTAAAACGAATAAAATAATACCTCCGGTCATTATCACCGGTTTGGAAGTCTTCAATAAAGAAATCAGGATAGGAGACGAAATGCTGCCGAAAGCACTGAACCAGATGGAGCAATTGGAACTTTCGTACAAGGACAATGTGTTCAGCCTGCTTTATGCTTCGTTAAGCTATTGTACACCGGAGAAAAACCGGTATGCCTACATGTTGGAAGGTTTCGACAAAGACTGGAATTACGTGGGTTCGCAGAATAAAGCGACTTATACGAACCTGCCTCCCGGAACTTATGTCTTTAAAGTGAAAGCTACCAACAATGATGGAGTTTGGAACGAGCAGGAGGCAAATCTGAAAATTGTTATTCATCCGCCATTTTACTGGAATACATTCTCTAAACTACTTTATTTCATCCTGTTGTGTATTGCTCTCACTTTCTTTATCCGTTTCCTGCTGAAGCGTTCGGAAAAGAAGCATACAGCAGAGATTACCCAGCTCAACATGAATAAAGAGAAGGAAGTGCATGAGGCTAAGATTAAATTCTTCACCATGATTGCACATGAAATTCGTACGCCTGTATCGTTGATTATAGGACCTTTGGAGAAGATCATGAAGTCGTCCATACAAATGCCCGAAGCGCTGCATCACGATTTGAGCATTATCGACCGCAATAGTCAGCGACTGTTGTTCCTTGTTAACCAGTTGCTGGATTTCCGAAAAGTGGAACAGGAAAGTATGGTGATGAAGTATGCCCCACAGAACATCCGCCAGTTGCTCGAAGCGGTGTGTGTGCGGTTCAAGCCATTCATCACCCAGCATGGTGCGCATTTGGAAGTAGAATATCCCGATGCCGATTTTACGGCAATGGTAGATAGCGAAGCCGTTACTAAACTGATAAGTAATCTGCTGACTAATGCCAGCAAATATACCAAAGATAAAGTAGTCTTGTCATGTGAAGTGCACCCCGAACAACATACATTCGTAATCCGGGTTACTGATAACGGAATAGGAATCAGCAAAGAAGATCAGCAGAAAATCTTCAAACCTTTTTACCAGGCTATGGACAATAAACCCGGCACAGGCATCGGACTAAGCATCGTAAAAAGTATCATTGAGTTGCATAACGGCTGCATAGAAGTTGAGTCTGAGGTTGGCAAAGGTTCTTCGTTTATTGTAACGTTCCCCATTGAACAGTCAGTTACCACAGCGCAGGAAGGAGAAGCGAGTGTTATCAACTCTATGCTACCCGAAGATATCTTGCAGGAAAGTTTGGTGGCAGCTACCGCCGGCAATAAACCTATGATGCTGATTGTAGATGATAACGAGGAAATGCTGAACTTCCTTTCAAGTAGTTTCTCCAATCAATATTCCATCCTGACGGCAGAAGATGGAGTGGATGCTTTAGAGAAGTTGAAGGAGAACGATGTCACTTTGATTGTGAGTGATTGGATGATGCCGCGTATGGATGGAGTTGAGTTCTGTAAGACATTGCGATCCGACCAGTCTATCAGTCATATTCCATTCATCCTATTAACAGCAAAAACAGATGTCAATTCGAAGATAGAAGGTATGGACTGCGGTGCGGATGCTTATATCGAGAAACCCTTCTCTGTACAATACCTGGAGGCGTGTATCAAGAATCTTCTGGATTTGCGTAACTTGTTGCGTCAGAAGTTCTCTAAAATGCCGATGGTGCCGCTGAACAGTATTGCAAACAATACGGTGGATAATAAATTCCTTACCCGTATCAATGCAATCATAGAAGAGAATTTCTCCAATCCTGAATTGTCGGTCGACTTCTTGGCGGACAAGTTATGCATCAGTCGCTCCGGACTGTTTGCCAAGATCAAGACATTAGCCAATATTACCCCGAATGAGCTGATTCAGATTGTACGCTTGAAGAAGGCTGCAACGCTGCTTGCGGAAAATAAATACCGGATTAATGAGATCTGCTACATGGTTGGTTTCAGCAACCCGTCCTATTTCGCGAAATGTTTCCAGAAGCAGTTCGGAATAAAGCCGGGAGAGTTTGTTAGTGGAAAAACGTTAGAAAACAGTTAGTTCTTGCATTGTAGTCTCTTTGAAAATCTTTATATTTGCGCCCGAATAGAGCATGAATTAATTAATTTAAAATAAAGAGAACCAAATGAAACAGGATATGATTGTTATCCTTGACTTAGGTAGTCATGAAAATACGGTATTGGCTCGTGCCATCCGCGCGTTAGGTGTTTATAGTGAAATCTATCCTCACGATATCACGGTTGAGGAGTTGAAAGCATTGCCCAATGTAAAGGGTATTATTATCAATGGTGGACCGAATAACGTAATAGATGGTGTTGCCATCGACGTTAATCCGGGCATCTATTCATTAGGAATTCCCGTAATGGCTGCCGGACATGATAAGGCTACTTGTACAGTGAAACTAGCTGCTTTTACCGATGACATTGAAGCTATTAAGTCAGCAGTTAAATCGTTTGTTTTCGATACTTGCAAAGCTGAGGCTAACTGGAACATGACGAACTTCGTTAACGACCAGATAGAATTAGTTAAACGTCAGGTAGGCGACAAGAAGGTGTTGCTTGCACTTTCGGGTGGTGTAGATAGTTCAGTAGTGGCAGCTCTGCTTCTGAAAGCTATCGGAGACAACCTGGTATGTGTGCATGTAAATCATGGATTGATGCGTAAAGGTGAGTCGGAAGATGTAGTCGAGATGTTCGGTAATCAGCTGAAAGCCAATCTTATTTATGTAGACGTAACCGACCGCTTCCTCGATAAGTTGGCAGGCGTAGAAGATCCGGAACAGAAGCGTAAGATTATCGGCGGCGAGTTTATCCGTGTATTCGAAGAAGAAGCAAGAAAGTTGGAAGGAATTGATTTCCTTGGTCAGGGAACCATTTATCCGGACATCATTGAGAGCGGTACAAAAACTGCAAAAATGGTAAAATCTCATCACAACGTAGGCGGTCTTCCGGAAGACCTTCAGTTTGAACTGGTAGAGCCTCTGAAACAGTTATTTAAGGATGAGGTACGTGCCTGCGGTCTTGAACTTGGACTTCCATATGATATGGTTTACCGTCAGCCATTCCCGGGACCGGGACTTGGCGTTCGCTGCCTTGGCGCTATTACAAGAGACCGTCTTGAGGCTGTTCGTGAGTCTGATGCAATCCTTCGCGAGGAGTTTGCAAAAGCAGGTCTTGATAAAAAAGTATGGCAGTATTTTACGGTAGTACCCGATTTCAAGTCTGTGGGAATGAAGAATCATGCAAGATGCTTTGAGTACATGGTAATCATCCGTGCAATCAATACCATCGACGCGATGACAGCCAGCATCGAGCACGTAGACTGGGAGATTCTCGACAGAATCACTAACAGAATCCTGGCAGAGGTCGAGAACGTAAACCGCGTGTGCTATGATATGAGCCCGAAGCCCCCGGCGACGATTGAATTCGAATAAGTTGGAGTATCGTAAAAAGCCAGTGTTTAT
>OHES01000561.1_pt1 | contig 24826 bp, 11 predicted proteins | sample 1567371 | NCBI WGS metagenome assembly OHES01 (sample SAMEA3879533, study PRJEB24766) | human gut metagenome | biome: human-associated habitat; feature: feces | place: USA | collected 1985/1987 | reverse complement strand
ATTCAATGATTTAATAATTAAGCCATTGTCATCCCAGTTTAGTGCGATAGCATAAAAATCATTGCCTTTGGTAGTAAAACGAATATCCTGTGCAGTATAAACGGTCGCTTCATTGTCAGAGAAAGATCCTTTGGTACTTTCCGTAATTCCCTCTCCGAATTTCTTCCAGCAGCGCGTTCCATAAATAGCTTCTCCATTTACTTCGAGCCATTTACCAATGGAGAGCAGTACTTCTTTTTGCTCTTCGGTAATGGTTCCATCGGCGCGCGGACCAATGTTCAATAACAAGTTACCATTTTTACTGACGATGTCGATTAAGTCGTGGATAATCTGACCGGGTGTTTTATTCTCTTCCCCGTCAATGTAGGACCATGATTTTTTGCCAACAGACGTATCAGTCTGCCAAGGGAACTGCATCATCTTTCCCGATTTTCCGCGCTCTACATCCCATACTTGCACATTGGTAGGATAACCTTGTTTGGTGTTTACCACTACGCCTTCGTTCCAATCGAGTGCATTATTATAGTAATAGGCCAGGAATTTGTTGAAGTAGGGCATCAATACGGGGTTGTTGACTGTCCAGTCAAACCAGATCAGTTTTGGCTCGTATTTGTCGATCAGTTCGTAGGTATGTGCTAACCACTCGCGAGCTACATCTTCGGTGTATTGCTCGTCTCCGTAGCGTCTACCGTATAGGGCAATGGTGGTATCCTGCACGTCTGATGGAAATTGCATGCCTCCGTTATAGAACCAAGCGTTTTCGGCTCTGTGAGTGGATAGACCAAAAATAAGCCCGTTCTTTTCGATGGCTTTCTTTAGTAATCCCAGGATATCTTTTTTAGGACCCTTTTTCACGGCGTTCCATTCATTGAGGTCGCTGTTGTACATTGCAAACCCATCGTGATGTTCGGCAACAGGAACGATATAGCGGGCACCCGATTTTTTGAATAAGTCCGCCCATTCTTGTGCATCGAATTTTTCGGCTTTGAACATTGGGATAAAGTCTTTGTAACCGAATTCGTTCTGCGGACCCCATGTCTCAATATGGTGCTTATAGGCGATGTGATCCTTTTGGTACATGTGGCGGGAGTACCATTCGCTGTCGAAAGCGGGTACAGCATATACTCCCCAATGGATAAATATCCCAAACTTCGCGTCGGCAAACCATTCGGGGAATTTGTAGTTTTGGGCTATATTCTCCCAATTGTCCTGGAATACTTCTGTGCCTTTAGGTGATGCCACAGAGTCAATGTTGTAGTTTTTCTTGCTCGACTGACAAGAGAGGAGCAATAGCATAGTTGATAAAATGAGCAAACTTTTTTTCATTGCTTAAATGTATTAATTAGAATGAGTGTGTTCATAGAATTATATCTGTTGCTGATGTTTTTCATTTTTCCAAAAGTATGGAATAATTAGTGGACTTTGAGATAGTAATGTTATTCATTAGAGGTATTTTGGTAAATGTATGGATGGAGTAATGTTTCCAATATGGGGAAGTATTGTTAAGAGAATCCGAAGAAGGCTGTAATCGGTTTAAAATCAGGTCGTCATGTTTCTTGTTCTTGAAAAGGGGAAGCCTTAAAAACTGATTAAAAGATTGAAATTCTCATTTATTTTCACGAATATTGCACCTGTTAATCAAACTAGGTTCAATGAATCGCCTATATCTAGTATCCGAATCTAATACTTATTTCTTTATGGTACGTTTTCACAGGCAAATATGCTTTCTCATTTTTCTTTTGCTCATTGCCCTATCGGTGAATGGGCAGAACTCTTACGTTTTTCATCATTTAAAAACAGGAAGCGGGCTATCTAATAGCAATGTAAAAGCAATTTTGAAAGACCATAAAGGTTTTTTATGGATAGGAACGGAGTCCGGATTAAACTGTTATGATGGCTATAATTTTAAAGTATACCGGGCACGACCTGCCACTCCTAATGCTATGTGGATAGACGATGTTTGGACATTGCAAGAGGATGGCATGGGCTATATATGGATAGGTGCTAGTACTGCTTATATGGTATATCACCATGATAAAGACTGTTTCATTACCGACACTCATTCTTTTTTGAGACAATTCGGAATCCGGGTAGAGGGGAGATTTAGGGTACATGTCGATAAAAAGAAGGATTTATGGGTGTTACAGGGACAAAATGTGTTTTATTATGATGTCAAGCAAGCGGCTCTTAAAATTTTTGTAGTTAGCGATTTTCCTGAAGAGCCTGTAGAAATGAGCATTAGTGATGATGGCGATGGCTTATACGTGCTTCTTAATTCTGCTACTTTATGGAAAATAGAAAAGAGAAAGGGTATAAAGAAGTTGGAAAACTTTGCCGATTTGCAAAAGCAATATTCTCTTAAGAACCATAAAAACATATATGTGGATCATCATAGGGGAATTTGGATTTACTCTTATATGAACGACTGCATCTTTTATCAAAAGAATGCCCAGGCAAAATGGTCTGAAATTACTTTGAGCTCAGTGGTTGCTACACATAGTAATGCGGTCAGGAGTATACTCGATGATACTAGTGGAAATGTCTGGATAGGAACCGATCATAAAGGGGTGTTTGTGTATGATTATGTAAATGATAGTCAGACTAATTTGCTTAATACCCCTTCCTCTTATACTTCACTTGCTTCTGACCGAATAAATACGATCTATCGTGATGATTCGGGGGTTATTTGGTTGGGACATTTTAAGAAGGGCATCTCTTATTATCATGACAGTTTCTATGAATTTATCAGTTCCCAGCAGCAAGAATATGGAGATATTTCTTCCCTTCTGGAAGATAAAGCGGGCAATATATGGTTCGGTACAGATGGTAACGGACTTTATATAAAGGAGAAGAACGCTAATTTTGCTATCCGTAAATTGCCTATACCTAATATTGCAATAGTAAGCTTGCTCGAAGACAGTAAAGGACGTATTTGGATTGGCAGTTATCAACATGGACTGTTTTGCTATGATAATGGACGCATACGACACTTCACGAAAGAAAACGGTAAACTGCCATATAATGGAGTCTTGGCTTTGAAAGAAGATCGCTATGGTAACTTATGGATAGGTAATGTTACAGAAACTTTGTTTTCCTTTCATCCGGAAACAGAGACCTTTACTAGCTATTTATTACCCGACGGATATAGTATTTGTGCGCTGAATCTGTTTTATGATCAAGGTGATAAGCTATATATAGGTACTACCTATGGGCTTTGTGTGATGGACATTGTTACAAAGAAGACGGAAATGCGTTTTGGAAATTCCAGAGGAACACAGCAATTCAACGAACAATTCATATCTAATGTATTCAAAGATGACAGGGATATATTGTGGTTGGGACATAAACAAGGATTGACTGGATGGGACTTGAAAACAGATTCCCTCTATTGGTTTGATGTTACTAACGGACTTTGCGATAATCTTGTCAGAAGTTTGGTTGAAGATAATCACCATAATATGTGGATTGCCACTAGTAATGGTTTGTCTACATTAGTTATAGAAGATGCACGTAAGGATATGCACTTTAACTTCAAAAATTTTTCAACCAAAGACGGTCTGAGAGATAACTATTTCAATGCCTATTCTATTTGCAAATTAAGTAATGGAGATATATTGCTGGGAGGAACAGATGGATATACACTTGTCAATCCGAATAAATTGATTAAAAAAAATCAGCCATTGGCTAATGTGCATTTTACAAGTTTGTCAATAGGCAATCAGAAGATTGAGGTAGATTCGTTCTATAATGGAAGAAAACTGTTGGAACATACTATAGATAATGTTTCTTCATTAACTCTGTGCTATGATGATAATCTGATTTCTTTTGAGTTCTTCACGGGAAATTTGTTGAATGCGGATAAAATTAAATATGCATATAAGTTAGAAGGGCTTGACACACAATGGTATTACACAAGCGAAAATAGAATTACCTTTACTACTCTTCCTCCCGGAAACTATAAGTTATTGATAAAAGCTAATAACGGCAATGGCGTTTGGAATGATCAACCTGCTCAGCTTAATATAATAGTATCTCCTCCTGTGTATTTATGCGGATGGGCAATCACTCTCTATATATTGGCGGTTATAGGCATAGCAATATACGTCACTTATTATGTCAGGAGACACCATAATAGAAAACTGGAACAACAACGTTTGCAGATAGAGCAAGAGCAAAGAATGCAGCTTAATGAGATGAAACTTAAATTTTTTACAAATATCAGTCATGATTTACGGACTCCACTAACGCTAATCATCAGTCCGTTACAAATGATGATGGATGAAATTACCGATAGTGGAATGCACAAAAAGCTTCAAACAATCTATAAAAATGCGCAGCAGCTACTTGGTCTGATAAACTCTTTACTAGACTTCCGTAAGTTGGATGTCGGTGCCGAAGCACTGCATTGTAAATCGGGGGATATTGTAAACTATGTTCGCGAAGTGTGTGATTCTTTTCAAGATTATGCGGCTGAGCGTTCCTTCAACTTCAATTTTCTGTGCGAGATCGATAACTATAACATGTCTTTCGATCCGGTTAAGATACAGAAAATAATGAATAACCTGTTGTCTAATGCTTTTAAATATACTCCGGATGGAGGTGATATTTTTGTACATTTATATACTGAAAATGAAAATGTATGTATCAGTGTTGCAGATAATGGTTCTGGAATCAGTGATGCCGACAAGAAATACATCTTTGAGCGTTTCTTTCAGACATCTCAGTTACAAGAGAAAACCGGTAGTGGTATAGGCTTGCATATTGTATATGAGTATGTACGATTGCACAAGGGAACAATTTCTGTAACGGATAATATCCCGAACGGTTCAGTCTTTACAATAAAGCTTCCTGCTGTGATCTCCGAAGAAGAGGAACAGACTCTATCCGGAAAAAGTCTTAGCTCTAAGCCGGAAAGCAGGGTGAATGCTCATGCCTTGAGAGATCGACACAAATTGCTGTTTGTTGATGATAATAAGGATTTCTGTGATTTTATGTTTGATAGCCTTTCTGCGTATTATAAAGTCTTAATTGCCCATAATGGTGTGGAAGCTTTAAAGATTCTGGCAGAAAATGATATTAATATAGTGGTTAGTGATGTAATGATGCCTGTAATGAATGGAACTGAACTATGCAGGCAGATTAAAACCAATATTCAATGGTCGCACATTCCTGTTTTGTTGTTGACTGCACGTACGGCAGAAGAATGCAAAATAGAAGGGTATAAACAAGGTGCGGATGATTATATCATCAAACCGTTTAATTTCAACCTGCTTAAAATGCGTATCGACAAGTTTATTGAATGGACCGAAAGATGCCATCGGGAGTTCAGCCAGAAGTTAGAAGTAACTCCAAGCGAAATAACAATTACTCCACTCGATGAACAACTCATTGCAAAAGCAATAAAACTAGTAGAAGAGCATATCAGTGACCCCAACTTTTCAGTAGAGATGTTGGGTGAGATGCTAGGGCTTAGCCGTAGCCACCTCTATAAGAAACTGATATGTATCACCGGTAAAGGGCCGGCAGAATTTATCCGCACCATTCGTTTGAAACGTGGCAAGCAACTTCTTGAGAAAAGTCAGAAACAAATCTCTGAGATTGCTTATGAGGTAGGGTTCAATTCACCAAAGAGATTTACTCTGAATTTTAAGAATGAATTTGGGATGTCACCGTTTGATTACATCCGCAGTATAAAATGATAACTTGAATCATAGAGGTATATCATATAAGACATGGCGTACCTTCTTTCTGTAACTATCGTGATACTTTTGTTAAGGTCCTGACGGATCTTAATCAATACTATTTAAAACTTTAAACTTAAAGTATTATGAAGTTACACAAAAAATCATGTACCCAATGGCAATGGGCGAAACTTAAGCAATTATTTGCCATTGTGATGTTTAGTCTGGTCACTATTCCTATGTACGGACAAAACAGAACTATTTCCGGTACTGTCAAATCAGAGGCGGATGATGAATTATTAATCGGGGTCAGCGTCAAAGTCAAAGAAGCTCCCGGCGGAACCATTACCGATGCGCAGGGGCGTTACACACTACAGGCCAAAAGCGGTCAGACATTGGTCTTTTCTTACATTGGTTTTAGGACACTTGAAGTTAAAATCGACAAGCAAAAAAGCATTGATGTTTCTTTGAGGGAAGATACTAAAATGCTTGATGAAGTGGTAGTAGTGGGTTATGGAACAATGAAACGCAGTGACCTCACAGGATCGGTCGTATCTGTTAGTGCAGATGATATAAAGAAAACAGTGGTGACCTCACTTGACCAAGCTTTGCAAGGGCGTGCGGCAGGTGTATCTGTTACCCAAAACTCTGGTGCTCCCGGTGGTGGTATTTCGGTTAGTATTCGTGGTATCAACTCGCTGAATGGAAATGAACCCTTATACGTTATAGATGGAGTGGCTATTTCAGGTCAAACGGGCAATAATTCAAGTGTATTGTCATCCATCAATCCCTCGGATATCGTTTCTATGGAGATTTTGAAAGATGCTTCGGCAACAGCCATTTATGGTTCGAGAGCATCCAATGGTGTAGTATTGATTACTACCCGCCAAGGAGAGGCAGGCAAGACGAGACTTTCCTATGAAGGCTATGTAGGTGTACAGCAATTGCCCAATCGTTTGGATGTGCTTAATTTAAGAGAATATGCCGAATACCAGAATTTGCGTGCGGAAGTGCTGGGATGGGGAGCCCGTGAAGAGTTCAAAGATCCCAGTTTGTTAGGTGAAGGAACCAACTGGCAAAAAGAAATATTCAGGTCTGCCTTGATGCATAATCATCAGATAAATATTACAGGTGGTAATGAAAATGCAAAGTTCTCGTTAACCGGAGGCTATCTGAATCAGGATGGTATCGCCATCGGGTCAAGTTTTGAACGCTTCTCTGTTCGTATGAATGCCGATGCTAAGATTACTAAATGGTTGACAATCGGGTTGCGTGCATCCGGCTCACGTACCCAGCAGGTGAATACTGTAGATAACGGGGATATTATTAGTACGGCTATACGTCAGTTGCCCGAAGTTCCGGCTAAGAATCCTGACGGCAGTTGGGGTACGCAACAAGAAAATATCTATGGTACCTACTTCTCTAACCCTGTTGCTGAGGCCTTAATGCGTGAGAATTATGATAAAGGGACTCAGTTGTATGTAAATCTCTTTGCTGATATTAATATATGGAAAGGACTATCGTTCCATACAGAATATGGTGGAAGCTATAACTATAATAATCATTATCAGTTTACTCCTTCTTACGATTATGGGTTATATAATCAACAATCATCATCCAGCCGTAACGCAAGTAATGGCTCTAATTATTCGTTCAAGAACTATTTTACGTATAATGCTAAATTCGGTAAACACGACTTCTCATTAATGGCTGGACATGAGGCGCAGGAAAATACATGGGAAAACTTATCCGGTAGCCGTTCGGACTTCTTCTTGAATTCTGTTCATGAGTTGGATGCGGGTGATGCATTGACTGCTAAAAACGGTAGTTCAAAAAGTTCAGGAGCCATAGAATCTTATTTCGGACGTTTCAACTATAGTTTTGATGACCGCTATCTTCTTACGGCAACACTCCGTTCGGATGGTTCTTCCAATTTTGGTCCGAATAACCGTTGGGGAACATTTCCTTCAGTAGCGGTAGCATGGAAGATAAAGAACGAAGCATTCCTCAAAAACGTAACAGCTATCGATAACCTGAAATTACGTTTTGGATGGGGAGCTGTTGGTAATCAGTCAGCCGGATCGTATGCTTATGGAGTAGCAATGGCTTCGGCGACTTCTATTTGGGGAACAGGCTTCTATGCAGGCAATTATGCTAATGCAAACCTAAAATGGGAAGAAACCCAAGCCTATAATATAGGACTGGACGTCAATCTTTTAGGCAACAGAATAGAGTTCATTGCAGAAGCTTATTATAAGAATACAGATAATCTTTTGATGCAAGCAGCTTTACCCGATTATGTGAACAGTATTATACGTGCCCCATGGGTAAATGCAGGAGCGATGGTGAACAAGGGAATGGAATTCACGCTAAATACGGTGAACATTGATAGCCGCGATTTCTTCTGGAAGACGGGTATTACATTATCCTTTAACAAGAATGAAGTTACAAGATTATATACCGAAACAGCCGGTATTCAGGGATATGTCGGATCGGAAACATATACATACTCATTGGTAGGCGAGCCTGTAGGACAGTTTTACGGGTATAAGGTAATCGGTATGTTTAAGGACGAAGGCGACTTTTATCAGAAAGACTCCAAAGGTGAATTTCGCCTGAATGAAAAAGGAGAAAGAATTCCGGTGGCATTGCCAAAAGGTAAGTCCATGAAGGAAAATGAAATATGGGTAGGCGATTATATTTTTGAAGACAAAGACAATAATGGAGTGATTGATGAGAAAGACCGAAGTTTCCTAGGCAATCCCGAACCTAAATTCAATTACGGTATCAACAACTATTTCTCATACAAGGGGTTTGATTTGAATATCTTCATCAATGGAGTTTACGGTAATAAAATATTTAACTCGCTTCGGAAGTGGTATACCAATCCGATGAATAACTCGGGTATGCTGAAAGAAACAATCGGAATAGCACGGGTTGAGTTGATCGATCCGGAAGGACCTGCTGATATTTCCAATGTCAGGGTTTCTAATCCTGCCCAGGCAAAAGTGCAACGCATCACTGCCAACGATGCCAACGATAATAATCGTATGAGCGACCGCTTCATTGAAGACGGTTCTTATCTTCGTATCAAGAATATTTCCTTAGGATATACATTCCCGCGTAGTTGGTTGGAGAAGATCGGAATCGAAAATCTGAGAATATATGCAAATGTACAGAATGCATTTACGTTTACCAAGTACAAAGGATATGATCCGGAAATTGGTGCGTATAACCAGAATGTACTGACCAGAGGTATTGACAATGCTCGTTATCCTTCTCAACGGATATATACATTTGGATTAAACTTGGGATTTTAAACATTTTAAGAACATATTGGATATGAAAAATATATTTTATTCCTTACTGATTTTGTCTGCCGGCTTATGCTCGTGCAGCGACAGCTTTTTAGAAAGAGAACCCGAAGGAGCTTATGTAGATGCTACATTTTATACATCAGACGTAGCTTTGGAGGCAGCCACTGCTCCACTTTATAATCGGGCTTGGTTCGATTATAACAAACGTCCGGCTGTTGCCATTGGAAGTTTGCGGGCGAATGATTCGTACAATCCGTGGATGAATCCTGAATTTGTGACTTTTCAGGTTACTGCATTGAATTCCAACCTATCTGATACTTGGAAGTCCTTTTATGGAGTGGTGACGATGGCTAATTCTGTGATAGATGCTGTAAATACAAAAACTTCAGGGGCTGTGACCGAGGGAGCAAAAAAGATAGCCATAGCCGAATCACGCCTTATGCGTGGTATCGCTTATTATTATTTGCTAGAGCTTTGGGGACCGGTTATTCTTATAGAAAATAATCAAGCGGTAGTTGATAATCCGGTAATGCCCTTGAATAGAGAGGAAGATGTATTCCGTTTTATCATTAATGATCTTACCTATGCCATGAATAATCTTCCGTCATCTTGGAAAAAAGGGCGCGCCACTTCATGGGCTGCCAAAGGATTTCTCGCAAAGGTTTACTTGACCCGCTCGGGTTGGAAGAAAGGCGGCACTCGTGATGAAGCTGATCTGGACAAAGCAAAAGAGTTGGCGGGAGAAGTTTGTACTCAAAGCGGCTTGAATTTGTTACAGAACTATGAGGATTTATTCAAATACAAATTCAATAACAATGAAGAATCCTTGTTGGCTATGCAATGGGTGCCACTAGGCGACTGGGGTGTATGTAATACACTGCTTGCCGACTTGGCATTTTCTTCGGAAGTGACCGGAGGCGTCAATGTGTGGGGAGGCGGTCTGAATGGCTCGATCGATATGCTGCAACAATATGAAGTAGGAGATACTATCCGACGGAATGCCACATTCTTTACCCAAGGTAGTTTTTATCCATATATATGTATCAGCGACGGTGGATATAGATATACAGGTACGGCATCTCCCATAAAGAAGGGAGTAGTCGGAGGTCCCGATGGTAAGATACAATCGATGAATTCACCGTTGAATACTTATATCATCCGTCTGGCGGATGTATATCTTACTTATGCTGAAGCTTGTTTAGGGAATAGCGCCGCCTTGAGTGCCGGCCCCGGATTAGTGTATTTCAATAAAGTACGTGCCAGAGCTAAAGTGCCCTCAAAAGAATCGATTACTTTGGACGACATCATCAGGGAAAAGCGCGTGGAGTTTGCCATGGAATATACTAACTGGTACGATCTTGTAAACTGGTATTGCTATAAGCCCGATAAGATGCTTGCCTATCTCAATGCACAACAACGTGGTTGGAGGGCCGAAAATATTACGAAAGATGTGAATGGCAATCTGGTTTTCGATACACTGACCGAACCCGAAGTAGACATCTTGATAACAAAAGAGAATATGTTTCTTCCATATCCGGAAAGTGATGTAATCCAGAATCCTTTGCTGAATGATGAACCTCAGCCCTACAACTTCAACGAATAAACATTTAAAACTCGTATCTTATGAAAACAATAATATCGTTCAAAAGAAACTGGCTGTTTGTCATGGCGCTGCTCATGGCATTCACTATAATGTCATGTGAAAAGAATGACGGAGGGGGAAATCCTGTAATCCATTATGTTCGTGTGACCGATCCTGCATTGGTCGACAGTACATTTACCGATGTACAACCCGGACAGATGATTGCTATCATTGGTGAGAATTTCAATAACCTGAAGAAGGTGTATATAAACGACCAGGATATTCCCTTCAATGTGAATCTTACCACTTCTAGCAGTATAATCGTAACTGTTCCTGCCGAATTGCCTTTAACGGGAACTAACCCGGAATTGAAGGGAGAAATTCGTGTGGTGACAGATAATGGTGTATGTAGCTACTCAATGCATGTATTGTCTCCTGCACCTGCCATTAAACGATTGCTTATTAATTATCCGGCCGTACCAGGCGAAACAATGAAGGTGCTTGGCAGTAACTTTGTAGAGATAGAACGCATTTATTTTACAACTGAGAATCCTGCCGATCTTGAGGAAGAAACACCCACCCGTGCTGCTACCGAAATTGATGTAAAAGACTATACCGTGAATGTAGACTTCACAGAACTCTCTTTTGCCATTCCGCAAGGCATCTTTGATTTTGGCTACCTTGTTATACAATGCTACACTGATAAAGCTGTTTCTGAATTTTATAAAGACCTTCCGGTACCTGTTGCAACTAAAATAAGTTCGGATATGCCGGTTGTAGGTTCGGAAGTGTATATTACCGGAAGTAACTTTATGGCAGTGACAAGCGTCAATGTAAATGACCAATATACGATTTTGGCAACCGACCTTACGGTTTCCGAGTCCTTCGATACGATCCGCTTTGTCATGCCGAAGGTTCCTACAAAGAGTGGAAAGATCTCTGTGGTAACTTTGGGAGGTGTAGCAGAAATTAAAGAGCCCTTCTATCCTTTGTCAAATGTTATTTTGGACTATGACAGTAAAGGTAAATATAGCTGGGGAAATAATACGGAGAGTGTTGTTGCTTCCGCTTCAGAGGCTCCGTTTGTAAGTACCGGTACATGCTATGCCATTAAAGGCAAGCCGGGAGCATGGCAATATTGGTGGGGAAATGCTGTAAATAATACCGAGTTGCCAGCGACAGATGTTATTCCGGGAACAACTCCGGTTGAAGACTTGGAGCTGCGTTTCGAATGCTATGTTTCATATCCATTGGATAATGTGATCTTTGAATATGTATTGTGTGGTGATTTTGATCATAAATACGGTGATTTTGTCCCGACTGATAGGATGACCGGAACTACTACACTCGGTAGATGGTTTACTTGCAGTACTCCAATATCTAAATTCACAGCTTCTTCGGTATATCAAGAGCTGTTGGATAGGAATAATAATGAACTAGGTTTGTATACTAAGAATCCTTCAGAGAATGCAAATACAGTTGTCGAGATGTTCTTCGATAACTTCCGTATAGTTAAGGTAAAATGATGTTTTAAGTAATTCAGGACAATTGTTAGGCTATGGGGCACCGCATCTGTGTAAGACATGGATGATGTGCCCCATACTTCTTTTTAGTCAGGCAAGTATAGCTCTGATCTTTGCATCACTATAGTGTATGAGATGAATCATTTATTCATATCTTCTGTAACACTACTATCAAGCATGTACAAGATGCCATCTTATGCAGCACAAGATGGCATCTCATGCTACACAAGATGGCATCTTGTGCATCTCTTCTGGTAATGCTTCTGTTGAGAAGGTTAAGAGATGAAGGTCTTCTCCCGATATGCTTCTCTGATTGAGCAGAAGTGGCGGAGATTTTCGTTTTGAATATTCAATTTCCGGTTCGTATTACTTCTTGTAATCAAAATACTCAAAGTCGGCATACGCTTTTGAGGCTTCCGAACCGGAAACAGCATACATACCCAGCATAATACCTGTGAATCCTCCGACGGTTTCAGTACTGATGTAACGTGTATTCATCCGTCCCAGTTCCTTGAAGTTCTTACCGTCTGTGGCATATTCAAAGGAGTAAATATCATTGCTTCCTTTCACGCGAAGCTGTACTTTCTGTTGAGGCAGAACAACTTCTTTCTCTATATGACTCATTTCACCCAGCTGATAACGCAGTACTACTGCTTGTTTACCGTCTGCCAGTTGCTTTACAAAGAGGTCATAGTGTGCAGGTTCGAACATATAGACCGACAAACCTGCTTCATCGGCTATTGAGGCTTTCTGCAATTGCAAAGAAGTGGTGGCTGTGAAGTCTATATGCTCCTGACGGCGTCCTACAAAGGTGGGGCTGCCTTTTCCACTATTCAGGCTTACGGGCGTAGCTTTCAGCCGTAGTTTGCCGGATGCAAAAGAATAATTCTCAGGGGTGTAGTTGCGGATATATACCCATTCGTGTCCTAGTTTGCCATCCTTAAAGCTGGTGCGTACAGGCTTTTCGGCAAAAGGGTGTTGAGGCAGGGTCGGTGCATCCATTTTCAAAGCTATTGATCCGTCGCCATTCACTACCGGCCAGGCGTTTTCGTCCCAACGTACCGGGGCAAGATAGGTTTCACGTCCCAAAAGGTGATGAGTACCGCTTTGCATGCGGAAGGCGAGGCATACCATCCACCACGAACCGTCAGGAGCTTGCACAAGGTCGGCATGACCAGTACCTTGGATTGGATTGTTTTGGGCATTCATATTGATATGCGTCAGAATGGGGTTGGCAGGATTGCTTTCGTAAGGACCATCCATATTACGACTGCGAGCAATGGTTACTTTGTGTCCGTATTCAGTACCCCCTTCCGATATCAATAGGTAGTACCAGCCGTCTTTCTTATAAATATGTGGTCCTTCGGGATAACGTCCGCCTGTACCATTCCAGATGCGTTTCGATTCTGTCAGTTGTTCTCCCGTCTTCGGATTGATTTCGGACAAGAAGATACCTGCAGCAGGATTGCTGACCAGATAGCATTTGCCATCTTCAAAGTAGAGGGAAGGATCGATACCACCTTGTTTCAGCCAGATGGGTTCCGACCATTCACCACGCGGGTCGGTAGTGTGGACTATGAAATTACCTTTGTCCGATACATTGGTTGTAATCATGTAGTAGACGCCATCGTTGTAACGAATGGTAGGTGCATAGATACCTCCCCATGGACCGGCATCGTGTAGTGGCAGTTGTGAGGGGCGTGTCAGGCAGTGACCTATTTGCTCCCAATGAACAAGGTCTTTACTGTGAAACAACGGAACACCCGGAAAGTATTGGAAACTACTGTTTGCCAAATAAAAATCATCGCCTGCGCGACACACGCTCGGGTCGGGATGAAAACCGGGAATCACTGGGTTCTCGTAACCTTTCTGGTCTTGAGCGAAACAGGACAGGCTGGCTGCCAATCCTAACATTAACATCATCTTTCTCATAAGTACATTGTATTTTAAAATAGTTTATCAGATACATGGAGGAATGTTATATTCACAAAAATAAGGTATTGTATGATTATTCCGTATATTCCATCATAATCCCATACTTGTAAGTTTGATTACCATTCATTGTGTATTTATCCATTGTACGGGCTCCCCAACCATCATCACCTCCTACACCATGAATGTTGAGGTCGATATTCAGATTGATAAAGTTGCGTTTCGGTAGCTCGTAAGTATGCTTGGCGCTCTCCAAATCTTCTTCGCTATACGGCCATGCGCGGAAGCATAGAGGTTGAAGTCCGGTAACTTTCACACATTGCTTGCCACCATTGCCAAGCGAGAACCAGCGTACATCGCATCGGTTGGCATTATCCTGGGGTACAATATAATCGGTAATAAACTTATCTAAAGGCTGGCGATAAAGACCTAAGAAAGCAGCGGTTTTGCGGTCGGGATAGTTCTCGAACTCACCGCGACCGTACCATTCTATTTGGTTCATCGCCGGAGAGAGGCGCATACGCATACCGAATTTAGGCATCAGGGGGATGTCTTTTTTCTCGGGCTGATACGAAGCCTCCACTTGTATGCGGCCGGTGCCATTCACGGTATACTGGAGTTGATAAGCGGCTCCGATGCTTGGCAGAGACATGTCGATATTTACCATCACTATTCCGTCTTTTACGCTAACTTTGCAGGTGTTGACTACACGTTCTTCTCCGGCGTTTTTCCAAATGCCGAGACGTTTGTTATAATCGTTTCTCATCTGGATGTCGTTGGCCGGTTTCCAGAAATAGGGTTCCAAGGCACCGCGTAACAGTTCGTTACCGTTCACCTTCCAGCTGACCAATGCGCCTGTAGACTTTTCAATGCGGAATACTGCATTGCCGGCGGTTATTAAGAGGGCATCGGGTGTCTCTTTATAGGTTGCTTTGCTTCCCTCGTTTTTCATTTGGGGGAACTCAAAGTGGTTATAGGCAAATTGCTCTTTGGCTATTGCGAAACCTTTATCGGCCCATAACGTGGATTCTTTCAGGGTGGCATATACATTTAAGTAAAGTTCACCGCTGCAATTGGGTCTTGACGGAACTTCCAGGACATCGCCAAGCAAATGGAGCTTACCGCTGCTGATTTTCTTTCCGTTGCATAGCCACTCGTAGCTATAATCAAATTCATCCAGACTGGAGAAATCATATTTGTTGGTTAGTTTGATTCGTGAATCCCCTTCTTTTTTGAATTCTATGTATTGATATACTTTCTGTACTTCATAATAGTGGGGATTGGGTACACGGTCGGGCGATATTAATCCGTTAATACCGGTAGGACCATCGTTGGGGTGGTCGCCGAAGTCTCCTCCGTAAGCCCAAAACTCACCAGGCATCAGTTTTAATGACGAAGGATTCTCACAATAGCTTAATGGCGAACCGTCTAGTTTCTTTGGAATCCCTTGATCCACCCAGCACCAAATAGCTGCACCTATGATGCTTTCGTCGGCTTCGATGACATCCCAGTATTCTTTGAGATTACCTATGGAATTACCCATTGCGTAAGCGTATTCCCGCATAAATACAGGGCGGTCGGTTATCTTCTCGCCAAGGGCTTTCAGGGCATCGGGATGTAAATAGGCTTCATCGTAAACATCAGATACCGATCGGTCTGTATCGTCATATACCGGTCTGCTGGGATCTAAAGCCCGAACGGTATCTGCCATAGCTCGTAAGTTAAGACCGCTTCCGCCTTCGTTGCCCAAAGACCAGAACAGGATGCTCGGATGGTTTTTATCTCTTTCTACCAAAGCTACTGCTCTGTCCACATGCGCCAATGTCCATTCGGGATTATCTCCCAACTCTTTATTACCCAGACCATATGCATGGCTTTCATGGTTGGCTTCATCCATGACATAAATTCCATACTTGTCGCATAGTTCGTACAGTAAGGGCAGATGCGGGTAGTGAGAGGTACGTATCATATTGATGTTTGCCTGTTTTATCAATTGGATGTCTTTCTCCATGGTTTGAGGATCGACAAAGAATCCGGTACGGGGATGATAGTCGTGACGGTTGACTCCTTTTAGCTTAATGGCTTTCCCATTCACTTTAAATACATCTCCTGCGATTTCTATTTTCCGTACTCCCCAATGATAATCAAACGATTCCAATATTTCATTTCTCTTGAGGAGCTTTATATTCACGTCATATAAGTAGGGCTTCTCCGCCGACCATAAGCGAGGCTCTTCGATCATTCCGGATAAAACAATCTCTTTTTCTGCGAAAGCTTGAATGGCATTCACTGCGGTCGTCATCTTCTTACTGATTTTCTTTCCTTCGTTATCTTGTCCGGTAAGGATTACCTCCAATGTCAGGTCTTTGGCTTTTCGATCCGTCTGGTTCCTGACCCATACCTTAGTCCGGAATGCGGCCGAATGCATGTCGTCCGACAAGTCGGTGCTGAACATATAATCCCTGATATGTGTCTGGGGGCGTACCCATAGTTCCACCGGTCTGAATATTCCGCTAAACCGCCACATATCCTGATCTTCCAGATAGCTTCCGTCCGACCACCTGTATACTTCTACTGCCAACCGATTGCTTCCTGTTTTCACATAATCAGTCACATCGAACTCGGCAGGCGACATAGAGTTCTGGCTGTAGCCTACCTTCTCTCCGTTTACCCAAACATACATGGCCGATTTTACACCTTCGAAGTGAAGATAGAGGCGCTTGCCTTTCGTCTCGGGCTTCACCTCGAATGTTGTCACATAGGAGCCTATTGGATTTCTGTTTTCGTAACTGAAATAGTTGGTAGGAGGCTCACTGGTAACTCTGGGTTGGTCTTTCTGAAAAGGATAGTTTACGTTTGAATAGATAGGTTTGCCATAACCTTGTAATTGCCACGATCCCGGCACTACAATCATGTCCCATCCGTCGGTATTGAAATCATTTTTATAGAAGTCCGCAGGGCGGCTTTCGGGGTTGGGCGACCATTTGAATCGCCAATTGCCATTAAGGGAGATGACTTCGCTACAATTTACTTTTTGGGAAGGTAGCGTTAGGGTGGCGTGGTAAGGTTCTTTATGGATACCGATCACAGCCGGGTTTTCCCAGTCGGGAGCTTTCTGCTCTTGGGCTTCCATATGGTTAGGAGCCAAGAATAGGATGCCGATAAGAGTTAAAAGGACTTGTTTCATAATTACTATCTTCATTTGTATTGATATTAGAATAGGAATTGCGAAAATACGGTTTTAAATGGAGATGGCTTTGCTGAAATGTTTCAGTTGGTATATAGGAGGAGTCTGTTATGTTTCAAAAGAAAGGGTGATTTGTAAAATGAGCAATATAATAGGGGAAGCAGTATCGATGCTGATGTGCTTCCCCCGTTTTTGACGTGTTTTATTTGGGTGCGTTATTATATACAGTTTCCAATGTGTAGGAAGCATCTTCTGATGAAACGGCCTTCTTCATTGTTTCAATGATTTCTTGTCCGTTGTTGATAAAGTTTCCGGTGCCGTGGTCTATTATGCCGAAGCATTCATTTCCGGTGCCTTTGCTGCCATTGTCCCAGTAAAAGGGAGCGAGGCCATAAGTCCGGGCGGCTTTGAATACATACTCCATGTAGTATTTGCGGAAGGTTTCGGCACGTGCATTATCGCGGTGCACAGCTCCCATTTCGCCTATATATACCGGGATACCTTTATCTATAAAGGCGGTTTTCAGGTTGCCGAATGTTTTCTTTACTTGTTCTTCGTTTACATTCGGGTCTTTTTTGCCGGCCGCACCGGTATGTCCCCATTCGGAAAATTCGTCGGCAATGGCATATTTGAAGGGATCGTAGTAATGTACTGAAACCATCAGGCGATTGGCAGGGTCGCGTGGGAGTACCAGGGTGCTGATTGTTAAGTCCGGATTGGTGCAATATCCGGGGATTCCCAGATAACGTCTGCTGTTTTCTCCACCGACATTGCGCACTGCGTCTACGAATAATTGATTCCATTCATTCAATACCGCATATTGTTTGCCGCCATCTTTGAGGTTGTCGCCCCAGCCCCAGCCACCGTCATGTATTTCGTTCATGCTTTCGAACATCAGGAATTCGCCTTTGTCTTTGAATCGTTCGGCAATTTGTTTCCACATGGCTTGTAACTGTGCTTTTACTTTTTGATTGACTGTTTCGTTTTTGGCGGCATTTTTAATATCCAGCCAGTATTTACTTTCAGAACCATCGTGGTGGATGTTGATGATTGCTTTTAATCCGGCTTTTTCGGCATAACCTACACATTCGGCTACACGGTCCAGCCATTGTTTGTCTATGGCATATTCGGGGGCTTTTCCTACTTTGCCCAGCCAGGTAATCGGGATTCTTACGGAGTTAACTCCTACTTCGGCAAGTTTGTTGAAGGTAGCTTGGGTAGCCACGGGATTGCCCCATGCTGTTTCATTGGCTACTTCGTTGTTGCTTGCGTCCAACTGATTGCCTAAATTCCAACCCAATCCGAGACTTTTGGTGAAGGCTTGTGCTTCGTTTTCTTCTGTGCTGGGGGGAGTCGTTTTTGCCTGTTGCTTCACCTCAAATGTTTTGGTAATGCCGCCTGCTTTTACAGTTATAAGAGAAGTACGAATCCGGGTCTCTGTGTTTTCTTCGACGCTCACGGTGCATTTGTAGGTATCAGCAGTCGATTCTACAGAATGTATTTTGCACCAGCTCTTTTCGCTGCTTACTTCGGGCTTTATGTTGGCCTTAATATTAAAACTTTGTTCTCCTTTCTGCATTTGGAAGTTGAGACCATTACTTAATAGGTCTGCGGGAACCGAAAGTTCCGGTTCAATAGGCTCCGAAGAGGAATTGGAACAAGCTGCAATAATAATGGTAAAGAGTGCAGCCAACATTAATAGATAATTTTTGATTTTGTACATACGAACTGTTCTTCTTTAATTGATTTAAGATGAACCAAATATAAGGATATTAAAGTAATCTGGGATATTGATCCAGCAATAATAATGCCTCTATAATACAATCAGATACCCTATTCGAAACATTTTATCTGTGTCCGGTCTACTCCGACTCCTTATTCCTAAATAACTTGAGTGCGGGATAAGTGTATATAGCGGGAAAGACATGAAGCAAATCAAGAGTTATTGATTACTTGTTCGTGACTGTAATACGCTAATTATAGCACATTGATAATCAGTTGCTTTGTACTGTACGACTTTTTATTAAAAGTACAGTGCCACTTTATCCCTGATAAAGTAGTACTGTATTACCAATAAAGCGCTACTGTATTACTGTTAAAGTGTTACTTTATTCCTAATAAAGTGATACTGTATATTCAGTAAAGTGATTGTACAGTGGCTATGAACTGATAATGAACAGGTTGAATATATTTGCTCTGATGATGAATATCACTTAGCCCATGACTGTTACAGAAATGAGGTGAATAATAAGTAGAAGTAACTCCATTCCCCTCCTCCTGGGAGGAGGAGAATTAAGCTACTTATGTTAATCATTGATTTTCAAGAAGACTGACAACAAATGGTATCCTTCTCTGCAACATGCCACCCTTATATTCAGTATTTGTTTTCCTATATTTGCAAATTAAGAAAAACATAACAAATTAAATATTGAAACTGATGAAACACACAATTTTATTTCTAATCTCTCTTCTAGTTGCTATTGGAGCGCAAGGCGTAGTATCTATTCCGCTGAATAATGACTGGTCATTTCATAGAGGATTCCAAGCTTCCCCGTCCGGTATATTGAGCGTGAATCTGCCTCATACTTGGAATGCGGCCGATGGAATGTTTGGCAATACCGATTATTATAGAGGCTTGTGTACATATAGCCGTAAGTTATTGTTTTCGCCGGAAGATGTCGGGAAGCGTGTGTTCCTGAAGGTAGATGCCGCCCAAACTGTTGCGGATATCTTTGTGGACCATCGGTTTGTGATGCAACATAAAGGCGGATATACAGCTTTTGTTGCCGAGCTGACCGATTTTCTGATTCCCGGCAAAGAGAGCACGCTGGAAATACGTGTCAACAATGCCCAAACCATGGACATTGCACCTATCTGTGGCGATTTTAATACGTATGGAGGACTGAACCGGGGCGTACACTTGCTATTGACCGAAGATGTCTGTATCAATCCGGCATACTATGCTTCTTCCGGTGTATTCTTTACTCAAAGTGATGTGTCCGAAGAAAGCGCACTGCTGAAAATAGAGACTTTGCTTTCATCCCGAAAGATGGGATTGAATGATTGTGAAGTTGAGTTTCAGTTATGGGATAAGAATAAACAAGTTTATAGGACAGTTGAGAATGAAATAACTGCCGATAATAAAGTAGTGATGTCTATGACCTTAAAGAAACCGCATCTGTGGAATGGTGTTGAAGATCCTTACCTATACAAAGGAGTGGTTATTCTACGCAAAAACGGCAAAGAGATAGACCGTAGGGAAGAGGAAATCGGTTTCCGCTATTTTTCTGTCGATCCGGAGAAAGGATTCTTCCTGAATGGTAAACCCTATCGGCTGAATGGGGTCAACCGACATGAGGATCGCTCTGAGCGTGCTTCTGCCTTTTATAATCGGGACCATGATGAAGACTTGGAACTAATCCGGGAAATGGGATGCAATGCAGTGCGCCTTTGTCATTATCCGCAGGCCAAGTATGTGCATCAACAAATGGACAGACAAGGACTTATAGCTTGGCCCGAGATTCCTTTCGTAAATGTATATGTCAACAATCGGGCATTTGATGAGAATCTGCGCCAACAGTTGAAGGAGCTGATTCTGCAAAACTATAATCATCCGTGCATCTTGTTCTGGGGACTATTCAATGAGATTAATTCGGGATGGCTGGATCGTCCTTCTAAAATGACTAGCGAACTCAACACTTTGGCGCACCAGCTAGATCCAAGTCGCCCCACGATGGGGGCCAGCAATCAGGATGATGATTTTAACGGATTCACTGATCTGATCGCTTTCAATAAGTATTTTGGCTGGTATGGCAATACTATGGAAGATATGGGAGCCTGGATAGATCGTGAACATGCGGCACATCCTGAAAGAAAGATGGGTATTAGTGAATACGGAGCCGGTGCTTGTGTATTTCAGCAATCCGACTCCTTGAAGCACCCCGAACCTTGGGGACAATGGCATCCTGAAAACTGGCAGACCTATTACCACATAGAAAACTGGAAGCAGCTTCAAAAACGGGATTTCTTGTGGTGTAACTTCATCTGGTGTATGTTCGATTTTTCGGCTGCCGGACGTAGAGAAGGCTCTACTATGGGACGCAATGACAAAGGTCTGGTAACATACGACCGGAAAATAAAGAAAGATGCATTCTACTTTTACAAGGCAAACTGGAACACAAAAGATAAGTTTGTTTATATTGCCGGACGCAGAGAAGTGAACCGAACACAAAAGCTTGTGAATATTCAAGCCTTTAGCAATTCTGGTGAAGCTGAATTGTGGCTCAATGGCAAAGATATGGGAAAAGCAGCACCCAATCAGGTGAATGTGTTGCAGTGGAATAATGTATTACTGAGTGATGGAGAGAATACTATCGTGGTTAAGAACAAATATGGTATCGATCAATGTGTTTGGATTCTATCCTCACGAAGATAGTTTAGCTTAGCTGCTCAGGTTATCCTGAGCAGCTAAACTCCTGTTGCATTAAAATAAATCCAGCTCAGCCATAGAAGCAACTTTACTGTTGCCTGCAATGCGTGTTGCTTTTATGCTGATATATCTTGCTTTGACAGCTTGTTTGAAGAAGTGGCTTCTCTGCGTTGGATCATTGATTAGATTTCCAAAGATAAATGGCTCTACTTCTTGCCAATTACTACCATCCTGACTTATACAGAACACGCCCTCTTCAATCATACCTTCAGCATTATTGTTCTGTGGTGTGTAGGCAAATCCGTTCAGTTCTTCTTCTTTTCCTAAATCGATAGCTATGTATGGGTTGCCGTTTTGTTCACTCATCCAATAGCTGGTGGAATTTTCGTCAAAGACATTCGTTGCCGGATTGCCGGCTTTTGCACTGCTTGCCTTCAGTAGTTTCCAGTTCTTTTTTACCAGCCCGAACCGCCCGTGATACATGGGACCGGTAGCATCATCCAGCATTGCGATAGCTTTGATCTCTCCATTTTCCATAAAGAACGGTTCACTATATTCGGTCGAGGAGACATTCGGGGTGCTACCATCGGTGGTATAATATATCTTTATGTTTTCGTTGGAAGTCAGAGTTCCGAATTGTCCGTCGTAACTCCGCCAGTTGAATTTCTGCTTAATAGGCTCTATGGTAGTGTATCCGTCCAGGTTTCTTTGAACGCTTAACATGGGAGGACGCGATTTGTAGAAATGGGCTGAAACACAACAGATGGCGGGTGTGAGGCGTGATTCCAGAATACGGATTCTAATTTTATCGGTGGTAATGTCCGGAAAGCGATGTATGCGCTTGTAGCCTATATTGGTAGCTTCCGAAATGTTTTGCCATTTACCGTTTATATAAGCATCTATGGCATGCTTCTCTACCCGTTCGCCCATTTGCGAGATAGGTTCCTGAATGGCAAGCCGGTTGATCGTTATAGGTTTTGGGGTGGATATTACTATCTCCTTGGCTTGTGCATCGAGTACGATGTAGGTTTCAGGATTGTTGTCGAGCACTTGCTTCGGACCTTTCGCATGATTCAGAAGGTTCTTTTTGTAAGTTTCATTGATGCGCTTTCCTGTTTCTTTCAGTACATTGACATCTGCATCCGAGAATCGGCCTTCGCGGTTGGGTGGTATGTTTAGTAAGAATATGGAGTTTCCACCTGTTGAGCGCTCGTAGATGTCGAATACATCGTCTGCCGACCTTACTTTCTGGAAAGTGTCATCCCTATAGAACCAGCCTTCGCGGATGGAAGTGTTTGTTTCGGCCGGCTGATAGTGCAGATAGAAGGGCTTTTCTTTGCTGTAATAGACACTGCGGGTACCGAGATCACCGTATAGGTCCATATAGTCGTTCATGGTGTGCGGATCGTCCATATAAGTAATGACGTTCCACTCCGTATCCCTGGTTGCACCGGCTTCGTTGCCACACCATCTCACGTCTTCCCGACCGAAGATAGTAGCATTAGGGGCAAGCGCTCTTATCAGTTTTCTCCAGGCTTGATAGTTGTATTTCTGTCCTCCTTTGGTTTTGGGATGGGCACCATCGAACCATACCTCATGGATAGGTCCGTACTCAGTCAGTACTTCAAACAACTGATTACTACGAATTTGAACTTCGTTTTATTCTTGAAAGGTCTTCCCGGCACTTCTCGTGGAATGGTTCTTTCAGTATATTTACTTAGGTTTCCGTAAAGTCCTTGTGGACTTTCAATCTGGAATAAATCGGCGGGAGACAGGTAAATACCTAACTTTAATCCGTACTTCTTGCATGATTTTGCCAAATCTTTCAGAATGTCTCCTTGACCGTTTCTGAAGTTGGTAGACATTACACCATGTTCGGTGTATCGGCTTTGCCATAAAACAAATCCGTCATGATGCTTTGCGGTGAGAATTACCATTTTCATGTTGGCGGCTTTCATGGCTTCGCACCATTGGTCGGTGTCCAAGTCTTTGAGATCGAACACCTTTGGATCTTCCATTCCGTTTCCCCATTCCATCCGGGTGAAGGTATTGGGACCAAAATGTACGAAAGCGATAAACTCATTTTGCAGAGCGCTTAGTTGGTTGGGAGTAGGTATAATGTGTGCCGACTTTTCAATAATTCTTTCTTTGGAATCATTTGCATCAACCTTGATTGTGCTGTGAAAGTTGGTTTGTGGCTTCTGTGCCTGCATTTGCAGGAAGCATAAGGCACTGAACAATAAAATAACTTTCGTTTTCATGGGTTTTGTATTTAAATAGTTTATTAGATTTTAGGTAAAATACGGTTCATGCAAAAATAGGGTATTCTCTTTTAATGCACAAACCTCTTCAGGTATATATCGTTTATTGATAACCTTTTATACTTGAATAATAACAAATGATACCCTCTTGGATAACATATAATCATGTCATTCAACACTGCTTTCGCTACTTTTGTGGACAAGAAATGCGTTATAGATTTAATACCCAAAATGATGAAACACAAAATTGTTCTTTTAGTAGTTAGTTTATTCTTCTTCTGCGCTTTATCGAAAGCACAAGAATTGTATGTGGGTGCAAATTATCATCCTCATGATGATAAGAATGTGGAGAAAATAAAGAGTGATATTTCTTTGATGAAAGCTGCCGGTTTTAAGGTGGTGAGACTAGGACATCTAGCATGGGATAGTTACGAACCATCTGATGGCGTATTCGATTTCGAATGGTTTGACGGTGTGATGGATAGGATGGATGAAGCGGGTATCAAAGTGATTCTGGACATAGCCATACGTCCGGCTCCCATCTGGTTGCATCATAAATATCCCAGTATAGATGTGGTTGATGCAAGCGGAAATGTTATGTATCCCAATCATCGCTATATGGAAGATGCCGGCGATCCGATGTTCCAAAAGTATGCCTTACGCTTTACCGATGCTGTGACCAAAAGATATGGCAAGCATCCCGCACTCCTCGCATTCGGCATTGACAATGAATCGGGAGATGGTCCTATTTCTTACTCGGAGACTGTGAGACAACGGTATATCACTTGGCTGAAAGATAAATATTCTACAGTCGAGAATCTGAACAAAGCTTGGGCCGGACAACGCTGGTCAAGAATCATTAATGACTTTCAGGAAGTAGGTTTCCCGGTTTCGGGTTCCATAAATGGTGCTCC
>OHES01000558.1_pt1 | contig 24939 bp, 19 predicted proteins | sample 1567371 | NCBI WGS metagenome assembly OHES01 (sample SAMEA3879533, study PRJEB24766) | human gut metagenome | biome: human-associated habitat; feature: feces | place: USA | collected 1985/1987 | reverse complement strand
AAACCGCCGCAGCGCCTGCGCCGTTGATGACCACACGGGCGTCGGCGATGGACTTGCCCGCGATTTCGAGGCCGTTCAGCAGGGCCGCACCCGAGATGATGGCCGTGCCGTGCTGGTCGTCGTGCATAACGGGAATGTCGAGCGCTTCACGAAGCCGGGCTTCGATTTCGAAACATTCGGGAGCCTTGATGTCCTCGAGGTTGATACCGCCGAAGGTCGGAGCGATGGCCTTGACGGTTTCCACGAAACGGTCCGTGTCGGTCGCATCCACTTCGATATCGAAGGCATCGATGTCTGCGAATACCTTGAAAAGCATGCTTTTACCCTCCATGACCGGCTTGCCGGCCAAAGCCCCGATGTTGCCCAGTCCCAGGACTGCCGTGCCGTTGGTGATGACGGCGACCAGATTGCCTTTGCCCGTATATTTATAGGCGTCGAGCGGATTTTTCACGATTTCGAGGCACGGCTCCGCCACGCCGGGCGAGTAGGCCAGCGAAAAGTCGTGCTGCGAAGCGAGGGGTTTGGTGGGTACTACCGCTATTTTGCCGGATTGCCCTTCTGCATGGTAACGAAGGGCTTCTTCTCTCATATTTTTATTTTGCATTGTGTTTTATGGGTTTGATGAACTTATTTTTTTCGCAAGGATCGCGCCCGAGCCGGTATTCCGGTGAGAAAAACCGGAAAAGATCCGCCGGGGTCAGAGCCTGTTTACTGCGATCGGTTTTTTGTCGATGTAATTGGGATAGAGGAACAGCGGCATTCCGAGTGCCATACCTGCATGTACTTTTCCCTGTATGCCGATGGATTTCAAAAATTTGCATTTTTTGTCCTGTGCCAGTGCCGAAAGGACGAAGCCCGTGTAGATCTGGCTGACGCCGAGGCTTTCGGCCATCAGTGAACCGTTCTGGTAGGCAAGGTTGGCATCTGCGGCTCCGAAACGGTTCGCGTATGGAGTGTGAATGAGAAGCAGGGTTTTGGCTTCGCGCAGGATGAGGTCGTTGCCTTTGTCGTATTCGGCAATCAGCCGTTTGAAAGCAGGCAGGTAGTTATAAAATTCAGGCCGCAGACGTTTGAGTATGGGTTTGACGAGCGGGTTTTCCAATTTGCGGGCGATTCCCGCGAAAGTATCCAGCGTGAAACGGATGATCTTGTCCAGGATCGCGGGATCGGTGATGACCGTGAAACTCACTTCCTGGCGGTTGCTGGCCGTCGGAGCCCGGTGGGCGGCTTCGAGGATTCGGTCGATCGCTTCCTGCGGGACGGGACGGTCGGAGAGCGCTCGGTTCGAACGACGTGCCTTGCAGAGGAGCAGCACCTGTTCGGGCGAGGGCAGCCCGTTGCGGTCGATCGGATGGATTTTATCGGGAGAAAATGAACTGTGGCGGACCGAGCCGGTCGGGCAAACGGCCGCGCAATGTCCGCAGACGATGCAGGAGTCGATATTGCGCAGACCGATCGGGTCGCCGGGTTTGGCCTGAGTCATGATCCAGGCAGGGCAAACCTTGACGCATTTTCCGCATCGGATGCAGCTGGCGGTGTCGATATTGATTTGTACGTTCATAAATTTTGTCAGAGTATTGTGTGTTTATTGCCGATGTAGTCGATCATGGTTTGAACGACAGAGAAAAATTTTGGGAATTTGTACTGGAAAATCCGTTTCGGAATCTTATCTGCGGACCGGTGAATTACGGTCGGGGCCGTGTATTCTTTCGGAGCTGGATTGTGCGTTCGAGATACGGATTCGGGATATGACTTTACGGTGCGGGTATTTTAATACATATTGTGACGATATCTGTTGGTAGTTATAGCGGGTGTTTCGGTTTCCGGCGAGCCTTCATAAGAAAGTTATCATAAACAGCCCTTGGGACGGTGGATAATTTATCGACCGGATTTCCGTTTTTATGTCAGAACAGGGACTGTTCGCCATGGTCCGTCCGGGAGAATCCGAGATGTGCATAGGCCGTTTCGGTCGCTTCCCGGCCGCGTGGCGTTCGTTTGAGGAACCCTTCTTTGATCAGGAACGGTTCGTAAACCTCTTCGATAGTCCCGGCATCTTCGCTGACTGCCGTAGCGATGGTGTTCAGTCCGACGGGGCCGCCGCCGAATTTTTCAATAATCGTCAAGAGTATTTTGTTATCCATCTGGTCGAGTCCCCGGGAGTCGATATTCAGGGCCGTCAGGGCGATCCGCGTGATGTCGAGGTCGATATGACCTTCGCCTTTGACCATGGCGAAGTCACGCACACGGCGCAGCAGGGCATTGGCGATGCGCGGCGTTCCGCGTGAACGGAGGGCTATTTCCAACGCCGCATCGCTGTCGATCGAAACGTCGAGAATGCGGGCCGAGCGGTTTACGATACCTTTCAGAACCGAAGAATCGTAGTATTCTAGGTGGCATTGGATGCCGAACCGGGCCCGCAGCGGCGATGTCAGCAGGCCGCTGCGCGTCGTCGCGCCGATCAAAGTAAAGGGAGCCAGTTCGATCTGTATCGAACGTGCGGAAGGACCCTTGTCCAGTACGATGTCGATCTTGTAGTCTTCCATCGCGGAGTAAAGGTACTCCTCGACGAGAGGACTTAAACGGTGTATTTCGTCGATGAAAAGTACGTCGCCGGGGTTGAGGTTGGTCAGAAGTCCCGCCAGGTCGCCCGGTTTGTCGAGCACCGGCCCGGATGTGACTTTCAATTGTGCATGCATTTCATTGGCGATGATGTTCGCCAACGTGGTTTTACCCAGTCCCGGAGGACCGTGCAGCAGCACGTGGTCGAGCGAATCGCCTCGCATCAGAGCCGCCTGGATGAAAATCCGGAGGTTATCCACGATCTTCTCCTGCCCGGCGAAGTTGTCCAGTTCGCGGGGGCGGATCTGATTTTCGAACTCCAGGTCGCTTTCGATGTTCCGGATGTTTTTTTCGGTGCTCATAGTCCATTCTGTTTCGGGCAAAGATAATGCAGCGGGTGGAATTTGTTCCCCATTACCGCTGCTATAATGAAAGGTGTATAGGCAATCGTGCGGGCTTGCACGCAAAGATTGCCGAACCGCCTCCTATCCTCTGCAAAGATACGAATAAGCCGCGTGCAAAAGCAAATTTATTTGCGTTTTGCCGAGGCGAAGTATCTAAGAAGAAGTCAAAGATACGAAAAGGCGGACGTAATTATGAATGTTTGCTTTCAAAAATTTCCGGGAGCGTCCTGTCTTCTGCAAAGATGATGCGAGGAGAGGACAGGGCCGAATTTGTTTGAGTTCCTTTTTCCCCTCCCTGCGGAGCCATGGTACGTAAAAGTACGTTGTTTTCGCTGCGAGCGTCGTTTGGACAACCGTATCCTGTTCTTTTTAAGGATGGATCAATTCCGATAATTGCAAGGGTGTGTCGAGCAGATAGAATTACCGGTCGCGGGCCGATAATGCTTTTCTAATAATATAGGTGGGAACGATTTTAGATGAATTAGATTATTATATAACCGTAATTTATCATTATATTTGTCCAAAATTATTATATTAGTATGTCGTAATGGGGGTATGCAATAAAAAAGGCGCCTTGAAGAAGGCGCCTTGGAAGTGATCCCGACGGGATTCGAACCCATATCGTAAGAACCGGAATCTTAAATTCTATCCATTGAACTACGGGACCGGTGGCACAAAGGTATAAAAAAAATTGAATTATGCGACAAAAAATGGATAATTGGCAAAGAATCGACAGCGTTATTCGCTGGGCGAATATGACTATCAACTACTTTGCACTCTATATTGGATTGCCGCGGGGTGAAAACCTCTATCAGATAAAAAAGGGAAATAATGGTATTTCCCGGAACCTGGCCGACAAGATCGTGACCAAATTCCCGGAAGTCAGCCTGGCGTGGCTGCTTACCGGCGAGGGGCAGATGTTTGTGGACGAGAAATTATGCGGGGTGCAAATTCCGTTTTATCAGGCGGATGTTGAATCTTATATTACGCGCATTGATGAATTGACTTCGGATCGGGAAATGGTGATTCCGCAATTGACGGGATGCGATTTGGCTATGTTGTATAACGGAAAGGCTATGGGATATTCTATTCCGTCCGGATCGATCGTGTTCCTGAAAAAAATGACGCCCGAGGAGATTATTCCCGGACTCGAATACGTGATTGTCTGTCAAAAAATCATAACTTTGCGGATAGTTCGCACTTCGGAGCGGGATTCCGAATGGCGGTTGGTTGCTGCGGACCGGGAAAATTTCGACGATATTTTCGTCAAGGCTTCCGATATCGAGCAGGTATATCAGGTCGTGGGCAAGTTGGAAATTAAAATCTAAAATCGAATTATGTTTTCAGGAATCGTGGAAAGAACGGTGACGCTCACCGATATCCGTATCGAACAACAAAATAAGACCTTCACTTTTCGTGCGGATTTTTGCGGGGAGTTGAAGATCGATCAGAGCATTGCCCACAACGGCGTATGCCTGACCGTGGTGGATATTACGGAGGATACCTACTCCGTAACGGCAATGAAAGAGACGCTGCTGCGCAGCAATCTGGGCCAGTTGCAGGTCGGCGATATCGTCAATGTGGAGCGTTCGATGCGGCCCGATGCGCTGCTCGACGGCCATATCGTCCAGGGCCATGTGGATCAGACGGCCGTTTGTACGGCCGTCGATGATGCCGAAGGCAGCTGGTATTTTACGTTCAAATACGAACCTGCGGGGGATAATTGTACGGTGGAGAAAGGGTCGATTACGGTCAACGGTGTCAGCCTGACGGTCTGCAATTCGCAGGAGGGACAGTTCCAGGTGGCGATCATTCCCTACACCTATGAACACACCAACTTCAACCGGATCAAACCCGGTACGTTGGTCAATCTGGAGTTCGACATTATCGGCAAGTACATTGCCCGGCTCATGAAAAATTACCTGAAATGATGCCTATCAAAACCAAGGAGTTCGCTTCGCTGCTGGTTGCGGCGGTGGCTGCGATCGTCGTCGCGGCGGCCATGTGGCTGCTCGAAGCGGTGTGGTGGCAGACCCTCTGCGTGGCTTGCGCCGTGTTTGTCGGTATGACGTTACTGACGTTGTTTATTATTCGCAAGTACGTGGCTTATAAGCTGAAGCCGATCTACTCGATCGTACTTTCGCGTAACGTGCATACGCAGGAGATTCTGGATGAGCTCAAGGACAAGCACGTCGAAAACATTTCCGAGGAGCTGACCGCCTGGGCGGATACCAACGACAAGGAGATCGCGCGGCTCAAGGAAACGGAATCGTTCCGCAAGCAGTATCTGGGTAATGTGGCCCATGAGTTGAAAACCCCGATTTTCAATATTCAGGGGTATATTTCGACATTGCTCGACGGTGGTCTGGAGGACGACCTGATCAACCGTAAATACCTCGAACGGGCCGAGAAGAGCATCGACCGTTTGATCGACATCGTCAATGATTTGGATACCATTTCCAAGCTCGAGAGCAATATGACGCGCCTGAAAATGGAGTCTTTCGACATCGCTGCCATGACGCGCGAGATTGCTGAACAGGCCGAAATCGAAGCCGATAAGAAGGGAATTAAGATTCAGGTAAGGGGGGCCGACAGCCTGCCTTCGCCTTTCTGGGTCTGTGCCGACAAGCATTTCGTCGGACAGGTGTTGGTCAATCTGATTATCAACTCGATCCGTTATGGCAAGGAGGGGGGTGTAACGCGGATCAAATTCCGAGATATGCTGGATAAGATCCTCGTCGAAGTCGAGGACAACGGCGTCGGTATCGCCAAGGAGGACGTGCCCCGTATTTTCGAGCGGTTTTACCGTACGGACAAGGGCCGTTCACGCGAGCAGGGCGGTACGGGGCTCGGACTGGCGATCGTCAAGCATATTATCGAAGCTCACGGCGAGCGAATCAACGTCCGCAGCGAGTTGGGAGTGGGAACGACCTTCTCGTTTACGCTCAAAAAGGCTCAAACAGGACATTCTCACTAATTTTGCATAACGTATGATCCTTCCAATAACCGTTGTCTGGGATTTCAATCCCGTCTTTTTTTCGATCGGATCGTTCGATATCCGTTATTACGGACTGATGTGGGTGCTGGCGATTCTCGGCGGCATGCTTTTCTTCGACCAGGTCTGTAAACGCGAAGGGCTGCCCCAGAAGGTTTCGGAGTCGATTTTCGTCTATGGCACATTGGCCACGATCCTCGGTGCCCGTCTGGGACACTGTTTTTTTTATGAACCGGGGTATTTTCTTGCCCATCCCTGGGCTATCATTACGGATTTCCGCAACGGCGGCATGGCCAGTCACGGCGCTGCCGTCGGCCTGCTGATCGGTCTTTGGCTTTTTTCGCGCAAGAATAAACTTCCTTATATCTGGTCGCTCGATCGGATTATGCTACCGGTCGCTATCGGCGGCGCCATCGTCCGTCTGGGTAATCTGTTCAATTCGGAGATCGTGGGGGCGGTGACCGATGTTTCCTGGGGGTTCAAGTTCGTTCGGCTTTATCCGAATGTTCCCATCGACTCCATCCCCGTGCAACACCCGACCCAGCTTTACGAAGCGTTATGCTACCTGGTGATTTTCGGAATCCTTTGCTGGCTCTATTACGGGCGCGACCTGGGACGGCGTCGTCCGGGCGTGATGTTCGGCGTGGGGCTGATCGGGATTTTCCTGACTCGTTTTTTCATCGAGTTCATCAAGTTGGATCAGGAGGCTTTCGAGCAGGGTATGTTGTTGAATATGGGACAGTTGTTGAGTATTCCGTTCATTCTGCTGGGGATTTATATGATTTACCGGGGCATGCACCGCTCTCCGGTAGATCCCGATACGGTGCGGGTGGTTCGACAGCAGACTGTCCGGCAGCAGGGCGGCAGTTCCAAGCCACGTAAACATCGTCGTATGAAATGATGCAGGACGAGGTAAATAAGATTGTTTTCAATGCGCTGGCCGACGGACGGGAAATTTGGTTTCCGGGAGTCGGCTCGCTCGTTCCCGAATTTCGGAGTGCCTGGCGTGCATCGGCTCGGCAGTTGGAACGTCCTTCCCGGCGCATTGCCTTTCTCCTCTCCGAGCAGCGGGGCGTTTCCGTGATAGACCTGATTGCTCGGGCGGGGGCTTGCGATGTTGCTGCGGCCGAAGATATCTATTCCCGGTGGCTCGACAAAGCCCGGGTGGAGGACGGAATCTCCATTCCGGGAGTCGGGGAGCTCAATCACCGCTACTTTCGGCTCGATTCGCAGCTCGATGCCGTTCTCAATCCTCTCGGACACGATCCGCTGCCGCTGAAACGCCGATATTCCCGGCTACCCCTTTATCTGGGGATCGCCTTGTTTTGTACGGCGGCTGTCGGTTACGGAATCTGGCAGTACGGAGAGTGGATGCGGCTGCCGTTCATGGGTGATTCTGAAAAGCAGGAGGTCCTTCCCGTTGCCGAGGTTGTTTCATCCGTCCCGGCAAGAACCGGGAGCGAAACTCCCGAAGCCGCCGGAGGTGATGCCGAATCCGGTGCGATAGGCTCCGAGCCGGTTGCTGAGAGCCGTCCTGTCGAAACGTTGCCGGATGATGAGACGGTTGGCGTCGGAACCCCTTCCGAGGGCGCGACGGGTGCGGACAACGCCGATCTTGACGCCGACCACGAAGCGCCGGTTCCCGAGGTCGCCAGGATGATTCCCGGCAGAACGTATGTGGTTTGGGGCGTTTACAGCACCGAGGAGAATGCCCGGCGAGCCGTCGCCGAAGCCCGGGCCCGCCTGTCGGACACAAACTTCCGGATTTACTTTTTCGGGAAGAAGTGGATGGTTTCCGTTTTCGAAAGCGATTCTGCTGCGGAGTGCCGTGACTTTATGAGAAATGCGGGGGCCGGTCTGAAGGAAGTGTGGCCCTATACGAAAAAACGATGACTTTTGCACTGATCCTGCGGCGTGCGATCGACTGGTTTTATCGACGCCCTTTTTCTCGTGTGATATCCGAAACGGTTTTCCGTTACGGGGCCTGCGGTGCGATCACGCTGTCCGTGGATGCGGTCAGCTATGCCCTGATCTATCATTTTCTGGTTGCGGGCCGTTATTTCGACCTGGGATTCGTGGTTATGTCGCCGCATATCGCCTCTTTGGTGCTGGTTTTTCCCATTACGTTCTTCACCGGTTTCTGGCTGAACCGCTATGTCGCCTTCCGCACGCTGCCTGTTGCGGCGGGCAAACAGTTGGGGCGCTATCTATTGACAGTCGTAGGATCTATTTTGCTCAATTACGCCTGTATGAAATTTTTGGTCGAGGTGTGCGGTCTGTGGCCGACCCCTTCCAAGTGTATCACATCGCTCGCCGTAGCTCTTTACAGCTACCTGGCGGCCCGTTATTATACGTTCAAGGGAATTTATCCGGAAAAATAGAAGGGATCTGTACTCGATTTATAGGCCTTGCTCTTCGACATTTGGCTCGGAGTTGTCGTTGCTCGCAGTTTTCGGGTGTTTGCAGTCCGGATTTTTCCGGAAATACTTTTGTGCTGTTCGTGAATCAGGTGTGAGCATAATTCGGTGCAGATGGCATGGATTGGGGATGATTACGAAGTAAACAGGCGAAGCGGGTTTGAAAACCCGCTTCGCCTGTTTCGGTTCCTACCCTTATTTGCAGAGTTCGAGGATACGGCGGGTCACGTCGCCCGTGATGTTGCCCGCTTCGCCCAGCCGGGAGCCGCGCTCGTTGAAGCGACGGACGATCTCGTCGATCGTATCTTGCCCGATCTGCAATTCGTGCAGGCGAGTAGCCAGTCCCAGCGAGCGGAAGAACTCTTCGGTGGCGCGGATCGTCCGGTCGATACGCTCGTCCTCCGAGCCTTCGCGGATGCCGAACACCCGCTCGCCGTATTGCAGGATTTTTCCTTTCTTCTGCTCCCGCATTACGCTCATCAGGGCCGGGAGTACGACCACGAGGGTCTGTCCGTGCGTAACTCCGTGCAGGGCCGTGAGTTCGTGTCCGATCATGTGGGTCGCCCAGTCCTGCGGTACACCCATCGCAATGAAGCCGTTCAGTCCCATCGTCGCGCAGAGCATGAAGTTGGCCATCTGGTCGTAATCGTGCTGATTCGCTCGGATTTTGGGGGCGATTTCGATCAGCGTTTGCAGAATACCTTCCGCCCAGCGGTCCATCAGCGGCGAAACGCCCGTGACGGTCAGGTATTGCTCCATGACGTGTACGAAAGTGTCTGCGATACCGCAGGCTACCTGGAACGGCGGCAGCGAGAAGGTGGCTTCGGGATCGAGGATCGAAAATTGCGGGAACGAGTGGTGAAATGCGAACTTCTCCTGCGTGGCGAGGTTGGAGATCACCGCCCCGGCGTTCATTTCGGAGCCGGTGGCCGGCAGGGTCATCACGTCGCCGAACGGAACGACTTCGCCGATTTTGTCTTCATCGAGCACCAGCTCCCAGGCATCGCCGTCGTAGGGAATGCCCGCAGCGATGAGCTTGGTACCGTCGAGTACCGAGCCGCCGCCCACCGAGAGCAGAAAATCGACCTTTTCGGCTTTGCCCTGGGCAATGGCTTTGCGCAGGGTTTCGATTTTGGGATTGGGTTCGATGCCCCAGAACTCTACGAAGTCGCGGCCTTTGAGCGCTGCGACCACCTGGTCGTACACGCCGTTTTTCTTGACGGAGCCGCCGCCGAAAGTAACCATGATCTTCTTGTCGGCCGGAATCTCTTTCGCCAGCTTGGCGATGGAGCCTTTGCCGAAGATCAACTTGACCGGATTTTGGAAAGTGAAGTTGTTCATATTGATAAGGATTTAGAATTTTTCGATATTCAGTTCCGTACGCATCAGGGCATCTGTGCGGCAGAGTGCAAAGATGATTTTTTGATAGTGGCGAATGTCCGAGAATGTGAGTTTCTTCCCTATGCGGTCTTTCAGCCATTTCCGGGCAGGTTGATAGCCGCCTATGAAGAGATTCCAGGCAACGGGACTTACATTGCCGAAATATTGCCGATCATTGATGAATACTTTTTCATTTTCATAGCGGACTTCCGTGATTTCGTCCGTTCCGCATTCCGGATAGGTGACCGACAATTCCCAGCAGTCGGAATTTTCCATCAGATGCAGCCGACGCAATTCGGCACCTGTTTGCGTAAGGCGGTGGAACTGTCCGGTATTTTCAGGATATGGTACACGCGGAAAGTCGGCCTTCAGAAACTCCCTGTATTTTTCCCGATACGCCGGACAGTGCAGCACGGCATAGATATAATCGAGTAGGTCGATCGGGGCGAATTTATCCGGTTCTCCGCTTTTCTCCGGCTCGAACTCCAATCCGATGCTTTCGGCTATTTTTGCAACGATCTTCGGGTCGAGGTTCGGGGTGCGTCCGGTGTTCAGCAGGTCGGTCTGATCGGGATAGGTGTAGAGAGGAAAGGTATTGCAATTATCTTTTACTTCTACGAAAATAGCGGGGATTATATTTTTTGTGAGGAATATGTGTGTCCAATTTTCTTTTTTGGTTTGGCGGCATGCCGCCAAACCAAAATTTTTTTCGGCGGCAAAATGCCGCATAACCTGGAATCGTGGCCTGGCCACGATTCCAGTCGTTTTGCCAGTGTAATACAGATACTTGCGATCGAACGGCCGGTACTCGATGGGTGTGATTTTAGCCGTATCGACGGCATTTCCTATATCCGCTTTTGCTCTTGCAACAGACCAATCCCGTGAGTCCTTGCCTATGTTGTACCTTGTTCTGAGTTCGGCATCTTCCATTGTTATGAAATCGCGGATGAGCGTTTCTACTTCTTCCGGACTGTCTTTTATCAGCAGTTCGTCCCGTGTTGTCACGATGCCCACGGAATTGACGGGGAACAGCTCTGTAACGGAGAAGCCCCTGTCGTACGCAGCCTTTGCTCCGTAATTTTTCGGCACGAAGAAATATTCCGGTGCGGACGGCTGAAGTTTCACGAACGGGATGTTCGCCACCGTATGCGACGACAAGTAATCGTATTTCGTCTCTCTTCGGCCGTATAGGTCGTGATGATATACTTCGGCAAGGGCATTCTTTGCCTTGCGTCCCGTTTTTACGAAGATATTGATTGAGACGCCCTGTTGTATGTCGAATACGTTTTCGTCTTTGCCGCCGTCGGGTGCAACCTCTTTTTTCTTGCTGTTGCCGTGCAGATCGATGATGTAGATTTTGTCGAAACTCCGCAGCAGATTCCACCGCATCCCTCTGAAAGAGGGGTTGTCGATAAAACTATGGTTATTGACATAAGCCAGTATCCCTTCGTTGTTGCGATCCACGAAGAACTGTCCCAAGCGTATGAATTTGCAATAGTCATCGTTGATCCATTTCGGATTCCGTTCCTTCAGAGGCTGGTTCGTATCGGGTTCTTTCTTGTAATCCTCCATCAGGCGCATAATCCATTCGCCTTTGTTTTTGCTTTCTCCGCTGTACGGCGGATTGCCCAGCACGACCATGACCGGAGTATTGCGCTTGATTTCGTTTGCGCCGTTGGCCTCGCGGGCGAGGAACTGGGCGAACAGTGTGCCTGTATCCTTGTGGTGTTCTTCCAGCGAATTGGTGAGAAACACCCGCAGGCGTTCGTTATCGTCGGCCTTGTAACCTGTCTCTGTGAGAATCCAGTCGAGTTTCAGATGGGCCATTGTATAGGAGGTCATCAGAAGTTCGAATCCGTTCAGACGCGGCAGCAGATGTTCCCCGACATAGCCTTGCCACATTCCGGCCTGTCCGTTGAACTTGTCATGGATTCGGCTGACGGCTTCCGCGAGGAACGTGCCTGTTCCGGTTGCCGGATCGAGGAGCTGTACCTTGTGGATTTTGACGGTCTCTTTCTTTTTGCCGTCGGAGAACCGTTTGTCTTTGCTTTGGTCGATGCTGCGTTCGACGGTTATTTTCGATGTGTCGGCCAAACCCATCGGCAGGTTGAATTCGGCTTGCAGAATTTCGTCCACGGTCTTTACGATGCAACTCACCACGGCCTGCGGTGTGTACCATACGCCCCGGTTTTTGCGTTGTTTCGGGTCGTACGCTGCAAGGAAATCCTCGTAGAAATGTATCATCGGATCGGTTTGCTGGGTGCGGTGTCCGAATCCGGCCATTACCTGACGCATATCTGCGGCTCGAAATATTTCGGCCGAATCATCCACGATCCAACTGATCCGATCGTCCAGGTCATATCCGGCGACATTCTGAAACAGTTGGCGAAGGAACGGGTTCGTTTTCGGGATGAGCGTCGCCGCCTCGTGCCGGCTGAAAGTATCGGGGGTTGTGTCGTGCAGACGCGCGGCGAACATACCGTAAACAATAGTTTGGGCATAGACGTCGGCGAATTCTTTCGGCGTGATGTCGTGAATCAGGATGTCTTTGAAGGCCTCCATCTGCCCTTTGAGATTGCTGTCGCTATCGTCTTGCAGCAGCGCCTTTTCGATGACGTCGGCCATCAGTCTCGCTTTTGCCGCCATGATTCGGGCCAATTGTTTCGCAGACGTGATTCTTTGCGGGACGGCTTTGCCCAAGCGTTCGATGATGAGAACGAATTTCGTTTCGGCGCCTTCCACGGCGACGATTTTGCCTCCTTTGATTTCGGCCAAACGAACGCTGTCCACAAATTCGCCCTTCTCGTAAAGCCAGAAATCGAGATAATCGGTGAAAATAATGTTATCGAGCGAATGTTTATAACGGTCGAATTGCTCCTTGTTCTCCTTTTGTCCCGCAAGGTCTTGTGTCTGAGTGAAATCTTTTGCCTCGATGAAAGCTACGGGAATATCGTTTCGCAGTAGGATATAGTCCGGTGCACCACAGGCCGTGCGCTTGGGTTCATTGATGATCGTGAGGTCGGGCAGCAGTGTTTCCGACAGCGACTTCAATGCGGGACGATAACTGTGTTCCGTTGCATTTCCAGAGGCGTATTGTCTGTTCAGTTCCGAGATGTATGCTGATATGTTCATTTTTCGTTTTTCAATTTTTGCAGTTCGTACATGCGGTCGCGGAATTTCGCGGCGGCCAGAAAGTCCAACGACTTGGCTGCACGCTCCATCTCTTCCCGGGCCCGGGCGATCTGCGTGTCGATGCTCTCGGTCGAGTAGGCCGACGTAACGTCTGCGGCCAGCGTCTGCCGGTTGTCGGGCAGGGGGTAGATAATTCCATCCGTGACGGGTGTCTGAACCGTATTTGCCAGCAGGGTGCTCTGTCCCGAGCCGCTTTTCTGCGCCTGCCGGGGGAGCATTTCGTGCTCCATGTTGTAGCGCATCTGTTTTTCGCGGCGGCGGTTGCTCTGTTCGATGGCGTAGCGCATCGAGTCGGTGCAGTGGTCGGCATAGAGGATGACGTTGCCGTTCGAATGCCGCGCCGCACGGCCCGCGATCTGGGTGATCGAACGCACGTTGCGCAGGAATCCCTCCTTGTCGGCATCGAGGATCGCCACGAGGGCCACTTCCGGCAGGTCGAGTCCCTCGCGCAGCAGATTGACGCCGATCAGCACGTCGAACATGCCGGCCCGCAGGTCTTCGAGGATCTGCACCCGTTCCAGCGTGTCGATGTCCGAATGGATGTAGCGGTTGCGGACGCCCACTCGGTCGAAATATTTGGAGAGCTCCTCGGCCATGCGTTTGGTGATGGTCGTGACGAGTATTTTGTCGTCGTTGCGTACCCGCTTGTCGATCTCCTCCAGCAGGTCGTCGATCTGGTTGTCCGTGATCCGCACTTCGAGCGGAGGATCAACCAGTCCTGTCGGCCGGATCAACTGTTCGACGATCACTCCTTCGCTCTTCATCAGTTCGTAGTCGGCCGGTGTGGCGCTCACGTAGATCGTGGTGCCGACCAGTTGTTCGAACTCCTCGAAGCGGAGCGGCCGGTTGTCTTTGGCTGCGGGAAGACGGAACCCGTACTCCACGAGGTTCTCCTTGCGGGCGCGGTCGCCGCCGAACATGGCGTGCACCTGGGGGAGCGTGACGTGGCTCTCGTCGATCACCATCAGGTAATCCTGCGGAAAATAGTCCAGCAGGCAGAAGGGTCGCGTCCCTTCTGCACGTCCGTCGAAATAGCGGGAGTAGTTCTCGATGCCGGGACAGTAACCCAACTCCTTGATCATCTCCAGGTCGTACTCCACCCGCTGCTTGATCCGCTGCGCTTCGGCCGGACGTCCCGCTTGCTCGAAGAAGGCGATTTGCTTGCCCAGGTCGAGGTAGATCTGCTGCACGGCCGTGTGTATGCGCTCCTTGGTCGTGACAAACAGGCTCACTGGGTAAAGGGTGAGTGCGTCGAGCGTTTGGATGCGTTGCCCGGTTACGGGGTCGATGCTCTGGATGCTCTCGACTTCGTTGTCGAAAAAGGTGACGCGGAAACACTGGTTGCCGAATTCGCCGAAAGCCGCCATGATGTCGATCGTGTCGCCCGTCACGCGGAATGTCGCGGGGGTCAGCTCCCGTTCGGTCCGGGTATAGAGCGCTTCGACCAGTTTGTAGAGGAATTGTTTGTAGTTGAGGATTTCGCCGACTTCGATATGAATGGCCATCGAGTGGAAATCGCTCGGATTGCCGCAGCCGTACAGACACGATACGCTGGAAACGACGATGACGTCCCGCCGCCCCGAGAGTAGGGTGGCGGTCGTACTCAAACGCATCTTTTCGATTTCGTCGTTGATCGAAAGGTCCTTTTCGATGTAGGTATCCGTCGAAGGTAGGTAGGCTTCGGGCTGATAATAGTCGTAGTAGGAAACGAAGTATTCGACCGCATTTTCCGGGAAAAAGTTCTTGAACTCCCCGTAGAGTTGTGCCGCGAGGGTCTTGTTGTGACTCAATACGAGGGTCGGCCGGTTGAGCTGGCTGATGACGTTGGCCACCGTGAAAGTCTTGCCCGAACCGGTCACGCCCAGCAGCGTATTGTGCTTCGAGCCGTGCCGGATCGAGGCCAATAGCTGTGCGATCGCTTCGGGCTGATCGCCCGTTGGGGCATAGTCGGATACCAATTTGAAGTCCATATTACAAAGATAGCGAAAGAAGAGAGCAATCGTGCGGGTTTGCACGCAAAAGATTGCCGAACCGCATCCTATGTAGATACAAAGATAGTGATATTTCGTTAAATATGAAACGTAGAATTGTCGCCGAGCCGTATGTTTTGTGTTCGAAAAATCAATCGGAATAACCGTTTCCTTTTGAGCCGGTAATATTGCTTGCCCGTATGACGGGGCAATTTATGATGAACTTTTCGAAATATCCATCTTGATTTTTTGAAACTTTCTTCCGAAATTCGTTTTGACAATACCCCGCAGAGGGCCGTATTTGGAAAACATTTTCTAACTTTGTCCTGCCAACCCGTATGGGTGGCGACATATTTTCGATGAAAGTGTTTAGCTTTTATCCTTGGAGATAAAATTTGGCGATTTTATAGAAAACAAGGGTAAGCAATACGGACACTCGTCGCCGTGTATAGTTATTTATCATCCTGATAGATACTATTCGGTGTGGGGTATTGTTTATTTGTTTTCGGGCTTCGCCAAATGCCTATCTCCAGATAAACTAATGACTCCACACTTTTCTTTTTTGGATAATTCGTAATCGGAGTCTGTGCGAGAGAAAAAGTATTGGGTATGAAAAGAATGATCGCCTGTGCAGCCGTTGTGTTATTATTGTTGCCTGGATGCAGTAAATCGCCTTTGCGTGGGCGTATTTGGGAAGGAGAATTGTATCGGAGTTCGGATGGTGTGAAGTTGTCAGATGTTTGTTTGAAAATGACGTCTGACTCGCTTTATATTTATTCGAATGCGATTTTCGGAGCTGATAATGAGGCTCTTGAACTTGTAGATCGAAATAAAACGGAATACGTTTTTCGAAATATCGGAGGAGAAAGATATACAATGAATTTCGATTATCGAAAGGATGCAAATGAGGCTGAAATATTGTCGATCGACGGCTCTGACTACAAAATGGTATTATCGCCTGTCGAGGGGGATGCGTTTACACCAGAGCAACTGGCTTTTTATTCGGACAAACGTGTCGCTCCTCGTGGGGACCTCTATTTTGCGGGGCGATGGATGGGAGAAATATTCCGTATTCGGGATAACCAACGCCTGTCGGCTGTCGGTCTTGAGTTTACTGGAGATACAATGAGGGTTTATTCCAATGCGATTTTCGGAAAGTCGAATGAAAAATTGTATAATGTTGATTTTGAAAATGGCGCATTCGTTTATATGAATTCGGTCCAAGATGAATTCCGCTTGAAGCCAGAATACAATGGAAATAGTATTTCGTTGCGGGGAGATGATTTTTATATTGACGTCCAGCCTTTTGACGGGGATTGGGAGGAGGCGATCTCCTTTTACCGCAAAAAAGATGTTCCGCGTAATGCAGATAGCTATTTTTTTGGAATATATGTCGGAAAAACACGAGGACGAATGCCGGCAGCCGCATTGATGGGAGCACTATTTGGTATCGGGGTTGAATTTATGGAGATGGAGGTAACTGTAACCCTTGAGTTTTTGGAGGGTAACCGATGTCGGCAGAGTATGGAAACGATATTCATTGATTCACGAATGCAGGTGTTGTTGGCTTTGGGTGGAGCCTCTTCGAAGGATTTTAAGGAGGTGGAAGTGTTGCCGTATAAGGTGGAGGAAAATCGGCTTGTGTGCGGTGGGGATTCATTTTATATTCAGCCGGACGGCTCGCTTTTGATGCCGGCGAAAAGTAACTCACAGGCTGAAATAGATAGATTGGTACTACAACCTCGATAATTATATGTAAATAATATTTAAATTTTTAATTATGACAAGTGTTAGATTTTTGAGCAGGAGAGTTTTCTTCATTCTGTTTTTTATGTCGTGTATTCCGTCTGTCGTATCGGGACAGCAACGGTGGACAAAGCAGCAGATCGAGGCTGCGGATGCAGTAATTTTTACGACAAGAAATACGGAACGGGATATACAGAATGCGGCGAAGGTTGTATCCCGGATTCTGAATATTTCAGAAAAAGAGGCGCACGATTATCTTGAGCAACGTGCTGCCAATATTGACATGGGATGGGCTGCATCAGCTGCTATCGCTGAAGAACGATTGAAGCAATACAAAGAGGAAGTCGAGGCGAAATGTGTCGGTTATATTGAGAAATTGTACGACGGAGTATTGCTGACAAAAGAAGAGATCGATGTATTTTCAGAATATGATCGCATCTTGGAAAAACAGCATAATGCTTTTTACAGTAAAGATGTTCTTTTCTTGGAAGGATCGAAGTTTCCTATTATGCGGAACAACAAAATTGTTTTTGGAGATGGAACGGATAAGGTTAGCAGTAGTAGTTCTGGTTCATTGTATTGGAATACGACTATAACTTTGGTAGGAGCTATTACCGATGGCAATCGGACTATTACTCAATTTACAGCTTCTTATGAAAATGATAAATGTATTATCTTATGGAATCAAGCTGTAGGTAATGCAGGTAAGGTTTCTATTATGGAAGTTTACAGGGTTAGATATGGCGATTCCATTGAGCCGTATGTCCTGTATTATGGTACAATGTATCAATCCCCGGATAAAGTCTTTTACGGTTTTACTCAAGAAGCTGTAACTGAGTGGCAAAATGATTCGACTTATATTACAAATAATATGCAGCAAATAGTTGATAATGCCGTTTTATGGGTGCATAATAATAAGCCGGATGTCATAGAAACACTGAATCTTCCGCAGTTCGATTTAAGCAAGGTTCGCTCGAAAAAGGCGAAACCGCTTCCTGAAGAGTACAAGCCGGTGATGAGCAATTTACGTTATATCGCAACGCAGGGAAATTACGAAGTGTGGGGTATTGGTTCTCCATCTGATTGTTCTACTGAAGGTATAAAAGATTATTTGTTGGGACGAGATAAATTCATAACAAAATATAATAAGACGATTATATTTAACAGGCCTCTGTCCGTATTATGGCGATGGGATTATGTATTTCGTGAATATTATGCAGAAGCGATACCGAAGGCATTATCTAATAATAAATATTATATAGGGCAAAGATATGTTCAAGGATTGTACGGTAAAATACCGAAAACCTTATTTTTGGTTGATAAGAGTAAACGTCAGATTTTTCTGGTTGAGAATATTTCTGCGTGGGGTAGCCGTAAAATAAAAAAGATCGAACCTCCTGCGGGAGTGGAGTATTTATTCAAGTAAATATTTTGCGGAATTTGTTTTCCGATATCTGTTTTTGTGAATTCATCCCTGTCGGAGGTGTTCTGATGGGGATGAATTTTATTTTTGCTATGCCGGAGGATAAATGTTTTCTCGCCTTGCTTCTTTGTGCCCGCCGAAAAAATATGTGGTTTTTGTAACGAGTAGAAAAACGAATTTATCCCGATCGTCATACCTGGATTTCTGATTTCTCACTATCTTTGCAAAGATGATCGACCGGGAAACAATAGATAGGATTTACGCCGCTGCGAATATCGTGGATATTATCGGCGAATACGTGACGCTCAAACGAAAGGGTGTCAATTATCAGGCGTGTTGTCCGTTCCACAACGAGAAGACCCCGTCGTTCGTCGTATCGCCCTCGAAGGGGGTTTACAAGTGTTTCGGCTGCGGCAAGGGCGGCAATGCCGTCACTTTCCTGATGGAGCACGAGAATATGACTTATCCCGAGGCGTTGAAAGCCGTGGCCAAGCGTTACGGTATCGAAGTGCGGGAGAAGGAGATGACGCCCGAGGAGGTCGCCCGCAACGACAACCGCGAGAGTATGTTCGTCGTGAACAGTTGGGCGGCGGAGTATTTTTCGAATTACCTGCTCCATGAAACCGAAGGGATGAGTGTCGGCATGACCTATTTCCGGCAGAAGAGGGGATTTTCCGATGCGACGATCAAGAAGTTCGGGCTCGGATTCTGTCCCGCCAGGGGCGATCGAATGAGCCGGGCGGCTTTGGCTGCCGGTTATAAGGAGGAGTTTCTGGTTTCGACCGGACTTTCGATCAAGCGGGACGACGGTACGCTTTTCGACCGTTTTCGGGAGCGGGTGATGTTCCCCGTACATAACATTTCCGGCCGCGTGGTGGCTTTCGGAGGTCGCACGCTGCGTACAGACAAGTCGGTTGCGAAGTACCAAAATTCGCCCGAAAGCGAGATTTACAGCAAGAAACGCGAGCTGTACGGCCTGTTTTTCGCCAAGAAAGCGATCCAGCAGTATGATTTCGCGATCATGGTCGAGGGATATACCGACGTGATTTCGATGCACCAGGCGGGGGTAGAGAATGTGGTGGCTTCGTCCGGTACATCCCTTACGACCGAACAGATTCGTCTGCTCGGACGTTTTACCAAGAATATCACGGTGATCTACGACGGTGATTCGGCGGGTATTCACGCTTCGCTGCGGGGAATCGACATGATTCTGCGCGAGGGGATGAATGTCCGTGTGGTGCTGCTTCCGCCGGAAGACGATCCCGATTCGTTCGCCCGAACCCATACGGCTGCGGAGGTGCAGGAGTATATCCGGGCCAACGAGGAGGATTTCCTGACGTTCAAGGCCAAGCTACTGTTGAAGGATGCTGCCGGCGACCCGATCAAGAAGGCGGCGTTGATTAACGACATGGTGCAATCCATTGTGCAGATTCCCGACCCGATCCAGCGCTCGGTCTATATCAAGGAGTGCGCACGGATCATGGACATCGACGAGAACCTGCTGATTGCCGAAGTGGGGCGCAAGCGTATGGCTTCCACGGGCGACCGCGAAGCCGAGGAGTTCGTGCGGCGTCAGAGCGCCCGTTTTCGTGCCGAGCAGACTGCGCAGCGCCCTGAAACGGTTTTTGCGGGACAGGTGACCGGGGGCAGCAGTGCCGAAGCGCTCGAACGGGAGCTGACGCGTTATCTGCTCAAGTACGGTCATTGTTCGTTCGATTTCAAGGAGGGCCGGAATGTCGTTCAATATAATGTCGCCGAGGTAATTTTCGGGGAGTTGGACGCCGACGGTTTGGAGTTCCAGAACCGGGTCTTCAATGAGATTCTGCGGGTTTACCGCGAACAGTGGTGCGCTTTGGGATTGGGGGTCGAGGTGCCGATCCACCACTTTATCAATCACTCCGATCCGGAGGTGTGCAACGTGTCGGTGGATATCCTTACTTCGGAGGATCATTACGTTCCGAGCGAATTGTGGCGGCGCAAGGAGGTCCATGTCGAGAGCGATGCCGAGATGCTGGCTGTCGGAGTGCCGAAGGCCGTGACGCTCTACAAGTCGAAGGTGATCGAGCGGATGTCGCGGGAGCTTCGTGAAAAACTTCAGGACGAGAATCTTACGGACGACGAGATGCAGGACATTATGCAGCGGCTGTCGAACCTGAACAGGGGAAAGGTTTCGATTGCCCGGAAATTGCATCGGTTGATTCTGTAAAAAGAGGGGTCCGGGCGTACACGTATCACTATGCATACCGTGTGCAAACAGAAAATAAACAGAAAGATGTGTAAAACATATCAAAGATAAAAGAATTAGTTACCTTGACCGATTCCCACCCCTGCGAATAAATAGGCAATTATTGTGCCGATTCCGAATATATGAGTGAACAGAAAAAGATAAATATCCGTAACAAGCGCGCGACGTTCGACTATGAGATTCTGGAAGAGTACGTTGCGGGCATCGTGCTCGTTGGTACCGAGATTAAGTCCATCCGTGCGGGCAAGGCTTCGCTGACCGATTCGTTCTGTTATTTCGACAAGGGCGAGCTGTGGATACGGGGTGTCAACATCGCCGAATACGGGTGGGGCACCTGCAACAACCATGCGCCGCGCCGCGACCGGAAACTGCTGCTCAACCGCCGCGAGCTGGACAAACTCCAGCGTGCGGGGCAGGACAAGGGCCTCACGATCGTGGGGCTGCGCCTGTTCCTGAACGAACGGGGGCTGGCGAAAGTCGTGGTCGGGCTTGCCCGGGGCCGGAAGACCTATGACAAGCGCGAATACCTGAAGGAAAACGATGCCAAGCGTGAGATCGACAAGGCGATGAAAAATTACAAACGATGATACGAGCTGTTTTCCTCGATGTAGACGGTACGCTGATCAGTTTCAAGACCCATGAAATACCCGCCTCGGCACGCGATGCGCTGGTGCGGGCGCATGCGCGGGGTATCCGGCTCTTTATCGCTACGGGGCGTGCGGCGAACGACCTCGCTCCGCTCGAGGGGATTCCCTACGACGGCGTGGTGTCGCTCAACGGCGCACGGTGTGTGGCTGCCGACGGGCGTGTCGTAAGCCAGCACTTGATTCCGCGGGCCGATTTCGAACGCGCCATGGAACTCTCCTCGCAGATGGGATTCCCGCTGGCGCTGGAACTGGAGAGCGGCGTATTCGTCAACCGAGTGACCCCCGAGGTGGAACGGCTGGCGCATATGGTCGCGCATCCCGTGCCCGAGCAGACCGACCTCCGTGCGCTTTTCGAGCGGAGCGAGTGCTGCCAGATGTGTTTCTATCTGGATACGGAGGCCGAACGGCGCGTCATGGCGCAGTTGCCCGGGCTTGCGGCGAGCCGGTGGTGCCCGATTTTCGCCGACATCAATGTCGCAGGCATCGACAAGGCCACGGGTATGAGGGAATTTATGTCCGCCTGCGGATTACGGGCTTCGGAGGTCGCGGCCTTCGGCGACGGCGGCAACGACGTGGCGATGTTGTCTGCCGCGGGGGTGGGGATTGCCATGGGCAATGCCTGCGACGAGGCGCTGAACGCCGCCGACTACGTGACCGCTACGGTCGATGAGGACGGCATTGCCCGGGCGCTGGGGCATCTGGGTATTCTGGACGATTGAGTTTGAATTTATCGAAGATATGAGCTTGATTCTATGTGTCGAGACCGGTACGGACGTTTGTTCGGTCGGTATTGCAAAGGACGGGGAGCTGCTTTCGCTGCGCGAGAGCGACGAAGGGCGCGACCACGCCCGCAAGGTCGGCGTGTTCGTCGACGAGCTTTTGCGCGAAACGGGCATTGCGCCCGACGAACTGGATGCTGTGGCCGTGGGCAAGGGCCCCGGCTCCTATACGGGGCTGCGGATCGGCGTTTCGTTCGCCAAGGGGCTGTGCTACGGGGTGCGTAAGCCGCTGGTGGCCGTCGGGTCGCTCGATGCGCTGGCCGAAGTGGCGCTCGAAGATTACGAAGCCGGAATTCTTTCCGTCCCCGACTGGGAACATGCCTACCTCTGCCCGATGGTCGATGCCCGCCGCATGGAGGTCTATGCGCAGGTATTCGATACGGCCGGAAAGCCCCTTAACGAGGTTTCGGCCGAGGTCGTCGACGGGGAGAGTTTTGCGCACTTCCGTGCGCAGGGGAGGCCGTTCGTGATCTTCGGCAGCGGGGCCCGCAAATGCGCCGGGATACTGCCCGACGCCGTGCTTGTCGAGGTAGCCCCTTCCGCACGCGGGCTTGCGCGGCTGGCCCAGCGTGCGCTCGATGCGGGATGCACGGAAGATATCGCCTATTTCGAACCTTTCTACCTGAAGGATTTTGTCGTTACGACGTCGAAGAAAAAGTTGTTTTGACGGTGTTTTTCATGCTGTGGCGTCCTGCATGGCCGTAAGACCCGGGGCTTTTCGGGGTTGCTGTACGGCGAACCCACAGAATCGGGGTTTCGGCGGGAGTGTATCGGTATGACGGAAGCGGAGTTGATAAAATGCCTGTCGGAGCGGTTTTATTCCGATTTTGCCGACACGGTGGCCCGGCGCGTGCGCGATGCGGATGCCGTGGGGTTGCTGTATGAGGTGGTGACCTCCCGCTGCGAGGGGTTGCCGCGTGCCGTGGGGCACAAGGTGGCTTTCCGGGGTGCGTATGTGCTCGAAAAGATCTATTTCGACGCCCCGGATTCGTTCATGCCCTATGCCGGCCTGTTTTGCCGGACGGATTTCCCGGCCTGCGCCGATCCCAGCGCCCGGCGCCATTTCGCAAAGGTCATGGCCGACCTGCTGGGGCGTTACACGCCCGAGGTGCGGGATATGGAGCGGATTGCCGAGGCTGCCGCCCGGTGGGCAGTCGATCCGGGGGCGAAGGTCGCCGTGAAGATTTGGGCGGTCGAGGTGCTGAAGCATTGCCGGCAGCGTGTCGGCTGGGTTCAGGAGGTGTGGGACGACCTTGTGGAGACGATGGCGCACGACGCAACGCCGGGGATCGAAGTGCGGATGCGCAAAAGCTGGAAGGAATCCAGCAGGCCGTGAGTCGGGTTTTGCGCACGACATGGGAAATCTCCTGCCGGGAAATGTAAAAGCCCGCCGAACATCGGCGGGCTTTTGCATGTTATAGGGGGCTTTGCCCTCCCCGTGTTCCTCTGTACCCGGGTATCCGGGCTGGCGCGCCGGGCATTTCGGTTATTCTTCGCCTCCGGCTCCGGGAACCGGATTCCCGCCCCCGGTTTCGGCGGCGGGGATGCCCGGGAGGTCGTCCTCCCCGGCGGCTTCAAGCGTGCGCGCGGAGTGCTGTTTCTTGGTTTGCAGGCGCGCCGTCCTGCGCAGCCGTTCCCCGACGCGGATGATGTTGTCGTTGCCCGTGCAGAGCCGTTTGTAGGCGTCGTCATAGGCGTCGCGTGCCTTGTCCAGTGCCGTGCCGACCCCTTCGAGCGAACCGGTGAAGGCCACCAGTTGTTCATAGAGTTTCAGCCCGCATGCGGCGATGTCTCTGGTGTTCTTGTCCTGGTCGTTGTATTTCCACAGGTCGGCGACCAGTTTGAGCAGGGCGAAAAGGTTCGTCGGCGACGAGATGATGACCTTCTTGTCGTAGGCGTCCGACCAAATGGCCGCGTCGTTCTGCAATGCGGCGAGGAAGGCCGGCTCGTTGGGGATGAACATGATGACGAAGTCGGGCGAGTTGAGCAGGCGCTGGTACTCCTTGCGTCCCAGTTCGTTGACGTGCTGGCGGACGGAGGCCGTGTGCGCTGCGAGGTAGCGGCGGCGCTCCTCTTCGGTCTCGGCCGAGGTGTAGCCTACGAAAGCCGTGAGCGAAACCTTCGAGTCGATGACGATGTCTTTCTTCTCGGGCAGGTGCAGCACGACGTCGGGGCGCAGGTTGTGTCCCTCGGCGTCCTTGATGTTGTATTGCGTTTCGTAGTGGATGCCCTTGATGAGCGCCGAACTGTCCAGGATCGTTTCCAGCAGCATTTCTCCCCAGTCGCCCTGCACTTTCGAATTGCCTTTCAGTGCGTTCGTCAGGTTCGTGGTCTCGGTCGTGATGCGCCGGTTGAGCTCCATCAGGTTTTTCAGTTCGGCCTTCAGTTCGCCGCGCTGAGCCGTCTGCGTGGTGTAGATGTCCTCGACGCGCTTGCGGAATTCGGCGATGTTGTCTCGGAAGGGTTTGAGCAGCACGTCGAGCGACTCCTTGTTGGTCTCCTTGAAATGCTTGGACTGCTCGCCCAGGATCTCGGTCGCAAGGTTGCGGAACTGGGCCCGGAAAGTCTCCTCCAGCTTTTCGCGCTCGGCTTTTTCGGCCGCGCGATCCTCGGCGTTCTTCGCGCGCAGCGATGCGATCTCGGCCTCGGACGAGGCGCGGAGTGCCGCCAGTTCCGCTTCGGTACGCGTCCGCTGCTCGGTCAGCGCCTGCACCTGTCCTTCGTAGCGCTGCCGCAACTCTTTTTCCGCGGACAAGGCTTGTTCCGCGGCGGCCAGCCGGGCTTCGGCCGCCGCCAGCCGTGACGTGGCATCGCGCTCGCGGGCTTCGGAGGCTTGGTTATCAGCGGCAAGCCGCCGGGTGTCCCTGCGCCAGAGTACGAGGAACAGGGCGACGGGCACTGCCAGGCTGCACGTAGCGGCCAATATGAAAAGGGTGGTAGGAGTCATCGTGTGTTTTTGTGTCTGTTTCCATGCAAAAATAGCAATTTATTCCCGGAAAACACCCCGTACCGAGGCATGTGCGTTAATTTAGCCCCGCAACGCAATTTTTAGTCCCGATGTCGCAGGTTGTTACGTATTTTTTTATAGCTTTGTTTGTTCCAAATACGGATTCAAATAATTTCGAATCACTACTGTCCCGTAAAAGCGGGCAAGTCGGTCTTTGAAATAGTTGAAACATAGT
>OHES01000538.1_pt1 | contig 25550 bp, 25 predicted proteins | sample 1567371 | NCBI WGS metagenome assembly OHES01 (sample SAMEA3879533, study PRJEB24766) | human gut metagenome | biome: human-associated habitat; feature: feces | place: USA | collected 1985/1987 | reverse complement strand
CGAGCTGGGCCGCGACGAGAAGCCGGTGTGCCTCATGGACATGGGCACCATCGGCGCGCGCTGGCTGAAGGCGAAGGGCGTGCTGACCGGCCTCGACGAGTCCGAGGAGATCAACGCCTGCTCCATCAAGGTCCCCGCCGTGGTGGACGGCAAGGAGCAGGACTGGCTGCTGATGTTCAAGAATGAAACGCATAACCATCCAACGGAAATTGAACCATTTGGTGGTGCATCCACTTGTATCGGTGGTGCCATCCGTGACCCATTGTCAGGAAGAAGCTATGTTTATCAGGCAATGCGTATTACCGGTGCCGGTGATATTACAAAAGATATTAAGGAAGCTTTACCAAACAAATTGCCACAATCCCGTATTTCTAAGGGTGCGGCTGCCGGATATTCTTCTTATGGAAACCAGATTGGTTTAGCAACCACATATGTAAAAGAAATTTATAATGATGGCTATGTCGCAAAACGTATGGAAGTTGGTGCAGTCGTTGGAGCAGCACCGAAAGAAAATGTTGTGCGTAAAAAACCAAATGCCGGTGACATCGTTGTCTTGATTGGTGGAGCTACCGGACGTGATGGTGTCGGTGGAGCTACCGGTTCCAGTAAGGAACACAATGACACCTCTTTAACGAAATGTTCCAGTGAGGTTCAAAAAGGAAATGCACCGATTGAACGTAAGCTGCAGCGCTTGTTCCGTAATCCAAAGGCGACACGCTTAATTAAGAAAGCCAATGACTTTGGGGCCGGCGGTGTCAGTGTTGCCGTTGGTGAATTAGCCGATGGTTTACAAATTGATTTGGATAAAGTGCCAGTAAAATACAGCGGTTTATCTGGTACTGAGTTGGCAATTTCTGAATCACAGGAACGGATGGCTGTATTAATTGAAGAAAAAGACTTTGATGAGTTTAAACAATATGCCTATGAAGAAAATCTTGATGCCTGCATCGTCGCCGTGGTAACCGAAGAACCACGCTTGGTAATGCAGTTCCAGGGTAAGGAAATCGTGAATATGTCACGTGCTTTCCTGGATACCAATGGTGTACGTGGCTTACAGGATGTTCTTGTGAAAGAAGGCTTAACAACAAAAGATCCATTCCACAGTAGTGTGAAAAGCATTGAAGAAGACTTACAGCAGCCAAATGTTGCTTCTCAGATTGGCTTGGCTGAAATGTTTGATGCTTCCATCGGTAAGTCTACTGTTTTAATGCCATTTGGCGGTAAGTATCAATTAACTGAAACAGAAGGCAGCGTACAGAAATTGCCTGTCTTTGGTTTCACAAATACGGCAAGCATCATGACACATGGATATCATCCTGAGGTATCTTTATACTCTCCTTATTTAGGAGCTAGCTATTCTGTCGTAGAAGCCCTGGCAAGAGTGACCGCGTTAGGTGGTAATTATGCTACTTGTCGTTTAACCAATCAAGAATACTTTGAACGTTTACATACAGACCCTGAAAAATGGGGCAAACCTATGCAGGCACTGCTTGGTTTGATTGAGGCAGAAATGGCTTTTGAAACACCGGCAATCGGTGGTAAGGATTCCATGTCCGGAACCTTTAATGATATCAGTGTGCCACCTACCTTGATTACCTTTGCTGTCACAACCGAAAAGACAGACAATATCATTTCCAGTGAATGCAAAGCAGCAGGTCATAACCTGTATCTGGTAAAACACACACCAAAAGCAAACAAGACTCCGGATTATGAACAGTTAAAGAAAAACTTTGCCCTTGTGCGTAAGCATATCTTAAATAAAGATATCGTAGCTGCCGCTACCGTGAAATTTGGCGGTATTGCCGAAACTTTATGTAAGATGAGCTTTGGTAATAAGATTGGTATCGATGTTGTGACGAATGAACCTGTTTTTGATATCAGCATTGGTTCTATCATCGTTGAAAGTGATAAGGTAATTGAAGATGATGCCTTCATCCTGTTAGGTACAACAACGGATACAAACAGTATTCGTATCAATGAGGAACGTATCAACATTGATGATGCTATCGCTGTTTGGTGCAAGCGTTATGATAAGATTTATCCAATGAGTGTTGATCATGATGGAAAACGTGTGGTTACACCTACCTATACAAGCACAGAACATAAGCAAGCAAGCAAGACATATGATAAACCGAAAGTTATCATTCCGGTCTTCCCTGGTCAAAACTGTGAATATGACACAAAACAGCAGTTTGAACGTGCTGGTGCCGAAGTTGAAATCTATGTCTTCAACAATCTGAATGTTACGAGCATTGAACGTAGTTTGAAGGAATTAAGTGAAAAAATTGCCCATGCCCAGATCTTAATGTTAGTTGGCGGTTTCTCCAGCGGTGATGAACCAGATGGCAGCGGTAAGTTTATTGCGAATGTCTTAAGCAATCCATTGGTGAATGAAGCAGTCCAGACATTGTTAAGCAACGATGGTCTGATTCTTGGTATCTGTAATGGATTCCAGGCATTGATCAAGAGTGGGTTATTGCCATATGGCAATATTGAAGAGCTGAGTGAAGCTTCTCCTACCTTGTTCCGTAACAACATCAACCGTCATGTTTCACATATTGCGACAACGAAAGTTACCAGCAATAAATCTCCTTGGCTGTCCAGCTTTACACCAAATGACTGCCATAGCATCGCCATGTCACATGGAGAAGGTAAGTTTGTGGTAAGTGAAGAAGTTGCCAAAGAATTGTTTGAAAACGGACAGGTTGCGACCCAATATGTTGATTTAGAGGGTAATCCAACTATGGATGGTACGTATAACATCAACGGTTCTTACTATGCTATTGAAGGTATTACCTCTAAGGATGGTCGTATCTTAGGTAAGATGGGACATAGTGAGCGTTATGAGGATGGACTGTTTAAGAATATTGATGGGAATAAATTACAGAATATCTTTGAAAACGGTGTGAACTACTTTAAGAATAAATAAAAAGATAGGAAAAAGATAGCTATGCCTGAGGGTATTTCTCAGGCATAGGTATCATGTATAAGGATATACAGAAAGGTAAAGAGAATATGAGTGATAAGTATAGAGAAGCCGGTGTCAATCTAGAGGCTGGTTATGAATCTGTAAGATTGATTAAAAGCCATGTGGCACGTACAAAAGTAAAGGGTGCGATTGATTCTATTGGCGCATTTGGCGGTATGTTTGATTTATCCATGTTAAATATGAAAGAACCGGTGTTAGTTTCCGGTACGGATGGTGTTGGCACCAAGTTGATGATTGCTTTTGCGATGGATAAACATGATACCGTTGGTATTGATGCAGTTGCGATGTGTGTAAATGATGTTTTGGTACAGGGTGCTGCGCCAATCTTCTTCTTAGATTATTTGGCAGTTGGCAAGAATGAGCCAACCAAGATCGAACAATTGGTAAAAGGTGTTGCGGATGGCTGTGTGCAGGCAGAATGTGCTTTGATTGGCGGCGAAACTGCAGAAATGCCGGATATGTATGATGTGAAGCATTATGATATTGCCGGTTTCTGTGTGGGTGCTGTAGATAAATGTAATCTATTAGATGGGCAGAAGATTGAAAAAGGCAATGTGTTGATTGGCTTACCAAGCTCCGGTGTACATTCAAATGGGTTCTCTTTGATTCGCAAGGTTTTATTAAAGGATGCAAAATTAGATTTACATAAGAGCTATGAAGAATTAGGTAATGAAAAACTTGGTGATGTTTTATTAACACCTACTAAAATTTATGTAAAAGCCATCAAACATTTATTAGGGAAAGTAGATATCAAAGGCATGAGTCATATCACCGGTGGTGGTTTCTATGAAAATGTGCCTAGAATGTTAAAAGAAGGGCAGGGTGTTTCTATCGACTTAACGACATATCCACATAAACCAATCTTTGATTTCATTGCGAAGACAGGCGATATTCCTATGAAGGAAATGTGCAATGTCTTCAATATGGGCATTGGTTTTATGATGGCCGTGGATAAAGCTGATGTGGAAAAGGTACAAAGTCTGTTAAAGGAAATCGGCGAAGAATCTTATGTCATCGGTGAAGTAACCGATAGTGGAAGTGTGGATTTAACATGGTAAACATTGCGATATTTGCCAGTGGCAATGGTTCTAACTTTGAGAATCTTGTCAACGAAATAAACAATGGACATATTGATAATGCCGTTTGTAAGGTATTGATTATCGATAAGGAACAAGCATATGCCAAAGAGCGTGCAGCGCGTTTAGGTATCCCATGTGTCTATGTGAATCCTAAGGGCTATGGCGGTAAAGAAGGCTATGAAACAGAAATCATGAAAACCTTAGAGAGCTATGAGGTTGAATTAATTGTTCTAGCAGGATATATGCGTTTTATTGGCAAGGTGCTGTTAAGCAACTATCCAAATCGCATCATCAATCTGCATCCGGCATATTTACCTGCCTTCCCCGGTGCGCATAGCATTCAAGATGCTTTTGAAGCAAAGGTATCTTATACAGGGGTTACCGTGCATTATGTAGATGAAGGTGTCGATACAGGGGAAATCATTCATCAGGAAAAGATCATGATTGATCCTGCATGGGATCTGGAAACCTTAGAAGAACATGTGCATGCGAAGGAATATGATATGTTTCCACGTGTCTTAAAGACAGTTTGTGAACGTATGGAAGAACATAAATAAAGAAAGAGCGGTGTTATTATGAAACGAGCATTAGTAAGTGTATCTGATAAAACAAATCTGATTGAATTCGTATCCGGATTAAAAGAATTAGGTTATGAAATTATATCTACCGGTGGTACAAAGAAGGCTTTGGATAATGCCGGTTTAGATACTATTGGTATCTCTGAGGTTACCGGTTTTCCGGAAATCATGGATGGTCGTGTAAAAACATTACATCCAAAGGTACATGGAGCGTTATTGTGTGTACGTGATAATCCGGAACATGTTCGCCAGATTCAGGAATTAGGTATTGATTATATTGATTTGGTTTGTGTAAACTTGTATCCCTTCAAACAAACCGTACAAAAACCAGGTGTAACGCATGAAGAAATCATCGAGAATATTGATATCGGCGGACCTAGTATGCTGCGTAGTGCATCTAAGAACTATCGCTATATTCCGGTCATTGTGGATCCAAATGATTATGATGCAGTGCTGAAGGAACTGCGCGAAATGGGGGAAACTTGTCCGGTGACAAGAGAATTCTTGGCTGCTAAAGTCTTCCGTCATACAGCAGCATACGATGCGATGATTGCGGACTATCTGACAAATAAAACAGGTGAAAAATATCCTGAAAAATTAACGATTACGTTTGATAAGGTACAAGATCTTCGTTATGGTGAAAACCCTCATCAAAGTGCTGCCTTCTATAAAGGTATGAAACCTTCTTACTCCTTAGCAAATGCCAAACAGTTACATGGTAAGGAATTATCCTACAACAACATTCAGGATGGCAATGCAGCAATTGAAATCTTAAAGGACTTTGAAGGGCAGTGTGCGGTTGTTGGATTGAAACATATGAATCCATGTGGTGTAGGTATTGGTGCTACCTTGGAAGAAGCATGGGATAAAGCATATGAAGCAGATCCGATTTCCATCTTTGGTGGTATCGTGGCAATGAATGAGCCGGTCAATGTAGCAGTTGCGGAAAAACTGGCAAACATCTTCCTGGAAATTATCATTGCGCCTTACTTTGAACCGGCAGCATTTGAAATCTTATCAAAGAAAAAGAATATCCGTCTGATGGAATTGGATACAACATTAGAGGTAACAACAAAATATAAATATACGAATGTTAACGATGGCTTATTGGTACAGGATATTGACGACCATAAGCTGGAAGAAGAAGATCTGCGTTGTGTAACAAACCGTAAGCCTACCGAAGAAGAAATGAAACAATTGTTATTCGCATGGAAGGTTGTAAAGCATGTGAAATCCAATGCCATCGTATTGGTAAAGGATAACATGACAATTGGAGTTGGTGCCGGTCAGATGAATCGTGTCGGTGCGGCAAAGATTGCCATTGAGCAGGCTGGTGAAAAAGCCAAAGGTTCTGTTATGAGCAGTGATGCTTTCTTCCCTATGCCGGATACAGTAGAAGAAGCAGTGAAAGCAGGGGTAACAGCGATTATACAGCCGGGTGGTTCTATCAAGGATCAGCTGTCCATTGATGTGTGCAATGAACATGGCATTGCGATGGTGTATACCGGAGTACGTCACTTTAAACACTAAGATAGGAACATAAGAAGGACAAAAGAAGATTGGATATTCAGGCTCATATGCAATCTTCTTTTTTTTAACAGCTCTGCTTCATTACTATTTTTATATAGCTCATGTAAGAGGGGTTAAATAATATTGAAAAAGCAGTTTTCTATCCTACGAGTTATCTTCATACTATCTTTATATGATCTAACTGTGCAAAGCATTTGCATAGCTTATAAACTACGATTTCTCAAAAATCTACAGTATGAAAAAAGCGCTATGTTCTTTATCCATCTATGTAATACTTCAGCAACGAAAAGGATGCTGTCATAAAAAAACAGACAGTTTGTGCTGTCTGTTTATGAACCGATTTCAGGTTCTAGGTTTTCAAAAAGTGGATCATCAAAAAATTCTATTATCGTGATGGATAAGCCATCACATATTTTTTTAATTGTTGATATCGTTGGATTTTTACTTTTTCCAAACTTAATATTATTTAATGTTGATTGTGTGATACCACATGTTGTGCTAAGACCATTTAAGGTGATTTCGTTTGTTTTGCATAATTGCAAGATACGTTTACAGCTTGCTTCTCCTATTGTCATAAATATCGCCCCTTTATACTATTTATTTTACTTAGATATACTACAAAAGGTTAACTATATTGGGTTATTATGATGCTTTTGTTTACTTTTTATATCCATATAGATGTAAAGATACAATTTACATATCGCAAAATAAGTATATACTTAAGGTAAGAGGTGATAATGATGGAAATGCAGAAAGTGTTGGAACAAAGAAGAAGTATTCGTAAATATCAAGATAAGCCGATAAAGAAAGAAGTTGTGGAGGAATTACTTCATGCGGCTCTTTTAGCACCTACATGGAAAAATTCACAGACAGGACGTTATTATGTTGTTATGGATAAAGATAAGCTAGAGCAGGTGAAAAAGGAAGGGCTTGCCCCATTTAATGCAGAGAATACGAAAGATGCTCCAGTTTTGATTGTTACAACATTTGTAAAAGATCGCAGTGGTTATGAACGTAACGGTGAACCAAGTAATGAACTGGGCAATGGCTGGGGTTGTTATGATTTAGGCTTGCAAAATGAAAACTTATTATTAAAAGCAACGGATTTAGGATTAAGTACCTTAGTCATGGGAATTCGTGATGCTGATAGACTACGTGAGATGTTAAGTATCAGTGAAGAAGAAATTATTGTATCAGTAATTGCTGTAGGATATGGTGATGCGACACCAACAATGCCAAAACGTAAAGAGATAAGTGAATTCGTTACCTTTTATTAAACTAAAAACGTATGATTACTTTGACTACCTTGACAAGGCTAGTTAAGATCATACGTTTTTTTTGTGTTTTTTATTTAATTAAACTAGTTTTATTTTCCTGCTTTAAAGCCTCAGTATCATAACGAAGTGATTTTGGTAACAGCCAATATAAGCCGGTAATCAAAACAAGCGATATTGCCGCATCTCCTAATTTTAAGACCATAGCTCCAAAGAAGACGGAAAAGAATTGTGGTACTCCTTGTGCCATAGCAATCTTATAAAAGTGCAATTCCCATTTACTATCTGGAATCCCACCGGATTGCCACATGGTTAATAAGGCAGAAATGAAAGATGCGACTACAATTACCGTGATAAAAGTTGGAAGTATACGTTTTATACTGATTTTTCCGTTTACTTTCAACATGATACCAGTAACTAAGGCAACTCCCGCACTCACGGCAAAATAAATCAGCGAACTGGCATCATAGAAGAAGATGGAAGAAATGAAATTGTTAACAAGTCCAACCAACAGTCCGGCAGCAGGTTCCAAAACGATGGCGGCAAAAGCTGTTCCTTGTAAATCCAGCCATACAGGAAGGTGACAGAAATGGGCAATCAGATAGAAGACCGTATTGAAGATTACGGAAATTGCCATAACGATTACATAACGTTTTCTTCTATTCATGTGCTTCCTCCTCCTTCTCTTTTTGTTCTTTTCGCTTATTAATTTCTTCCAAGAAACCACCGGTCACAATACCAGCCGGTAAGGCAATGACAGCAACACCGAAGATGGAAGAAATCATACTGATGAGCTGCCCAATCATTGTGGTTGGATAAACATCGCCATAACCTACCGTTGTCAATGCGGTGGTTGCCCAATATAAAGCATCAAAGAAACTGTCAAAGGTTTGAGGCTCATAACAGAACATAGCTAATGCGGAAATAAAGATATAACCAAGAGCTACGCATAAGACAGATAACAGTGATTGTTTTTCTTTCTCAAATACATTTACGATATAAGTGAAATTCTCTGAATAATGTGCTAGTTTAGTAATACGGAACATTCGTAAGATTCGCCATCCTCCAGATAGTAATCCAAGAGAAGGTAGGATAGACAATAAATCCAACAATGCATAAGGTGTCAAGGGATAAACGATGAAAGCCCAAACACCTTTTGGTTTTTTCATCATATAATCTGCGACGATCCAACGAAAGATATAATCCATGAACAGCAAGTACACGGTAACTAAATCTAGCATATCCAAAATAGCATTACTTTTTTTAAACATTAAAGGGACAATGCTAAGAATAGCAACCCCACATATAAAGAAGTTATAGAGCTTGCTCCATTTTTCGTGTTTATTGGCTTTCCTAATTAGATGATAGATGTCTTCTCTCATAATATTTATCACCTCTTATCAGAAACGATAGGCACTTAATGGCAGTAAGATATGTCCGATTAGAATTACAGTTAATATAACGACAAACATCGTTAAGCCATAATGGTTGGCAAAATCGCGGTCTTCATATTTATTACGGATACGATTCACATTTATCACGGTAAAGGTTACCGATAGAATAGTTAATATACCCCAGAAATTGACGTATTCCATTAATCCGGTTTGTAAAGCATCCGGTAACAGATTCGCTCCAACCATAATATTGGAAACAGTACCGAATAATGCGGCAGGAATCATACCCAAAGGGTCCACGCGATGGTTCGTATTGATATATAAGGTAATAAATACCCAGATGGATGTGCCTAACAAGGCAATAAAGCATTTAAAGTATGTACCAAAATCAGAACGGTTTATTTCTATTTGTGTTACATATTCACTTGTGATCTTATTTCCTTGAAAGCGTGGATCGCCATGATTGTTAATATATTCATTTAATACGGCGGCACTTCCACTTTTCGTAAATTTATAACCGGCAATACTTATGTTTGGATTTGTCTTGTTTTCATCATCTTTTACAAAGATGACATCATTGATGAGATGATTTGATTCTAAATAAATACGCAATTGATGACTTTCTAATGGGAAACGCGGTGTCCAGAACGTCTTCGATACAGTGACACTTACACGGACTAATTGATAATTATGATTGTCTTGATGATATTCATCTACAACCTCAAGTTTTGTAATATTTCCTTTATAAATTCTGAAGTTGTGTGCCATGTCCAAATCGGGCTTTCCATCCCAGTTAAACCAAACCAGATAATCTAATGAAAAATTATTTGCTTTCAAATTAATCTCTTTTAGATTTTCTACATAGGTACCAACCTTAACTTCGGTGGCATTTTTGCTGTATTGATCAGCTCTTTTCTTAACTGCTGGATCAACCTGTAAATATTTATTCCAATATTGATCTTCTGAAACTTTATCCTGATATAATGAGCTAACCGTATATACCAGGAAAGAAATTGAGATCAAAAGGAATAAAAACAGGCTCCAGTAGAGTCTTTTTTTCTGCCATGGCAGCATGTTTTGAAACCAGTGCTTTTTCTTGTTTTCCATAATAAGTTCCCTTTCTTTCATTCTTGTTTGCTCCCCTGCACTTGTACTTTACAACTTGCACGTGATAGTACAAGTGTATTATACACCATGAATGAAAGCGGTTGTATTTTTCTTTTCAATTTATTTAATGATTATGTGATTATCATAGGATATTGGTTATAAATTATCGTTAAGTTGTTTTTCTTTTTATGTTTTTTATCTACATGTACCTAATAGTACAAGGCTTGTTTGACATGCTGCTAGGCATGTTCTACAATGAAATAAATACAAGGAGGAAGTTATGAAAAAATATCTAGCAGAATTTATCGGCACTTGTGTGCTTGTGGTATTTGGCTGTGGCAGTGCTGTGGCCGCGAATACACTTGTACAAGCTACTGGTGTCAATGTGCCTTTGGCATTCTCCACGTTACTTATCGCATTTGCTTTTGGTTTATCTATCGTCGCTATGGCATACTCTATTGGGAATATATCCGGATGCCATATTAATCCCGCAGTGTCTTTCGCTATGTGGATCAGTAAGAAACTTGATACAAAGGATTTTGTAAGTTATGTTATTGCACAATGTTTAGGTGCAATTGTTGGAGCTGCTTTGTTAGTCTTCATGTTTGGATCAAATGCTTCTTTGGGGACAAATGGTTATGGGGCGCTAAGTGCTTTGCATACTGAAATGGGACAAGCTTTTGTTGTGGAAATTGTCTTAACCTTTACCTTTGTACTGGCTATTTTAGGTGTTACCAGCAAGATTGAAAACAGTGCAGTAAGTGGTTTGGTCATTGGCTTAACGTTGACATTAATTCATATCTTGGGGATTCCTTTCACTGGCACAAGTGTCAATCCGGCTAGAAGCTTAGGACCGGCATTGTTCGCTGGAGGAGATGCATTATCACAAGTTTGGCTATTTATCTTAGCTCCACTTGTAGGTGCAGCTATTGCTGCTCTTGTTTGGAAATTTATTGCCAGTCCGGACACAGAATAAGCATATATCCGATTGCTTTTTTGAAATAAAAAAGAGGAGAAATTCATATGAAGTCGGGGATCACATGGTTTTATCGAATTGCTTTGCTTTGCTGTATCACGTTATTTGGCGGTTACACCTTTTGTTCCAGAATGATTCAGCACTCCATGGTTCATGTCGTATTAAATCAGATCCACATTGAGAAAAAATTAGCAGAAAGGTTAAACTCGATCAACTTTCCAAAAGCAGAAGAAGAATCGGAAAAGTTAACCAAAATTTTAGAAGATATTGTAAATGATGAAGAAGTGTTAGCTGTCTTGAATGTATATACAGAAGCGTTTGTTGCCGACATTGTCAAAGATACGCAAAGTGAAACAACGATGAAGATCAATGAAACACTGAAACAGCAGGCGAATCAACATGCGAGTGAACTAAGCTTATTTACCGAAGGGCTTTTAAGTGAAAAAGAAGTATCCGCCATTATGACAACGGTAATTGATGCTATGGACGTACAGGCCTTATATGATGTTTCGCTTCATATCATGAAAGAAGAGCTTAGTGATGTACAGCTGACAGCATTTAAAATCTTATATTTTTTAAAGGGAGATATCTGTTATTATATCAGCCAATTGGGTATGCTATTATGTTCGTTATTGCTAGTCATGCAAAAGAAAGGTTTGCGAGGATTAACCATGGTATGGTTAATCGGCTGTTTGCTGATGTTTGTTGTATCACAAACAATACCACAACTGTTAGCACATGTCTTTGCGAATACAAAAGTGGCGGCTGCTTTGCAGGACAACATTGCTCAATTAGAACGTTATACATTAATACTGGGTGCCATCACCTTATTGTTGGCATGTCTAATGATGATAACGGCGTTTTTTAGAAAGAAAATCCTACATAAGAAGGATATAGCATAAATAAGAAAGAGAGTTATTTTATGAAAGGGAAACACATAGTGGCATCTGCTTTAGCTGTTACCATATGCCTTATGGGATGCAGCAATAATAAACAGGCAGACATCGATGCCGAAGTTACAAAATTAGAAGAAGAAGCGAAAAAAACGCTTCAAGATGTGCAAGAATATAGTAAAGAAGATATTGAGAAAGCAACAACGTACATACATGAAAATATGAATAAAGTAAAAGATGATGAGGTTGTGAAGAATCTGATTAAGGCAGGAACATATTTAGAGGCAGCTGCCAAAGCCGGTGCTACTGAATCAAGTCAAAAGTTAGCTAAACTAGGGAAAGATATACATACATATGCAAGTGATGTATATAAAGCGGCAGATGATAAAAAGGATGCAATCATTAAGGAAAGTAGTAATATGATTTCTTCATGGAAGGATACGTTGAATAAAGAGAAAAACAAGCTTATCGATGAATTTCAAAAGTTTATAAATCATTGATGTTAGATAAGGTGTTAGCATATGATGCATGTTGTTATCTGGTAAAGATAAATACGTGAATGGTATACAACACCTTTTTCTTTACCGTAAAATTCAGAGGGCTATAAATTGCAATTTATTAGATGTCGGGTATAATAGTAAACGTAATAACAATAAAGGAGTTATGTATGAAAAAGGACATCGTTTATATTACAGGACACAGACATCCTGATTCTGATTCTATTATATCGGCTATTGCTTATGCCTTGTTTAAACAGCGCAAAGGAATCCGTGCGATTCCATGCCGCTTAGGGGAACTGAATGCAGAAACTAAGTATTTATTAAACCGCTTTGGTTTTGAAGAACCAATGCTGTTTGAAGACGCAAGAGCTACTCTTGATGAAATTGAAATGGATGAGCCACTTACGATTTCACCTACAACGACTATTTATGAAACACTGCAGATGATGAATGAACAAAACAAGCAGTCTTATGGTGTAGTGAATCAAAAAGGTCAGTTATTGGGCATGGTAACAAAGAGTGATCTGGCAACGGTCGGTTTGGGAGATACAGCTGTCGGTATTGCTTTATTAAGAGAAACGCCAATTGAAAATATTTGTCGTACGATCAATGGCAGAATGATATATGATGATCCTAAACTTCATTTTAATGGAAAAGTCAGCATCATAGCCATGACGGAAACACGTCTGGCTAATTATGATGTTCAAGATCGACTGGTTGTATTAGGAAATGATGCAAAAGCTCAAAAGACGGCCATTACCAAAGGGGCAGGTATCTTAATCGTTGTTTGGAGTGATTCTATTGATGATGAAGTATTGGAATTGGCGAAACTACATCATTGTCCTATTATCATCAGTGGTCATGGTACAATGAATACTTCTCGTTATTTATATTTCTCACCATCTGTTAAACTGTTAATGAAGCGTGATGTTGTCAGCTTTAATATGGATGAATTTGTAGAAGATGTCGGTAAAAAAATGTTAAAAACACGATATCGCAGTTACCCGGTTGTCGATAATGATAATCATTTAAAGGGCTATATATCACGTTTCCATATCTTGGACCATCACAATAAAAAAGTGATTCTGGTGGATCATAATGAGTATTCGCAATCTGTCAAAGGAATAGAGGCGGCCGATCTATTGGAAGTTGTCGATCATCATCGCGTGTGTGATATCATCACATCTCGCCCCATTTCCTTCCGTAATGAAATCATCGGAAGTACGGCATCCATCATCACTTCAATTTATATGGAAAATCAGATGGATATTGCGAAAGACTTAGCAGGACTCTTGTTAGGGGCAATCTTATCAGACACATTGAAATTCCGCTCTCCCACAACCACTGCCAAAGATATCGGTATTGCCAAGACATTGGCAGATAAAGCAGGATTGGATATCGATGTATTTGCGAAGGAAATGTTTAAGGTAAGCTCCAACATCAGTCAAAAGAGTGTACATGATCTGATCAATCAAGATATCAAACGTTTTGAAATAGATGATAATGTGGTAATGATTGGACAGGTGATTGTTTCCAGTGTTGGTGAAGTGAAAGAAATAGAGGGTGAATTACAAAAAGAATTGGATGAATTTACCAGAAATAAAGGTTTAGATTTATGTGTGATTGTCTTTACCAGTATACTTGAAAATGGTTCTATCTTTTATTCATCCGGTGATAAGGCACAGGCCATCTTTGATGCCTTTCCAAATGAGAAAGAAGAGGAACACAGTTTCCATGAAGATGTATTATCACGTAAAAACCAGATCGTACCAACCCTATCCAGAGCAATGTTAAATGCCTTAGGATAAAATAAAAAACGGTTAAAGAAACACAATGCGGCGTTATCCATTATGATATCGTATGCATGTGTTACATAAACCGTTTTTTTATATCGGTAAATGTATAGAAAAAAACTGAAGCACCACATGTTTTTGCGGTGGACTTCAGTTTCCTATGTTTTTTAGATACTCTTTATATCTTTCAAAAAGCTGAACTTCTTTATCCATAAAAGCGATAATCATGTGGAAAAGCGAATACTGTTTACTTAAAGAGTGTGCTCTTGCGCAATGCACAAGTAACCTTGCTTCTAAAGAAGTATTATTTAAAAGCTTGTAACCAATAGAACTTTATTCTTATTTACCTTTTTCAATATAGGCATTAATGTTTTCTTCAACAACATTGAAAGGGGCAACACCACTCTTTAACAATGCCGTATGGAAAGCTTTATCGTCAAATGCATCGCCAAGTTTCTTGACCGCCTTTTCTTTTAAAGAAGCGATTTCTTCATAACCAACATAATATGGTTCAAAGGCACAAGGATTTGCTTGTAATTGACTATATTGTACCATAGCGTCATGATCACTTAATTGAAAGCCGATAGCATTGAAATGATCTTTGAAATCCTTTAACGACCAGCCTTCATAATGGATGCCGATATCTGCCAGTATGATCATATTGTAACTGGCAAGCTCATTTTCTTTTAAAGCAAGTAAGAGATTCTGATCTATATCCTTTAAATAATTATAAGCATAATACTGAGCATAAACAGCATAACCTTCAACATAAGCACTGGAATCTATGCAGGCATTCCGGAAAAGGTTTTGCTGATTCTCATACATGAAACTATATTGGAACATATGTCCTGGAAATCCTTCATGAGCAACCGTGGAATATGTCTGAATCTTATTAATGGCCCCTGTCTTTGGATTTACGCGCAATTGTTTTGTACCATCACCATCAAGTGGAGGAATGTTAAAATAAGCTGCCACACCGCTGCTAGAGGCAATTTCGTCATTTATTGCCTTAATATTATATTTTAATTCTTTAACGCTAGGAAAATCATTTGGTATTTGCGTTTTAATATAAGATAATATCTCATCATAACTCTTAAATGAAGTGACAGGCAGTTTGTTCTCTGTAATTTTTTTAACGATATCTAAATTGTTTATTACGATGCCTTGCAAATTTTGTAAATGCGTGTTAAAGCTGGTGTTCATCATTTTCTTGATATCATCCACACTCTTATTGCTGCCGATGCTTTTCTGTAATAATAAAGCATAATATGCTTTACCATTCTCAAATTTAGCAAGTCCTATGTCATTGTTTTTGCCACTTTTTTTCAAGTCTTTCATCAAATCACTAATATCTTGATAGGCTGGCAGAAAGGAAGTAGTAAAAGCCTGTTTCAATTGTTTCTTGTAGGATTCGGCTTTTGTTTTACTCAGCTTGAGAGTATCGATGTTTTGATACATGGATGTTAATATGGCACTGTTTTCACCTTTTTTTAAAATGCCATCACAATATTTCTTTACATCATCCAAATTTGTCATAAGCAGTCCTTTATCTGCCTGTTCCTTTGTATATTGGATAACGCAATCAACATAAGGCTTTACATCTTTTACTAATAAGATTAAATCCTTAACATCCTGTTCATTACGTAAATCCCAGTCAGAGAATAAGGTTGGCATCTGATAATGTATCCCCGAGATGCTAGCAAACATCTGTTGATAATAGTCAAACTTTTTATCCATCAGCTGCAGTTCAATATTTCCTTGATATTCGAAACAATCGTATGTCTGTTTCTGCTCATCGCTTAAGATATCACGCTTAAATTCCTTAAATTCATCCCAGACCTTCTTCGCTTTTTCAGCAGCTTTATGCTGGTTTTCGATCGTTGGACGTTCTCCTAAATTTACTTTTACTTTCGTTGGATCAACACCGTGTTTTTGTGGTTGTTTCAGATATACATGCATGGTCGTATAGTCGCTTTCCATCTGCTGTATGAACTGTTTTTCAATAAAACGGTCGAATTTCTTTTGTTCTTCCTGGGGATCTTTTGAAGAACAGGCACCTAACGATAGTGCCATGATGCCGGATAAGGCTAATAACGAAAGACGTTTTATGATCTTCATGTAACATTTCCTCCTTGTGTTAGTATTAGTATACCCTTTTTTTATCGAATGGACAACTCATGAAGAAAGATGTATTGACGCATTGGTGTATTATGGATATAATACAGTTAGGAGGTGGTATCGTGATAAAACTGCAGGATATAGAATTTCATCAAAAAGCTGCTGTATATCCGCAATTAGCTGACTATATCAAAAAAGGCATTTTACTGGGAGAAATTGTGGATGGCGAAGATATGCCGAGTCGCCGAGAGTTGGCTTTGCGCTTATCCATTAATCCTAATACTGTTCAAAAGGCCTATAAATTACTGGAAGATGAAGGATTTATTCGTACAATATCCAATATTCGCAGTATTGCTGTCGTAACCCAAGACACCAAAGAACGTATTCGCTGCCAGCTCATAGAACAACAAGTAAAAACCTTTATCACGGATTGTAAAAGCTGTGGCATGAATTTTCAGCAGACGATTGCTATCATGACCACGTTATGGGATAAAATATAATTTTTTTATCGAATGAGTGTATTATGAATATAATACAGTAAGGAGAAGCTTATGAAAAACATGTTGAAATTAATGAATATGACTTGCCGCTCAGCAATCTCACAAATTATCCTTTTATTTCTTTGTGTGCTATTGGCAGAAGGAACATGGCTGTTTCTGCAATTAAAAAATATAGAACTCTTATACTATCATGATATGGGAATAAACATCATGATAATCCTCATAGGGTTTATCCTATTATTATGGATACAGGTAAAGCGATTTACCCATTTTGCCAAAAGTGGCGGACTTACCCGCATACAGGTATTGCCGGTATCGAAACGTTCTTTTATCTTTGGCGAAGTACTCTTCAATTATGCGAGTGTCTTATTGCTGGCAAGTGTCCCTTTTCTTGTATGGTTTATGATGATTGCCCTTCAACCGTTTCACTTTCCTTTTATGAATAATCTATATGCGTATGCAACTTTGCTCATCTCCATTACTGATTGGATGCCAATCAATGCTATTGAATGTGGTTGTCTGTTGCTTATTTTATTAGGTATTGCCTATATCATGGTCGCTTTCTCTTTTACGGCAATTGATTTAGACCGCCGTATAAGCCTAATTATGGTGCTGCTCATAACCTTTGTCATCATCCTTTTTCTGAATATGATTTTGTTTTCTTCTTCTCTGATGTTACCTTACCGCTATGAAATTTTTGCCGGAGAAGCTTTGCTGCTTATTCTATTATTGCATCGAAAGTTGGAACATGCATTCGTCAGGAGGAAATCCATATGAAAAAAATTATACTATATCTTACAACATCAACAGTATTGCTGTTGACATGCCTTGGTTATCATGTCAATCAATTATTTCCTAAAGATATTCCATTTGATAATAGTGATAAAGCAAGATCCGCCTTAGCGGGGATGACGATTGAAACAACATTCGGCATGCAAGATTCGGGCAGAACCCTATATCTCGATCTTAAAGATGGAGAGATCACCCAAAGATATACTCGTCAAAGTACACAAGAAAAGCAAAAAGATTATGAAATTTCTATGGAACGTATTTTTGAAATGGATGAACAGACAAAAAAGGCCATAGGAAAACCAAAGAATCTAAGTGAAGAGGGACATGAGATAAAAAGAGTTATACCACAGGCTGATGCGGCTTATGTGTTCTATAGTTCAAATAATATAAAAATACCTACACAGCATGTAATATCCAATGAGCACTATCAATTACAGGAAACACTTTATGATATAAAGGAACAAACGGATGATACTTCTTATATCACGTTAGAACAATTGGATACGGATGTAAATGAAAGAGGAGTACAAAAGTATACAGATGTTCTTCCTACGGAAAGTCTGATTCGTGGTAAAGATGAGAATGTTTACTACTTCATGCCCCAGACAAATACACAATTTCACGGCGCTAATCATATTTATAAAATCAGTTGTGAATCGCAAGATAAAGCTTTGTTACAGGAGAATAAAGTTAAGATAAAAGAAATTACACCAATGGTTACACTGCCGGCTAAGCGTTCTTATTTTATCATGGAAAAGGTTGCTGATCGTTTGTTGGTGATTGCCTATGATACGAAGGGAAATACTTATGCTATGCTCTATGATGAAAAAGGGAATTTACAGAAAGAGTTAAAAACCCAACAAAAAATATTATTCGATGAGTTTACATGGCAAAACGACGGCTATATCCATTATTTTGCGGATGGAAAACTATATCGTCTAGATACCAACACGATGAAACTCTCATGTGTATGCCCTTATGATACGATTAAATTAGATAATGTTAGTGTTGATGATGTGTATTATCGTGATGGGAAAACTTATGTGTTGACGCAAGATGCATCTTGTATCTATATCCAAGTCATAGAACATGAACAAAACGTGTATCAAGGAAAATGGCAGTTAGGTGACTATCGTGAAGATGAAGATGCGTATTATATGTTTTATCAAGCGCGTATCCGGAGGTGATGATCATGAAGGTGGTTCTGCATCAGATAAGGCATCATCTTAGCATATTATGGTGGAAAATCTTACTATTGTATGGCTTAGAATTTACCTTTCTGAATTTCTCTGATAACTTTCATTGTGTATATCAAGAGATCCATGATTATCCGAAAGAAACAGATATGTCATTTCTTATGCTTTTGTTTTTTGTAGTTACTGTTTTGCTTATCGCTTTTCTACAATTGTACACATGGTATCAAAAAGGGAAGGTGCGTTGGCAATTGGTGATGCAGCAGCATTTCTTACAGGTCATCGCCGACATTATCGTGATAGCGGGTATTCTCATGATAGGCTATCTCCTGTTTTACGGCATCTATTATAAACATTCTATCGCTTATCTGGCAACGAATATCAAAGTGAACGATGTCTCACCGGTGTTTTGGCAAATGGTAAAACAACAAACGATTATGGCAAAGCTTTTGCCTGTGAATGTGTTAAGTTTTATCAGCATGATTTTATTAATTGTGCAGTTATCCAGCTTGCTTGTCGCAGCGGTCATGACGTTATGGAAAGAACAGGTGAAACCTATCACCAAGATGTATTTAATTTTCTCGTTATGTGTTTGTTTCTTACGTATTACGTATACGACTGAATATTTTCAAATACTATTCTATACATTGTGCATCTTCGCAAATATTGGTGTAGCTACACAGTGTTGGGAAAGGAAGAAACAGGAGGTAAGGACATGCTAGAATTGCATCATGTTGAAAAATTGTTTTTAGGAGATAAGGGTATCCACGATATAACAATTACGTTTCAGCCAGGGGAAATTTATGGCATCTTAGGGCGCAATGGCAGTGGTAAAACAACCTTGTTGAAGTGTATATTAGGCTTATTAGAAGTAGATAAAGGACAGATTTTGCTAAATGGAAAGCCTGCCTGTGAACAGTTGCAGGATATCGCATTTGCAAGTGCTGATGGCAGTAGTCTTCCTTATATGAAAGGAAAGGAATACGGACAATTTCTAGCGCAGTACTATCCATCCTTCTCAATGGAGGATTACTTACATTTTCTCAATCGTTTTGAACTAGATGCACAAGAGCGTATAGCGTCTTTATCAAAAGGGGGAAAGATGAAAATAGAACTGGCCGCTGCTTTTGCGCAACATGCCAAATTGATATTAATGGATGAACCCTTTACTTCTTTGGATATGTACGCTAAGGAAGATTGTATTCATGCTGTTTTAGAAGAAGTTATGGAAGAACGGATTTTGTTAATATCCACACATGATATCGCTGAAATTGAGACAATTGCGGATGGCTGTCTTGTTTTAGAAAATGGACGCTTAGCAGAAGTATTCACTATGGATGATTTGCATGAGCAAGGGGAAGATCTGAAAACACGTTTAGCTGCCTATCGCCCTGAAAAAGATAAGGAAAACAGAGAATAAGAGAATGTAGGAATATACTATAAATAGCTATATAAAGTATAAAATGATGGTTTTTTATACATCATACAGCTTATTTTAGAAGTATTATGTATATTCTTCGCTATTTTAAGAAAGGCTTATACAAAAGCTTGAAGAAGCGAATTATAAAAGGAAAAGGTTTGTATCAGGCTACTATATTCACCTAAGGATACAAACCTTTTTTGTGCTTCATTTTTCATTCTTGCTCTATTTCTGATATAAATATCTGGCAACATGCACTCCACTGGCACTGGCATGACTTAAGGAATGAGTAACGCCACTGCAATCGCCAATAACGAATAACCCTTTATGACAGGTTTCCAGATTTTTATTAATTTCTACTTCTAAATTGTAGAATTTGACTTCTACACCATACAACAAGGTATCATCATTTGCCGTCCCGGGTGCAACCTTATCCAAACGATAAATCATTTCAATGATATCATCCAGCTGACGTTTTGGAATTACCAGACTTAAATCGCCGGGAGTTGCGGATAACGTCGGTGTGACAAAGCTTTCTGCTATACGTCCTTCGGTACTACGTTGTCCTCGAATCAAATCACCGAAGCGCTGAACAATGACACCGCCACCTAACATATTCGATAAACGGGCAATGCTTTCGCCATATTCATTACTGTTTTTAAATGGTTCCGTAAAATGGTTGCTGACAAGAAGCGCGAAATTGGTGTTTTCGGTATAACGTTTTGGATCTTCATAGCTATGACCATTTACGGTAATGATGCCATTGGTGTTCTCACTTACGACTACACCACGTGGATTCATACAAAACGTACGTACTTTATCTTGATATTTTTCACTTCGGTAAACAATCTTACTTTCATAAAGCTCATCTGTCAGATCAGAGAAGATACGATAAGGAAGCTCTACACGAACACCGATATCCACGCGATTACTTTTCGTGCGAATATGCAAAGAATCACAAATAGCTTCCATCCACTTACTGCCGCTACGACCAGTAGAGATAATGCAATTGGTTCCGGTAAAGCTATGTTCACCGCTCCATATACGATAACCATCCTCTACTTTTTCTACCTTATCGATATGGGTATTAAAATGAATGTCGATTTGATCTTTTAATTGATGATACAGGTGTTCCAGTACAATGTAATTTACATCGGTACCAAGATGACGAACACTTGCCTCTAGCAAATGTAAATCGTTCTGCATACATACCTTTTTTAAATGTGTGTTGCCGGTAGAATAAAGCTTTGTACCTTTACCACCATTTTCAACATTAATTTTATCCACATACTCCATCAACTCTATGGCTTTATTTCTGCCGATATATTCGTAAAGTGTTCCGCCGAATTGGTTCGTGATATTATATTTACCATCAGAAAAAGCGCCGGCACCGCCAAATCCATTCATGATACTGCAAGATTTGCAATTTACACAGGATTTGATCTTATCACCATCGATTGGACATTTACGTTTTTCCAAAGATGTGCCTGATTCAAATAGACCGATCTTTAATTCAGGGTTTAATTTCATTGCTTCATAAGCCGAAAAAATCCCGCCGGGCCCTGCCCCGATAATCAGCAAATCATACTTCATAGTTTACCTCCGTGTCTTACATGACTAGTTTAAGGGAAACGTGAAATTTCCTAGAGTATTTTAACACATTCCTGTTAAAATACCAGTGTTTTGTCTTTATTAACGAATCGTTTTATCGAATAAGAGTGTGATTGTCTTACTTGTTGGCTGTTTTCTTTAATATATTATAAGGAAAACGATGATACAATTTATCGAGAATAGTATCTTTATGGTGGTTGAGCGTAAATATCTTTTTAGTTAGAAGGCTTTTTTAGTATGTATCGTCATTTAATAAGCTGAGCCCGAATCCCCTCTTTTATACCACTAATTTGTATATTTATTGTTAGTTTATATAATTTATAGCATATTTAAGTATGATTCTTTTGCATGTGTATGTTCCATTTCAGTATTTGTGATGGAGAACTTGGATAAAATTGTGAGCGGCTATGTTTAAAACAAGATAGATAGAGCATACTTCAGCTATGAGGTGAATGTATGAAGAAATATATGGTAATTGGAGGTATTTGGCTGGCAGTGCTTATGACGATCATGACTTGTAGCAGTAAGACATCCTTGCAGTATGAAATTCATTTTGACAGTACAACACAAAAAACATATCCGTTAAAGGAAAAGATGCAAGATGCATATACCGAATTGGTGAGCGGTGTACATGAAGAATCTTATATTTTAATGGTATTAGATAATCTAGATATGTTTGAGGTGTCTGATAACGTACATGCCAAATGGGAAAAGAACCATCTGCATATCATAGAAGGAGATGGGAAAGGGACGACCATCACAGGTGAATTGGTTGCCCAAAGTGTCTGTATGCCAAAAGTACAACCGCGCTCTTTCCTACAAGAATTATTTCATTGAGCATGAACATAGGTTTCATGCTTTTCTTATGGCTTGTAAATATTATGAATGTGCTTAGGTTTTAGAAGACGAAGAAAAAAAAGAATGGTATAATATTAACGTTATGAAATGAGGTGGTCATTGTGCAGCTGAATACAAAAGAAACGCTGCGGGATCTGGCTTGGATTTTAGCAGGTAATATTACGTTGGCAATCGGTGTTGCCTGGTTCATATTGCCCAATAATGTATTGACCGGAGGTTTAGCTGGTGTGGCGATTGCCTTAGAGCCATTAATTCATGTTACACCGGAAATTGTGATAAATGTATTAACCGTTGTTTTGTTCGTGGCAGGTTCTTTCATATTAGGAAAGAAATTTGCAATGAAGACCATTTTAAGTACCATCTGTTATCCATTATTCTTATCACTGTTATCATTTTTAGCAGCGCATTATATACCGGCAGATACTTTTATTATGGATAAATATTTGGCGACTATTTATGGAGGTGCTTTGATGGGGATTGGGGTCGGTTGTGTTTTCCGTACCGGCGCAAGCACCGGTGGTATGGACATTCCACCACTGATCATAAATAAATACACGCATATCCCTTTACCATCTCTGGTATTAATTATTGATGCATTGACTGTCTTACTGGGGGCTGCGGTATATGGCTTGCAGGCAGCATTGACAGGTATTTTATCTGTTTGGGTCAGCAGCTTTATGATCAATAAAACCATGTTGATAGGTGGACATGATGCTAAAAACGTTATGATAATTTCCGAAAAGTATAAAGAGATCATGAATAAGGTTCATGAGCGTTTGGAAAGAGGCACGACCATTCTTGAAGCCAATGGCGGATATTCAAATGAGCGAAAACCGGTCTTAATGGTTGTTGTAACGAAAAAACAGCTGCCGGAGTTACAGCATATGATCAGTCACATTGATGCAGAAGCTTTTGTAATTGTGACAGATACAAATGAAGTACAGGGATTAGGCTTTACTTATGAAGAAGAGTTATAAGGGAAACATCATATTATATAAGGATGAGGAGATCAACTATGCAGAACTTTAATTATCACAGTCATACAAAACGCTGCGAGCATGCCATTGGAGAAGATGAAGAATATGTAAAAGCAGCCATTGCCAACGGTTTTCAAGTTATGGGCTTTAGTGATCATGCGCCATATGCAGGTGTTCATACACCGGGAGAGCGTATGGATAAGGAAGCATTGGAAGGCTATATCGCCAGTGTAAAAGCGTTGCAGAAGAAATATGAAAAGGAAATTGAAATACGCATTGGCTTAGAGTTTGAGTATTTTGAAGATCAGTTGCTAGAATTGTTGGAATATCGCGATCGCTTTGACTATATGATTATCGGACAGCATGGTCCGGCCTTGTATGAACCGGAATTTTATGAAGCGAATACGGATGAGGATGTATTGCGCTATGCAAATCTTATCCGTAAAGCGTGTGAAAAAGGACTTCCGGATATTATCGCACATCCTGACTTATTTATGTTCAGTAAGCCACAGTGGACACCTGCATGTGAGGAAGCAGCACGCATCATTTGTCAAAGTGCCTGTGATGCCAACATTCCTATTGAGATAAACCTAAATGGATTGAAATATGGTAAACGCCAGATTGGTGAGGAATGGCGTTATACTTATCCATATCGTGCGTTCTGGAAAGTAGCAGAACAGTATCCTGTGGATGTAGTCTATGGACTGGATGCTCATACACCTGAAAAATATGCAGATAAAAAATGTTTTGAAATTGTCGATCATGAAATTGTTTATGGTTTAAATTTGCATAAACGCACAAAACTTATGTTTGAGAAAAAATTATAAAGGCGCGAATTGGGCTTTGTGATTTGAAGAATTTGTTGATGACACCTGTAAAACGAGGAGAAATTCCCAGTAATTTACAGGTGTTTTTCTTTGCTTTTTCACAATTGCCGGATAATTTCAGAATATCTGATAAACAGGGGAGTGATACCGATTTCAGAAAATGAAACAAAAGATAAAAAACACTTTTATATGTGAAAATAAAACGAAATTCACAAGTGATTTTACGCATATTATAAAGCTTTGCAACATACATATTTTGATAGTGGGACGATATTTAGGGCATAAAACTAAATTTCGACAGAAAAATTCTCGGTATAAAGTTATAAATTAAGGGAAAAATAGGTAATAACACATGTTAAAAAGCAAAAAAATTGGACAAGTTGAAAAAAGTATGCTAGACTATTGCTTGTTTCGTACAAAAGGAGGAACATCAATGAACTCAAAACGAATAAAATTCGCTTTATTCATCAGTGTTTTCGCTTTATATGGGTGTGCAAGCGGGAGTAAATCGACATCAACACAGACGCTAAGCACTGCGAACATAACAACGATTAATAAAACAGATGCAGCGCAGATGCCTGCACTTCATACAACTGAAATGATGAATATCACCGAGGACGTATCCGCACTTTCGCTCATGGCAAATGATGCAAGTGTATCACAAAGATTCAGCACACTGTTACAAAACCGAGATGTTAAAGGAAGCCTTCGTACACAGAAAGCGATAAAAAATTACAGTGTGAAAATGAATCAACGCATTCGCAAAAAGCAACAAGAACAGGCAAAACGTGAGGCGAGAACCTTTACTCCTATGACAACAACCTATGGTGTTGACTGTTATGGCTGTGGCGGTGAAGATGGACGTGGAGGAACTTCACTTGGCGTTACTTTGGATGCCGATATGGGCGTTATGATGCCGGATGGCAGCTGGCAAAGAGGCATTCGATATGGGAAGTATTACATCATAGCAGCTGATCCAAGTATTCCTTTATGCTCCATCATTAAGATTAGCAACCATGGACTTAGCGGCAGTGGTATTTCACCGGATAAACCTTATTACGCAATCGTATTAGATCGCGGTGGAGCCATTTATGGAAGTCATCTGGATTTATATATCGGAAGAGAAAATTCCGGTGCCATT
>OHES01000537.1_pt1 | contig 25564 bp, 14 predicted proteins | sample 1567371 | NCBI WGS metagenome assembly OHES01 (sample SAMEA3879533, study PRJEB24766) | human gut metagenome | biome: human-associated habitat; feature: feces | place: USA | collected 1985/1987 | reverse complement strand
CTAAGGTCTTATCAAAAGATGTCATTTGATAAGCACGGTCCTTCTTCAGAAAGTCCAATTTCACGGCGAATTCCCGCTCTGTTTGCCCGTTGTTGGTCATACCACCGATAAACCATTTATCTCCTTTCCGTTTAGCAATAATGGCATATTCACCGGCCTTCGCTTCCAAAGCCACCGTTTCATCCCAAGTGACAGGAACCTGTTTCATAAAATCCATGCAAACCGGAGAAACATCATTCAGATTATTCGGAGCAAGAGCAAAGTTCTGAACGGGGTTTTGGAATAGTATGGCTGTCGCCAACTGGAATATGTCAGTAGTACGACGAGTGGTGCCTCCGTCATTGTTACGATTCAGACGCTTGTTCAGGAAGCAGCCGCCAAACTCCATACAGCCTACTGCGTTGCGAATGAACGGATGCAGGCAAGTATTGAATGCTTCTTCATCACAGAAATGCTGGCTGAACACCATATTCTCGGAAGCCAGCACAGCTTCACTGCCTACATAATTGGGATACATACGTTCCCAGCCGCGAGGTAAGGTGCAACCATGGAAGATTACCATTAGCCCGTGGTCATCCGCATCGCTCAGGATCTCTTCATACAGGCGCATCGTCTCCTGTTTGTCGCCACCGAAAAAATCGACTTTGATTCCTTTTACACCCAGGCTTTGCAGCCATTTCATTTCACGTTTGCGGATGATTGCATTGTCCATGTGATTAATCGGGCCTTGTTCAATGTCATTCCAATAGCCGGAGGAACTGTACCACAAAAATAATTCCACTCCTTTGCCACGTGCGTAGTCAATCAGAGATTTCATACGTTCACGGCCGATATTAGTATCCCACCAGTTATCTATCAGTGCATATTCATATCCCATAGCGGCGGCAAAATCAATGTAACGCATCTGGTCGTCATAGTTGATACTGCCGTCCTGCCAAAGAATCCAACTCCATGTGCCACGCCCGAAACGGTAGTCATGCTTCGTCTCATAAAGAGGGTTTACGACATCCCAAGGAACAGTGGTTTCCACAATCGGTTTCAACGTTTCGCCGACGGTAATCGTACGCCAAGGGGTAGCACCGGGTAATGCGAATGCCGGAGCAACCGTTCCATTCCCATTATTCTCTTCGGGCATCGGGAACGCCACTGTGTACAGATTGCCTTCACTGACATCGCTCAAACGGGAACCGCAATAGCGACTGTCTACTCCTGTTTCGCTCACCAACACCCAACCGGCGTCACCGATACGGAACAGACAAGGGAAAGTATATCCATGACCGTACTGCGAACGTTCGCTCATCGGTGCATCCGCTTTATATTCTTCTTCATAACTGGGTTTTGTACGCTTCCAGCCTATCATGGCATCACTTTGCGGACAAAGGAAAGTAGTAGTCTGCTGCGGGAAACGGAAACCGGTTGCTTCCTGATTCACCGTCACGCTGCCACGTTCGCCCTGACGGGGCAAAGTGTAGCGGAAAGCTACGTCATTGTTGCTTACACGAAAGGTGACATCCATCTTCTGACCTGCGGCATTGGCAAAGGAACATATCAGTTCATTAGCAGTATAATGTACCTGCGATACTTTAATGCGCGACTGGTTATAAACAGTATCTATCGACGTCTGTGTATGTCCGGTCAGTTTCATAGACTTGGCAAAGTCTCCCACATTCGTTGCCAGTCCCAGCGGTGAGGATGCTAACATTTGTTTTCCATTGTAATCAATGGCATAAGATGCCTCTCCCCCTTCCGGGCACGATACTGTGAGTTGTAATTTTCCATCGGGTCCTTTCACTACTACGTTTTCTGCGGCAAGTGGCATGATAGCGGTCAGTAGTAGACAGGTGATTGCTTTGAATTTGTTGTTCATGACATTTATATTTTCAGGTATTGCAAAAGAGACAGAGTTATTATAGTCATTTAGTTTTTAGACAGAAGAACATAAGAACAGATTTCGCTGCACTGCATAGCTTTTGTTCTTTTGTTCTTTTGTCTAAAGAAAAATTATATATACCCTTTGTCTCGAATAATGTGTTTCATATTATTCTTTATCAACGTGTCGGTACTACAGGTTTTATCGTCCCATCCGCATTGAATTCCATTCTATCCATGCACACTTCCCTGTGAATACCGGGACTATCCTTCAGGTATCCTTTATTAATACGATGGTAAACGATATACCACTCATCCGTACCCGGAATTTGTAAAACCGCATTGTGGGCAGGACCATATATCTCCTTATCGGGGTTTTGTATCAACACTACAGGTTTCTCCGCCACTTCTATCGGTCCCAATGGAGACTTGGAAGTTCCGTAAGCCACGTGATAATTGGGCGACCCCGTATCATCTACCGACCACATAAAGTAATAAAGTCCGTTGCGGTAGAACACGTATGCTGCTTCACGGAAAGCATAATCCTGCAAGGTTCCTCCTTGCGGAGTCATTACCTTAATAGTCTTTTCCTTGATAGAAAGCATATCTTTATTCAACTCGGCACCAGCCATATAGCCGTTGCCCCAATACAAATAAGACTTCTTCGATACCGGATCGGTGAACACATCCACATCAATCTGTTGTCCTCCGCCAACGGGAGACTTTGTAATGATAGGATGTCCCAAATCAACGAAAGGTCCGGTAGGAGAATCGGCCACAGCCACTCCTATCTGCTTGCCTTTATCACCTTTCCAGTTACCACTATAATAGAAGAAGTACTTGTATTTTCCATCGACCAACTTCTCCTCAATGCACGGCGCCCATGCGTTGCCATCCGCCCAAGGCACTTGCTCGGACTTGAGATCCAACATGACACCTTCGTCCGTCCATTCCTTCAAATCGGGAGATGAAAATACAGTGAAGTACCATCCACCCCAGCCCGGCTGCCCGTCGGTAGTGGAATATATATAATATTTCTGTGTTTGGTGAGAATACAATATTTCAGGATCAGCATGGAAACCCGGCAATATAGGATTATTGGGCAGTTCTCCCAATTCAGCCGGTTTACCCCATTTATCGGTAATACGCTTCAATTCGGCACGTGTAATAGGAATAATGGTTCCGTGACGTGGATGGAAGTTCATCTTCACGTCAGCATCTATGACTTTGAAGTTTTGCAAATCGGTAGTTTCGGTAAACTGATATTTGCCCTTCATATAGACGTCATACATTAAAATATATTTATCTTGATTGATAAGTTTGAAGGTACCTGCACCTTCTACGGCATCTGTGGTTTGTTGTTTATAATCCGGTTCTTCCGTCCACTTGCCCGAAGTAAGCGAACGGGTAGTAGCTACCTTGATACCATTTCCATGCCCTTCTGTCTTATAGAACATGTGGAACACACCGTCTTTATATACGATGTCTCCGTCAATACACGACTTTCCGTTTTCGGGTAGGAACAGAGGTTTTGGGTCGCCTATCAGGTCGGTAAAGTCATCATTTGCATAAGCATAATAAATTACATCCGCACCGTCACCATATTTCATAGACCAGTAAACCATATATTTTCCCGCTTCAGGGTCAAAAATAGTCTGCGGTGCCCACACACGTTTTAACTTCTCTTGACCTGTATAACGTTTCTGCATGTTGACAACCGAATGTGACCAGTTCACCAGGTCAGTCGATTTCAGTAGTACCATAGCCCGGTTAGAGTCCCAGCCATTGTCGCTAACCATATCTGTTACCACCATATAAAAAGTTTTACCATCCTGAGAGCGCAAGATATGCGGATCGCGTACTCCCCCCGTCGAACTAATCACTTTGGAATCGAGTATAGGTTTGTTACCATTCAATGCCCAGTACGTATAGCCATCCATACTTACCGCATAGCAAACAGCTTCTTCACTTATATGATTTCCTGTAAAATAAGTGAACAAGTAGGCTACATAATCCTTTTCAGGGAAAGGCTTTTGCTGAGAATAACCGGGAAGTGTAAACCATGACAATACTATTGCCAGGAAACTCATCTGAATAGTGTTTTTCATTTTAATGATCATAATCTTTTTATATTAAATCAATTAGCAGGTGTAAAAATAACACTTTATTGAATACTACACAAAAGAAGTGTACATGTTGTGTAACATATACACTTATTTATTTCTTTCTATTAATGGTTATTCAAAAAACGCACCATCTCACAGGATGCAAGTAAGAAGGCCCCTACACCAAAATTAGAGGTTGAGTTGGCGTCAACAATCTGCCCGGGAATCGCTTTTTCACCAATAGGCTGCACATACCCGATTCGTCCGTTCGGTTGCAAAGCTACGTTAGTCAGATAGTCCCATGCTTTCAGAACGACCGGCTGGTAGGTTGCCTTATCCAATAATCCATTGTTCATTCCCCACAATAGGCCGTAAGTAAAGAAAGCCGTACCACTGGTTTCGGGTCCCGGAGCATGTTCGGGATCAAGCATACTGCGCGTCCAGTAACCTTCGGGCTGTTGGCAGGCAGCTACTGCTTTGGCTAATGTCTGGAAACGCTCTACATATTCCGGTCGGTTCGGATCTGTTTCAGGCAGATCTTTCAGTACCCGTGCCAGTGCAGCAAGTACCCAACCGTCCCCACGTGCCCAAAAATCTTTCTTGCCATTTACGCTTTTATGTTTGGGATATACGTATTTGGCGTCACGGTAGTACAAACCAGCCTCAGCGTCATACATAATACTGTTGGCATACGTCCAATACTCATGCATCTTCTTCAGATAAAGCGGATTATCAGTCAATTTATACAGTTTTGTCATTACCGGCATAGCCATGTATAGACCGTCTGACCACCACCAATAATCATTCTTGTCTGTGCTCATCTGATATTCCATCACTTCACGGGCACGGGCTATCTTCTGAGAATCGGGTTTCACGTTATATAAATCCGCATATACTTGGAAGCACGTCTGATAATCACCAAAAAGTACATAGTCATCGCTTTCGCCATAGCTATACTTCCATTCGGATTTATTGTCACTTTTGGCACCTTTCCATTCATTGTGTTCGGCCCATGCTTCGGAATAAGCGTAGTAATCGGAATTACCGGTCAGGAAGAACGCTTCCATATTTCCGGTATGGTAGGCAGCATTATCCCAGAAGGAACGTTCATGTTCGGGGTGTGTCTGTTGCCAATAGTTATTCACCTTAGTTATTATACCGATAACATCTTCTGTTTTCGGTCTTTGAGCTGTGCATGAGGCTGCGCCCACACAAAGCATAAGAATAAAGCATTTCAATTTCATATTTAAGTTGACTAAAGCTTCATTTAATTATTTCTAATACATATACCAGTTGAGGTTCAAACTCTACCGTTCGTTCACCGTCACCCTGTTTGGTATGTTGCACAAATAGTTGCAAACGTCTTTTCTGCTTCCAAAGCTCGGTGTCGTGTGAAGGCTCCCAGGCATCTACCGGAAAATCGGTCAAGTCGGTAGTAGTCCATTGGGCATTCGCTACATCCTTCGTATGTGCCAAAGACACCCTGCTACCCCGTTCTTCATCCCGGAAGACATAATATATTTCTCCATTATCCACCTCGGGTTATATGTAAATTCAATCAAATAACAGTGTGCAAATATTTTTAAGCACACTTTCATTAATCATCTTCGTACCACCACCTTTCAGAGAGAAAGGAGTCTTACGCTCGGACACCTGACGACTCTGCCACTTTTTGCCGTCATTCCAGACGATACGGTATTGCGGAACGTCACTATCCGCATCACGCCAATATGAAGCAATATACGGATTGCCTTCTGCATCGGCACTCATGCTGGTCTGATTTATCAATTCCGAATTCTGCGGGATGTGGCAGGCATATTCCGCATTATCAAGGCGGATGGGCAGTGCATACTTTTCTCCATTCGACTTATACCAACTGACTCCATTGTCGAAAGAACGGGCATAGCATAAGTCGTGATTAGTTTCCACCAGCCATGTTTCACGCCACACCCAGGATAAATGTATCGTACCTTGTTCATCTACATACAATTGCCAATAGGCATTACGTTTATTTTCTCCGTCAATCAGAACATCTTGCACACGTACCCATTTTTTATCCTTTACGGAATAACGGTTCATTACCAAGTTACCCCGCCCTGAAGCACCCGAACGATATGCAAACAGCAAATCTCCTCCTGCCAACGGATAGAATTCGGGATAGGTCACATCTTCTTCGCCTTCTCCTATCATCACTTCTTTTTCGCCCAACTCTAAAGAGTGGGGAGCAATACTCCGGCAATAATTCAGTTTATTGCCATGATGGTCGAATGCTATGTGAATATAACCTGCCCCATCCAGCATCATGCTGATGATATTATGGGCATCTTTCACATTACCTTTATACTGAGTGCGGTGCAAAGTCCATTGCTCTGCATTCAAGTTCCGTTTTCCAAGGACGAGAAAACTGTCTGCATCATAATAGCTGATGTATTGTTCGTCTCCTTGTGTCACCAATGAATTGTTACGAAAAACAGTAGTATTGACAGAAGTCTGGCTATACCCCTTCCCTACCTCAACCAAATGAGCTTTGGGGGTAATAGGAGTAATACTTTGAGCATGAAGCGAATGGCTACATACCATGCCCAAGGCGACAAACAAACCAATATACTTCATCTTATTCTTCTTTCTTATCTGCTTATTCATAGATTGCATGATCTTTGGGGAAGTCCTCGCCACCCCATGCTTTCTTCGATGTCCATGGCTGCGGCGCATCCGTCCAGAAAGGATGATCGGCTGGAAGTCCTAAAGGCAGGAAAGCCAACGATGCCATATAAAGACTGCCATTGTTGGTGTACCAGTCGGAAATATTAGGTTGCGAACCATTGAAGCCCAGTGTCAGGAAGCCTTTCTCATTGAAGTTACGGCTATCACCGAACATGCGCTTGATAACAGCCGTCATAGCCGAACGTACTTGTCCGTTGGGTAGTTCCTTAGGCAGCCATTCACGCCATGCCAACAGTGCCAGCGGTTGAAGTGTACCTGTACGGTAAGTAATAGAACGACCAAATACGGGAAAAGCACCTTCGGGAGAGATAAACCGTTCCAGAATCATGCCGAAACGTTGCATGCGTTTCACTGCTTTGGGAAAATCGCCACCGCTTACATTCCATATCTTATTCTTTCCGGCATTGGTCATCACCTCAAGGCACTCTACATACATGGGATGCAGCACGAAACTATTGTAATAGTCGAAGGCAAAGCCGGGACCATCACTGTACCAACCATCACCCACATACCACTCGTCGACCTTACGCAATGCCGATGTTATACGGTAGTGATCTGCTTGAGCCCCTGCTTTTCGAAGGAAGCACTCCACGGTAGAAGAGAACAACAACCAGTTGGTATAGGGAGGATCTACCCGGCGGAGTTGTGAGAATTCAGTAATATAACGTTGTTTGGTTGTGTCATCGAGGGGCATCCAAAGAGCATCAAATCCACGCAGGAAGCTCTCGGCTACATAAGCAGCATCAACCAGCGGCTGACCTTCTTTACGCCATAGCAGATAATCTTTACTTTCGGGATCGACCGCTTGTGCATAACTCTTCAGCGCCCATTCGCGGAGTTGGCGGCGTTGTTTACCCTCGTCAGTATCGTCATCGGGCAGGGAGAGCCAAGGAGCCAGACCGGACATCAGCCGTCCAAAGCATTCCATATAGGTCACCCGCTTGTCACGCCCGTCCCATGTGGGACTTAGTTCGACCTGCATATTCTCTTGCAGACGTCCTTCACTCATATTGCTGAGCACAGGTGCAGCCATCTGATAAAGGACACTTGTCCACAACTCACGATCGGAAACATCTTTCTCTGTTTTTTTCTTCGCTGATACTACTTGGGCAGGTACCAACAAGGCTACAATGAAGAGTAGCCAGATATATTTTTTTGTTTTCATGATATTAGTTATTTTTTGTTGTTGCAAATATACCCAATCCATATATTATCCAAAGGGTACAAATGATTCAAAAAGGGAGTAAATATCTGTCATTCCATGTATAAATAAGGTTTTCCTTCTTCATCAAACTGTATCGGCAACCACAAATAGCCCGAATACATCAGACTTTTAGGTTTCCAGATATCAGCCATAAAAAGATACTTATCATCCGGAAGTTCCAGAATATAGGTACTTTGTGAAGCAAACGTTTTTTCACTTCCTACACCCCGGCAAGGATTGGGATGTTGCGTCCACGGTCCCAAGATAGAAGAGGCTGAAAATAAACGGGCAGCATTGGGGTCCCACCCGGTACAGCCGGAAGTTATCATCCAATATATTCCGCCTTTCTTAAAGATGGCAGGCGCTTCATTGTGTCCACCGGGAAAGATACGGATATACTTTCCTGAATGATTGGTATAATCGTCTGTCAGCTCGGCTATTTGTAACGTCAGATTTTCTTCTGAGGAATAGATATGATAGGCCTTACCATCATCATCAACAAATAAGGTCATGTCGCGAGACATTTGTCCACCCGGCAAATCGCGTTTCACAAACATTCCCTGTTCTATAGCCTTACGCCACTCCGGTGTCCACCATTCTTTATATTTATCATCTTCCCAGACCATACTACGTTGTGCCTCTGACATATTCAGAGGATATTTCCCCGGATTAACGCGTCCTGACCTTATAAAAGTATACGGTCCTTCAGGCTTATTACTAACCGCAACTGCCGCATATGCAGGACCATACCCCTTGCCTTTCAGTTCCAAATGAAACCACATGACGAATTTGCCAGTCTTCTTATTGTATATCACTTTGGGACGCTCCATAATACATCCCCGCTCTATATCCGAACCTTTATCTTCTGAGACTGCCAAAGCCACACTTTCATATTTCCAGTTCTTCAAATCTTCGGAAGAATAACAAGTCACCCCTACCTGCGTAGAAAAGCCCTTTTCAGGGCGATGCTCACCAAACCAGTAGTATTTATTATTATAAGAAAGTATACCACCGCCATGCGCATTAATATAGTTACCCGAATTATCTTTCCAATCATTCTTTATATAACCGATCCTATTGTCGTTTTTCAATTGTTGTGCTCTGCATGAAAATGTTCCCAAACAGACAGCCAAACTCAGCAAAGCCCAAAACTTTGTATTCATACTCAATTCATTATAAATTAATAACAACTTGACATTCCTAACAGCAAGGAAGCGAGGCTATGCCTCAAGCGATAAGGCCGCCCCGCTTCCACTATAAAGTAATACCCATTGAATATTTGCAATTACCTCTAATTCACCTTGTCTTCATCGGCAACAGCATCTTCCCACTTAGTCCACATTTCAACAGATGCGTCATAGCCGTCATAACCGTAGTTCTGACGAAGTGCAGCACCGATATTAGCTGTAATGGCCGAATTGGGAACAGGCCAGAACAGATTACGTTTATCAACCTGATAGTTAAGTTGTTTACCTGAGAATATCGGACCACGATTAAATAAACTGTACTTCGTACAACGTTTGTACCAATAGCTACCGCCATTCAAATCGGTACCGGTCTGTTTATCCCAAGTAGCCAAGTCGTAAGTCTCGCCCCACTCGTCGGGCTGACCGCTACGTGCTAAGCACCAAGAAATACGAGTCAATTCGGGTTGACGCCATTCTTCCAAATAAAGTTCACGTGCACGTTCGTCACAGATGTCACCAATCGTTACAGTAGTAAACTCCTTCTTGGCATTGGCACGACGACGAACAACATTTACATCCTCAGCCGCACCGCTTGTATTGCCTTGATAGAATTTAGCTTCTGCACGAAGCAGATAAGTCTCTGCAAGACGGAACAAATAAAGATCGCCATTAGAACAGGAATTACCTTTAGTAGCTCCATTAAACTGATTGGCATTCTTGTTTTCTTCAGCCGCAGCATCTTTAATATATACCTTATATATTGGAGTAGGATACCAACTGCGAATCGTATCGAGGCAAAGCAAGTCACCCTTTTTAACCTCAGTTTTGCCATCTTCGCTTATCCAGTCTTCAGGAGCATAGAGCGTCATATTCTGACCATAGAATGCTGAGGCAGGATTATTATATTTAATATCTTCCATTTCTACCCAGTTTCCCATAGCACGGTTGTGGCGTAAGTCCTGTGTATCCTCCTCACCGTCATAACGCCAAATAGTCTTATTGTAATGATAGGAAGTACGGAAACAACCTATACCGCGTCCTAAAGCACGTACCCAGTCCAACTCTTCGTTATACTTGCCATCTGTACGTGCATAGTTGTATGTAGGTGCACTTAACTTATGGGGATCCATGATGACACTGTTAGACCAGTGTACACACATGGCACGCATTAACGGATAGTTTATCCAACTTTGGCTGTGAAAGTTCAAGATTGGCATAATAGTTTCCTTGTTTTCAGGAATAGATACGTTTTCACCACGATGTAAGTCCCAAACCACATTCCTCTGTACAGGCAACGTACTGCTGTTACCCGTAACAAATGAACCGAACGGAGCTTCCATCAACTTCAAGCCATGGTTATTAATCAAATCGGTAGCCATATCTTCTGCTTTCTTATACTCACCCGTTACAAGATAGCACTTAATAAGCAGTTGCATACAAGCTTCCTGATTCACCGTACCCATATAAGGTATATCTTTTTGCGCCGGTACGTTTTGAACGGCAAATTCCAAATCATGCACCAACATCTGGAAGATAGCTTCCTTACTTGTTGACTTATAGTTTTGCTTAGGTACCTCGATAATTTTCGTCACCAAAGGAATGTCACCAAACAACAATGCCTGATGATAGTAGCCATAAGCACGGTGGAAGTAGGCACGCCCTTTATACTCATTACGTACTTTCTCATCCAACCCTTGCACCTTGTCTACATAGGAAAGCACTGTATTGGCAAATTTGATACTTACCCAACCACGATCCCAGAAACGGCTCATAGAGTTCTCGTCACCACCACCCTTCATACCGTTGGTCGGCGTAATCTTGTTGGCGAAATCGTCCATGAAAAAACCGACATCAGTCTTTGCATACAAGCCTATATCAGTCATAAAATAGAGCGAAGCTATTGGAAGTACGTTACCATTCCCATCCATCAACATCTCCTTAAGTCCCAGGTCACACATAGCCATTGCCGAACGTAAACCGGATTCTGTAACGTAAGTATTTCCCGGATTATAAAATGACAAGGGATCTTGTTCCAGAAAGCTGTCCGAACAGCCTGTCAGCATCGCTGCTGATGCCAAAATCATGCATCCCTTTACTAATTTATTCATCTTTTTCATATTGTCTTTCAGTTATTAGAGTGTTATATTCAAACCAAAGTTAAAGGTACGGGTAGCCAAGCCGCCTGTTTCAGGGTCACCATATTCCCAACCGGAGATAGTGCAAACATTCTTGACACTTGCGGTCACACGAACCTTATCAATCATATATTTCTTCGTCCACCTCTGAGGCAATGTATAGCCAAGGGTGATGTCATCCAAGCGGACAAAGTTGCGGTTGTAAAGTTTGTCCACACCAGAAGCCAAACCGGTATTAGGACCTGCAGCATTCAAACGACAGTATTTATTAGTTGGGTTGTCGGGCGTCCAATATTCTTTCTCAGGCATATTGAAACCATTAAGTACTTGTGAACCGCCATTGTCCTGATTCAGCCAGTAACCGTTTGTACTTTTATGTCCCATATAAGAATAGAGCGAGAATGAGAAAGTCAAATCTTTCCATAGGGTGAAGTCATTACGCAAGTTCCAATAAATGGGAGGAGCTGTGGTACCAAGGTAAGTTTTATCTTTATCATTGTAAACCGGCACGCGGGTACCGTCTTCCAAAATCTTATCGTCTTCAGTATAGCGATTCACTACTTTCGGATCACCCGGCTTCTGGCCAACTAAAGCAGCAGAGGCTATATCTTCGGGGGTATTCTGCCAAACACCGTTGGTTTCGTAATACCAGATGGTACCTATAGGTTGTCCGATGTACCAACCATTTGAAGTATCGTCACGTTCTACGCCATTTTCATCATAGTCGTAATAGATATGGTTGATACGGTTCTTATTGATAGAGAAACCGGCTGAAGTATTCCATACAAAATCTTTCGTCTCAATGTTGGTAGAGTTCAAAGATATTTCAAAACCGCTGTTCTGCACTTCACCTAAATTAGAGGTGATACTACTGAAACCTGAGAAACTCGGTAAACGCTGTCCCATAATCATATCAGTAGTCTTTTTGAAATAGTAATCCAGCGTACCGGTCAAGCGATTACCCAATACCGAGAAATCCACTCCGAAGTTCCAAGCTTGTGTCTTTTCCCATTGCAGATTAGGAGCAGCCAAACGATCCATATATAAAGGGTTAATCACTGTTGAAGTGCCGTTATTAACATAAACCATACCGGTACCACCCAAGTTCAGGTTGGCCAGCGTTTTGTACACGTCACCAAACTCACGGTTACCGTTGGTACCCCAGGAAGCACGTAGCTTAAGCATATCCAACCACTTCTGAGTGCCTTCCATAAATTTCTCGTTCGAAACCGTCCAGCCTAAACCAGCTGAGCCAAAGTTACCCCAAGGATTCTTGGCACCGAAACCAGCGTAACCGTCGCGACGGAACGTACCGGTAAACATGTAGCGGTCGTTGAAGCTATAGAACAAACGTCCCAGATAAGAAGCGGCTGTGGAGTGCGTATCATTGGTAGAGAAAGAACTTTGTTCCTTGTTAGCACCATTTGTATAGTGAAACCCAAGCGCATCACTTGGTGTAATGTTACGGGCATTGATGTTGTCGCTCCAATAGCGATGTTCTTCGGCTTCTTGAACTAATGTCACGGTAAAGTGGTGAACATCAGCGAAAGTACGATCCCAAGTGATGGTATTGTTCAAGTTCCAGTCGAAGTTCTTGGACCATCCACGATTCACACCACGGCTAGCTGCAGAAGCATCGGGAAGATCGGCTGACATGAAATAACGGTCATTGAACCATTGATAACGCGGAGCAACATTGAACTGATAGCTGAAACCCAAAGGTAACGTTATCTTAGCATTGAAAATAGTATTTAATACCGTGTATCCTTTTTCTAAGTCGTAATATTGACGGTCGAAGTAGTAGTTATAGCCACCGTTCGTAGCTGCACCCGACATGGGATATTGCTCATAACCGCCATTTTCGTCATACATAGAAGCATAAGGAGAATTACGCAGCATATTAGCATCCCAATAGTTGCTACCCAACGATACTTGGATATCACCATCGGAACGATCTTGAAAGTTCACATTCGCACCGACCTCCAACCAATTGGTAATCTTGGCATTAATCTTCATATTGGACCGAAATGCATGATACTCATTGCCTTGTACGGCACCTTCATTGTCCATGTAGCCAAAAGACAAATAGTAATTAATGTTATCAGTAGCGCCCGAAATACTAGCATTATAATCTTGATTCAAGCCGGTACGGAAAGTGGCATCGTACCAATCAAAGGTATTGCCAGCCAAGAAATTATTAAATACCAGCGGAGAAACATCCATCGTCAAACGACGTGCAAATAAGCTAAGCATGGATTCTCCATCAGAAGGTCCGAAACCACTGACACCAGCAGCAGAAGCCCAAGCATTCTGCTCCGCAGATGTCATATTTGCAGGATTATCATAATAACCTTGCGGATAAGCAGCACTCATGTTACCGCTTCCATCTTTTGCCTTTACATTATAGTAGCCATAAAGTCCATTCTCGCCCAGTCCATAAGTATTCACCATCTTGTACCAGTCTTGACGGTATCCCAAATAACCGGCAGCATCGTAATAATCGCGATAAGCAGACTTCTTATTGACTGCCAAGTTAGCACCTACATTAATAACCGGTTTTCCTTGTTTACCTTTCTTGGTAGTGATAATAATAACGCCTGCAGCAGCTTTGGCACCATAGATAGCCGCAGAAGAAGCATCTTTCAATACATCAATCTGTGCGATATCATCCGGATTGATCTCTGAAAGTTCACCATAGAAAGCCATACCATCCAATACAATCATCGGACTGGCATCAGTACCCAACGAGTTTTTACCACGCAACTGAATAGAAGCACCGCTACCTTTAGCCGAAGCATCGTAACCAATCTGCAAACCCGGAGTACCCCGCAAAACATCTTGTACAGATGTAGGATTCGAGTCAGCTATTTTACTAGGATTAATCTGCACCACCGACCCGGTCAAATCCTTCTTACGCATCGTACCGTAACCTATTACTACTACCTCATCCAGCATTTCACTGTCTTCCACTAAATTAATAGTAAAAGAAGTTTTGCCACCTACAGGTACTTCTTGTGTTTTATAACCAATAAAACTGATAATCAATGTACCATTTGAAGGTACTTTAAGAGAGAAATTACCGTCCATATCGGTAATAGTTCCATTTCCGGTGCTACCTTTTTCTACAACGCTGGCACCGATAACCGGTCCCATTGCATCATTCACCACACCTCTTACATTGATAGTTGCTTTTTGAGCGTTCGAAAACTGAACGTTCAGAATAAGGGCCATGCAGATAGCCAAAGTATAAAATACCCGGCTCATTCCTTCCCTTGCAGAAATCTTCTGTTTTTCCATCATATAAATTTAAGATGATTAATAAAATCACATAATACACTCACTGCGAAAAAGGAAGTGCATACCTTCCCTGTTCGCACTGCAAACATAGGATGATGGAAAAGGAAAGTTTGGATGTAAGGTTTCAAACATGTAGAGAATTGGTGCATGGACCATTCTTCTACATGGTTTGAATGAATTTTCTACATGAACATCATAGTAGGAAGATAACTACGAAAAGTATCTATTCCTCATTCATAACTGTGTTGCCAGTTGTAAATCGCTCCATATACTCCGAAGGAAGCATACCGAACTCTTTCTTGAAACTGCTACTGAAGTAACGTGCGTCATTATACCCAACGGCATACGCCAAGTCGGATATGCGGACGTTCTTTTTCTCCTCCATAATGCGGCAGGCAGCCTTCATACGGATATTGCGGATAAAAGAAACATACGTTAGTCCGGTGAGCGATTTCAGTTTGCGGAAGCATGTAGACTTGGTGGTGTGCATATCTTCCAAGAATTGCGTTTGGTCATACTCGGCATCATCCAAATGACGGTTGATGCAATCAATGGCATGTTGCAAGAATTCTTCATCGAGCGTGGTATAATTTAAGTTCTTAGCTTCGAACACCAATTGCTTCTTGAAGTCCTTTATTACACGCCGACGACTGCGTAGCAGGTTGCCGATACGTGCATGAAGCACGTTCAGATTAAAAGGTTTACTGATGAAGCCATCGGCACCGGACTCATAAGCCTCCACTCTATCCTCTTCTTTATTCTTAGCTGTGAGCAGGATGACTGGTATATGACTAGTATCTATGTTATTCTTAATGTATTGGCAGAATTCAATACCATTCATTTGAGGCATCATAACATCAGAGACTATCAGGTCTATTTCCTCCTGCTCTACCATCGTTATGGCTTCTTTGCCATTGGTAGCCGTATATATTCCATATTCCGTACCCAAAAGCTTCACCATTAACAGTAACAGGTCTTCATTATCCTCTACTATTAATAAGGTATGTCGGTTCTCTGCTATTGTGGTTTCTTCTTCGGATTCATCAAGTTCATCGGAAATGGCATCGTCTTTTCCGGTTGCCTCAACAAGACGAATAGAAGAATCAGATTCTTCTAAAACAGCTGTTACCGCCTCTATCTCTTCGGCTTCATAAGCTGACGGCAGTATGGGAAGCGTCACAATAAAAGCTGTTCCCAAGCCTTCCTCGCTTTCTACTGTAATTGTGCCATGGTGGAGTTTAACCAAATCGCGTACCAACGACAGACCGATACCTGTTCCAATTGTTTTGAATTTCCGATAATCGCCCTCATAGAAACGCTTGAACAGATTCTTCTGAGCTTCCTGAGAAAGTCCGGGACCATTATCTTTCACAATTAAACGGGCAAAACCATCAGTAGCTTCCGCCAACTCCACACTAACGATTCCTCCCGGACGGTTGTACTTAGAAGCATTAGACAATAAATTGTACAATACCTTATCTATTTTATCCGGATCAAAATAAGCATTAAATGGTTGTGGAAAGCAAGACAAATTGAAGTGCATGTCCTTCTTCTTAATCAGCGGACGGAAACTATCCACACTACGTTGTACAAACTGCGCTAAGTCTCCCTCGGACACACGCAGCTTCAAGTTCCCGGTTTCTGCTTTGCGGAACTCCAAAATTTGCTGTAACAAACGTATCAAACGATTGATGTTATTGCTCATCACTTTGTACTGGTCTTCATATCCGGGAGCTATCTGCTTCATCTCGTCCACTGAGGCCGAAAGAATGGTCAGTGGAGTAAGCAGTTCATGGGTTATGTTGGTGAAGAACTGCAATTTAGCATGATTCAACTCTTCAACCTTTGCCTTTTCCATCTCTTGCAGATGCAGTGCATTGCGTAAACGGATACGATTGCGCACTACACAATAAGCATAATAAGCAATACTCAAAAATAAGAGCGTATAGATGGAGTAAGCCCACCAAGTACGCCAAGGCGGAGGCAATATAATCACTTGCATCTTTCGAGACTCATCATTCCATATTCCATTGGAATTGGATGCCTTTAAATAAAAAGTGTACGTACCCGGTTTCAAATTATTATAGTAAGCAAAACGTTTCGATGCATCTGTGTATTGCCAGTCCGCATCAAATCCTTCTAATTTATAGGCATAACGGTTACGCTCCGGATTGGCATACTCTAATGCCGAAAACTCAATACTAAAATTATTATGCCAATAGTCCAATTCTATTTCACTTGTAAAAGCAGGCGACAAATAAGATATTCGAGAGCGTTCATCAAGTTTTAATGCCTCCCACGACTGATTGAATATCTTAATATCAGTTATCACAGCCGGAGATGAAAAGTCTTGATCCTTTTGGCGGACAGGATAAAAACTATTGTATCCTTTATGTCCGCCAAACAACAATTCACCTTTATCCGTAGAAGCAAAAGCCCCCCGGTTAAAAATATTATCCTGCAAGCCATCTGCGGTAGTATATAGGCGAAAAGTTATGTTCTCCATATCGAGAGGAACAGATAGTTTTACCAAACCCACACTGGTACCTAGCCAAAGATTGCCATTAATATCTCCTTGAATACAGTTTACCGCATCTCCCGGCAGATTCCATGTAGCATGCACCGGCAAGAAGGTATCGCTTTTCTCGTCATAAAAGTTTAATCCACTATTACCCGTACCTACCCAAATACGCCCGTCAACATCCTTATATATACAGTTAGCATAATTCCCATTTAACTTCTTGTTTCCTGTGAAATATAAGGAAAGTTTATAGGCGTTTAAACTATTACCGTGTCCCTGTATGCGAATCACTCCGTTGGTACTGGAAGCGATCCACATATCACCTTTATTACCCTCGGCTATTTGCATGGCAACAACGTCTTTCAACATTACTTCTCCTGCCTGCAAAGAGTCAAATCGTAAAGCCGTACCATCCGCCATGCGTACCGATACTCCATGGCGTGTAGCAAACCAAAGATTCCGTCTTGTATCTTCATAAATATCATAAACGCATGAGTTGGTGAGCCAAGGAGTATCCCAATCATTGTAGAGTTTCACCCGTTGTCCGACCGGAGCATATTTATCATATTCAAAAACTCCTCCATTATAAATACCAAACCATATATGGCGTGTAGTAGGCGACTGCATGATAGACATTACAGTAGAAACACCTGTAAATGAAGCAAATTCCGGTATTTGAGTAAAATGAGTAAAACTACCGTTCTCTCTATTCTCCACCCCAAATCCATTAGTACCGATACCGAGCCAAAGCAGTCCTTCATCATCAACCAACATACTGCGAACCGAGTTTGTTTTCAACTTTTGTTTCACCTGTGGTAAAGCATCCAAAACAAAATCCGCTTTACGCGTATTAACCATATTCACCCCTCCCCCAATCATTCCTATCCAAAGAATACCTTGCCGGTCGCGCATTAAAGAAGTAACCTCATCACTAGCAATTGCATAATCTACATCAGAATAATAATTATTATAACTCACAGTAGCAGTGAGTTCCTGTTGCAAAGAAAGCACACTAAGTCCGCTACGTGTCCCCACCCATAAAGAACGGTTAACTACATCTTCCGAAATTGCATAAACCAAATTGTCTGAAATACTTGCAGGATGCTTATCATCATGCTGAAAAGTGGTCCATGACACTCTTTCCGGGTCATAAGCATTATGTAAGAGTTGTAAACCTGATCCCCAGGTACCTACCCAAATATGCTTATAGCTATCCTGGAAAACAACATGCGCCGAGTTTCCCGAATTCATCTGTGGGTATTTCAAAAACCTGCCGGTGCTTTGTTCATAGCGAAATAACCCATTGTTCCATGTGCCAATCCAAATATCTCCCCGATCATCTTCAAATAGAGATTTAACCGTTGTATAAGGAAATACTTGGTTTGTATTTTCTGGTCGGTACAACAGACAACTGTCCTTGTCTACCAGATACTCAAGCAACCCTCTCTCCGTTCCAAACCAAATACGATTATTCCTAGTTACTAAAATAGAGGACACACCATTTCCATCCAGTTCAGGATTATTTAATTTACGAATAATCCCTGTTTGCTTATCCAGCACATTCATCCCACTATAAGTACCAATCCAAAGCCGATGGTTGCCATCTTCGGCAGTGCAGAAAATATTATTATTAGTTAGCAAATCAGGACTATAAAGATTAGACTTATAAGATGTTATAGAATATCCGTCATACTGAAAAAGTCCATTCCGGGTGGAAATCCAGATATACCCATCTTTGTCTTGATAGATAGACTGTACATCTTTATTCGGCATATTATTTAAAGTAGGTAAGGTTTTGAATGCGCCAGAAAGCGGTAGAGGCAAGATACTTGCCTGACAAACAGAGAAGAAAAGTCCAAAGAGAAGAAATAGAAATTTCGCCCTCATAATATTAATTTTTAATAACACTATTTTATTTATATTTGCAAACATACTCAAAAAAACTAAAACATGTTTCACAAATTCACTGAAAACCATCACTAAAATTCCTTTTTCTTCAGTCTAAAGCTTACTTTTGCAACGAATATTCAACATCAGTTATGGCAGGCATCTATATACATATCCCTTTTTGTAAGACTCGTTGCATCTATTGCGACTTTTACTCTACTACACGTAGCGAACTGAAACAGCGTTACATTCAGGCCTTATGCCAAGAACTACGGATGCGTAAAGATTATCTGAAAGGAGAAGATATAGAAACCATTTACTTTGGTGGCGGCACTCCTTCGCAACTTGCCGAGGAGGACTTCCGACAAGTTTTTGAAACCATCGGAGAAGTTTATGGGATAGATACCGTTAAAGAAATCACTCTCGAGGCTAATCCCGATGATTTAACAGAAGAGTATGTAACCATGCTGCGTACCCTGCCTTTCAACCGTATCAGCATGGGCATTCAGACTTTTGATGACACCACTCTAAAGTTATTGAACCGCCGACACAACGCCATGCAAGCCATAGAAGCAGTAAAACGTTGCCGTCAGGTGGGTTTTCAGAATATCAGTATCGACCTGATTTACGGTCTGCCCGGTGAAACTGACGAGCGTTGGCAGCGTGATCTAAATCAAGCTGTCAGTCTCAACGTAGAACATATCTCAGCCTATCATCTGACTTACGAGAAAGGAACCCGCATCTACGAAATGCTTCAAGCCCATCACATCTGTGAAGTAGACGAAGATAGTAGTGTACGCTTCTTCTCCACTTTGATAGATACTTTTAGCGCCGCCGGTTACGAACACTACGAAATCTCCAATTTCTGCAAACCCAGTATGTATTCCCGCCACAACACTTCCTATTGGAAGGGTATTCCTTACCTAGGTTGCGGACCTTCGGCGCACTCTTTCGATACCATGACAAGAGAATGGAATGTGTCTTCACTGGAAGAATATATAACCTCCATCGAAACCGGTAACCGTTCCTACGAAATAGAAGAATTACATCTGAATACCCGCTACAATGAGTATATCATGACCTCATTGCGAACTGTATGGGGGGTATCTCCTGAACATATTAAACAATACTTCGGCACTAAACTCTGGAAATACTTTCAAGAGATGGCTACACCTCACTTGCAGGATGGCAGACTGATAATGCAAAACAACCATTTTTGCCTTACTCGCAAAGGCATTTTTGTTTCTGACGACATTATGAGCGACCTGATGTTTATTGAAGAATAACTAAAGACATTCTCGAATCAATAAATGCTTGGGATATTTCACCTAAAAATTCTATCTTTGCCAACAATCAGAGAATAGGAACATGACCGAACAAGAAGTCAGACGATATTTACGTCAAATGAAAGAGGAAGACTCTGAACGAGCTTTTCATGATTTCTATAACTTATGTTATGATCGCCTGTTTCGCATTTCCTATTATTACGTAAAGCATGAAGACTGGGCACAAGAAATAGTACTCGATGTTTTTATGCGCCTATGGGAACAACGTTCCAAGCTACCGGAAATTAATAATATAGAGGATTATTGCTTTATCCTAACCAAAAATGCGTCACTCAACTATCTGGAAAAAGAGAGTAGACATACCACACAAACTTCCGAACAACTACCCGAACCTTCCGATCAGGCTAATTCTCCCGAAGAAGTCCTTATCAGCGATGAGCTTTTTGCACGCTATGTTAAAGCCCTCGACCGTCTGCCCGAACGTTGCCGTGAAGTATTCATCCGCATACGCGAAGAAAAACAAAGTTATGCACAAGTAGCAGAAGAACTGGAAATCAGTGTAAAAACCGTAGATGCCCAACTACAAAAAGCAATTACGCGACTGAAAGAAATGTTACTTACATAAATGAAGAATTACCATGCGGAGTGTGTGCGTAGCTAAATTCTTCATTCTTCACTTGCATATTAACATTATTTTGCAACATAAGCGTAGGGAGTTTCTCAAATATCCCTGTCTTTACCTATGAAAACTAAACGAACAAGACTTATGAAAATGATTTGTAAACAAGGAACAAGCTTATTGCTGTTCCTGCTCTGTCTGAGCGCATGTAGTAACAGTAACGACAAGTATCCGAATGAATACGTAGGATTCGACAAAATTAAAGAGAAGTCAGCTACTGCCCGCATCCGTATTTATCCAAAGATGATAAAGAATTCCAGTGAAATATATCTGATCTGTACACCTGATGATAAAGAGGTAAAACAATCCCAACTAACACTACAGTTAGTTGCCAAATAAATAAAAGATGAAAGTTAACAACGAGGATATTGACAAGGTACTGAATAAGCTGATTGCGTCTACCCGTTCACCACGCGGACGCTACCTGGCAGAAAACAGTTGGCAAAAATTGGAAGCACGCATGCGTAAACATCGCAGTCTGCGTAGACTTTGGTTACGTGCCGCCAGCGCTGCTGCTGTGGTCGTGTTGTGCGTAGCAAGTTGGGCAGCCTATTATGCCATCTTTCCTTCAGCACCCAAACCAGCACCCGCACCAGCTGATACCCATATCGAAGCACCACTTATGAAGCACGAGGTCTTGGAATTCCGCCAGCAACCGCTTCAGGAGATTGTCCACCAACTTTCCGAAAGATTCCATACGAAGATAAGTATTGAAGACGAAAGCCTGAAGAACTATCGCATGACTGCTACCTTCCAGGATGGTGAAGATCTGACACAAATCCTCGACTTGCTGAAATATGCAGCAGGTAACTTTACATATACTCAAACAAACGAAACTATTATCATTACTAAGCTTAACTAAACTACAATGTACTATTCTACAAACTGTTCACACCACCACATCAGAGCCACACTTCTGATGTGTGTGGTTCTTTTAACCAATTCGCTTTATGCACAAAATAAAGAAGTACGTCTGAGTATGAACTTCCGTAATGTTACACTTGAAAACGTGGTAAAGCAGTTGGAAAATGCTACCGGCTTCTCCTTTATCTATGGAGAAGAAGTGAAGTTAAACCGCCGCATCACCCTTGAAGTAGAGAAGCTGACCATCCAGGAAGTACTGCAACGTGTCTTTGAAAAAGAACCTATCAAGTTCGAAATATCCGGGAAGCATATTTTACTTTACAAACGGCATACGCCACAGAAACCCGCAAGCCGAAAATTCACAATCAGCGGATACGTGACAGACGGGGCGTCTTCCGAGACGCTGATTGGTGCCAACATCCTTGAGAGTCGTCGTTCCACAGGTACTGCCACCAATCCTTTCGGTTTCTATACCCTTACCTTGCCCGAAGGAGACGCCGAACTGACATTTTCTTACCTGGGTTACGAAACTCTTCACAGCCGGTTCGAGCTGGATAGAGATACTCTTCTCAACATCCGTCTGAACAGTAATAATCAGCTGCAAGAAGTAGTAATACTTTCCGATAAACGGGAAGCAGGTATAGAGAGTACTACAATGGGAGCCAATGAAATCCCAATGGCACAAATCAAGAACACTCCCTCTATACTTGGTGAAGCCGACCTGCTTAAAACCATCCAGTTAATGCCTGGTGTGCAAGCAGGCATGGAAGGCTTTTCCGGAATGTATGTACGTGGTGGAGGACCCGATCAAAACCTGGTATTACTAGATGGAATTCCTGTTTATAATGCCGATCATTTGCTAGGGGTGTTCTCTATCTTCACCCCCGAAGCGGTGAAAAACGTAACGTTGTTTAAAAGTAGTTTTCCCGCCCGCTACGGTGGGCGTCTTTCGTCTATAGTTGATGTACGGACCAATGATGGAGATATGAAAAAGTATCATGGCGCAATCAGCATAGGCCTGCTAACCGACAAACTGCATATAGAAGGTCCTATCATAAAAGGAAAAACATCGTTCAGCCTCAGTGCACGTGCTATGCCTACCGCATTCTTCAAGAATCTCATCGTTGATAAGGATGATGATTCGCCCAATGTACATTATGCGGACAAATACAACTACTACTTCTATGACATGAATGCCAAACTAAACCACAAGTTTAATGACCGCAGCCGCCTTTTTCTTGGCTTCTACCGTGGAAAGGATCATTATCACTATGACTCACGGGAAGATTATCCCGGTAACTCCTCAAACATAGATACACGTTACTATGACAACAAAAATCACCTGAACTGGGGAAATATCATTGGCTATGCACGCTGGAACTATGTATTCAACAACCGACTTTTCGGAAATACAACCTTCTCTTACAACAGCTACCAAATGACGCTGACAGGTAGCTTAGACGATGTGAAATACAGAAACAACCAACTGATGGACCGTAACCACTATAATTCGAAATTCCATTCGGGTATTCGTGATTGGAGTGCCCGGATGGACTTCGATTACACGCCCGTACCGGAGCACCATATAAAGTTTGGAGGCGAGTTCATCTATCACACGTTCAGCCCCGGTGTATCTACGTCGAAGATGCAGGAAATAGAAAATGGCATGGCACAGACTGATACCCTTTACAATACCAGTACCAGCCGTGATATGAACGGACAGGAGTTCTCAATATACGCCGAAGACAATCTTGTTCTCAGCGATCGCCTTAGCCTGAACGCAGGAGTACGATTCTCACTGTTTCATACACAAGAAAAGAGCTACTTTTCAGCTCAACCACGTCTGTCAGCCCGCTATGATCTGGGACGCGGATTTTCGGCAAAAGCCTCTTATACTTGCATGAGCCAATACGTACATCTACTGTCATCTACTCCTCTTTCCATGCCTACCGACCTCTGGGTACCCATCACAAAGGACATACGTCCGATGTACGCTAATCAATACTCCATAGGAGGTTACTATACAGGATTAGCGGGTTGGGAATTCTCCGTAGAAGGATATTACAAGCAGATGCGGCATATCTTAGAATATCAGGACGGCGTATCATTCTTCGGAACCTCCACCAATTGGGAAGAGAAGGTAGAAACAGGTCAGGGACGCTCCTATGGCTTAGAGGTAATGATGCAGAAAAATTTTGGGCGTACCACCGGCTGGCTGGCATATACACTATCTAAAACCGAACATCGCTTCACGGATGGAAACATCAATCAGGGACGCTGGTTCCCCTACAAGTATGATCGCCGCCACAGCATCAGTCTTTGCCTGAACCATAAGTTCAGCAACCGCATAGATGTAGGGGCCTCGTGGATATTCAATACCGGCGGTTGCATCACCGTACCCGAACGAGCTACCGTTATCATCCGTCCTGACGGTAGCACGGAGACAGGAACTTATATATCACAACGAAACAACTACCGCTTGCCCGCCAGCCACCGCCTGAACATCGGTGTCAACTTCAACAAAAAAACAAAGCATGGCATGCGGACGTGGAATATCAGCGTATATAACGCCTACAATGCAATGAACCCGAACATCGTGTACAGCGAATGGCAAATGACAAACAACCTGAACGACTATTACAATAACTACTTCAACGGTAATTACAATAACAATTACAACGGAAAACCGGGAGAAGTTTCCCAAGTAAAGGAAGAAGGCAAAAGTGTTGTCAAGAAACTGACAATATTACCCTGCATACCATCCGTGACATATACTTACAGGTTCTAACGATACAGATAAAGTTTATACAAGATATGAAAACAAGAAAAGCAAAATTACACCTTATTATATATATGTATGCAGTAGCCGCTCTGCTGCTGACAAGTTGTGAGAATGAGATTCCCTATAACCCCGGTAACCAAAAACCATTAATTGTAATGAACGCCATGCTTGATGCGGGAGAGGTTGAGAATTTTGTATATCTCCATCTAAGCGAAGGTTACAGCATCGGCAAAATAAATCAAGCCACACTTTCTCTCTATGTAAACGGACAACTGGCAGAGGAACCTCAGCCAATGACTCCTCAAGAGATATACGAAGGCTTGAGCGAAGAAACTTATGGCAAAGACTTATATGAGCAAATAATAAAGAACATCAATTACAAGAAGTTTCGCCTACATACACACTTTCAGCCCGGTGACAATATTCGCCTAGAAGCCACAGCCGAAAATGGGAAATATCTAGTCAGTTCCGAAGTTATTGTCCCCCAACCGGTACTAGATATACAAGTAGATACATGCATTACAAAGATTTTCCAATGGAGTAGTATGAGAGACTATCGCAGAATACTGGTTACTCTGCACGACCTCCCCAACGAAAAGAATTACTGGATATACAAAACAACTATCATGTAAATGCCAGATATCCCGTTCCTTCATTGAACGAAGATGGAAGCCAAGAAACCGACGAAGATGGTACACCCCTCTACTGGTACAAAGATACCATCTTCAACTATACTGATCGTGAACTGATAAACCGCGAAGACATCATCCTAACGGATGGTCACATCTCTCACTCCGATCAAGACGAAGAGAATGAAATGTTTCCTAGTATCAGCAATAAATACAACATCTTCACTGACAATCAATTCCCCAATTCCTCGGCTACACTAAAAGTATATACGGCACTCGGTCTGGACCACTTAAGCGGATATAATAGTGTATATTCAAGACTTCTATCCCTGAGTGTACGTGTGCTTAGCATCAGTAAAGAAGAGTACCTTTACTTGAAAGGGTTGAACTGCATG
>OHES01000485.1_pt1 | contig 27711 bp, 49 predicted proteins | sample 1567371 | NCBI WGS metagenome assembly OHES01 (sample SAMEA3879533, study PRJEB24766) | human gut metagenome | biome: human-associated habitat; feature: feces | place: USA | collected 1985/1987 | reverse complement strand
ACAGGTCAGACAGGTGCTACAGGTAATGGCATATCGAAGGTTGAAACTTTCTACCTTACAACATCCGCATCAAGTGGAGTGACTACATCTACAAGTGGATGGTCAACTACACCGACAGCAACTACAACAACAAACAAATATATTTGGTCATATCAGAAGACTACATATACAAATGGTCAGACAGCTTCTTCTACTCCAGCAATCATCGGAACTCATGGAGCAACAGGTGCTCAGGGTAATGCTGGAGCTGATGCTATTACAATTACCATTACTTCCTCAAACGGAACTATATTTAAGAACAATTCCGGCTCTACTGTATTAACAGCTCATGTATTTAAAGGCGCTATTGAACAGTCAATCACGGACGCCGGAGTATGCGGATCTCTTGGAAGTATTAAATGGTATAAACAGGGATCAACTACAGCAATTAAAACCAGTAAGACATTGAGCGTATCAGCGGCTGAGGTTACTAATTCTGTAGTTTATACCGCTCAGTTAGAGCAGTAAGGAGCTTAATATGATTAGGGGGAAGGCCGAGATAACAATATCCCATATCGTTGATATAGAATCTGTAACTCGATATTATCTGTTACAATCGTCTACTACCAACATCCCGGCCAAACCCACAAGTAATCCGCCAGGCGGTAATTGGTCATTGACGGAACCTTCATACAGTGCTGGATCTACTAATACTTTATATTTCGTGGATTGTACTGTATTTACAAATGGGAATTTTAGATATTCGTCAGTTTCGAAATCGAGCTCGTATGAAGCGGCGAAGCAGGCATACAACAAAGCGGTTAATGCACAGAACACTGCGAATAGCACTAATAATAAGATTGACGGACTTGAAATAGGAGGAAGAAACTATTTCGGAACAAGAGACGTTGATTATGATGGTGATGGTCGTAGTGGTTTACCATTTGATGAAAATAATGAATATGTCTTAGCAACATATCAAGATACAGGTTCTTTTTCACAATTTTATAATCTGACAGTTCCTATGAGTAACTTCGTTGGGGAAAAAGTCAAAATGAGTTTTGATATCGTTAGTCCAAACGGAAGTACAACTTGCAATGTATATAATACGAACGGAACACCCAGATATGTAATGACTATAAACAATTCAATCCAGGCTGTTGGAACTACTTGGGTACATCAAGAATTGGACATTACCGTTGCTGATAAAGGAGAAGAAGGAACTGACTTGATTAGTAGTAACAAAATAGAGATATATTGTCCAACACAGGTAGGTTGCAAAATTCGAAATGTTAAATTCGAACTCGGAAACAAAGCAACCGACTGGACACCGGCTCCGGAAGATTTAGCGTCATCTAATGGCTTAGAAGCAGCGGAAAATGCTGCTCAAGATGCAGCCGATAGATTGACTGAACGTATCGAACAAGCAGAATCTAGGATTTCACAGATAGCTGATTCAATATCTACCATGGTTGTTGACGGTAGCGGAGCTTCGTTAATAGAGCAAACATCAAGTGGATGGATATTTTCTATGGGTGAGACTTTAACTCAATTACAGAATGCTATTGATGGAATAAAGTCTTTGGAGAATGATATTGACGCTCAAGGTGGAGATATCACTGCATTGGAAAATGCTGTGACAGGTTTGGAAGAGTTAACGAATTATATTCGAATCACAACTGATGGAGACGAACCGTGCATTGAGCTTGGAAATGAGAGTTCGTTTAAAGTTCTAATCACCAATACAGCTATAAAATTCATGGATGGTACAACCGTCCCGGCATATGTAACTAACCAATCGTTAAAAATCGGAAAAGCAGAAGTTGAGGATGAATTAGCATTTGGCGGATTTGCATTTGCAGAGCGCAGTAACGGTAACATGGGTCTCATTTGGAAAGGAAGTGATTCATAATGGCAACTTTAACAACGGCACAATTTGGTAGTTCATCCTGTCCGCAGGTTCAACTTGTAGTAACTCAGTCAAGTAGTACTGCAACCACTGCCACACTTTCTTGGACACTCAAATGGGTAACTCATGGATATACTGTTAACTCTAGCGTTGCGAAAAATTACAGTGTCAAAATAGATGGTAAAGTTGTTAAATCTGGAACATTCTCCATAGGTGGTAAAAGTTCTCAGACAATTACAAGTGGAACCGTAACTATTACAAAGGGAACATCAGCAAGATCTATCGCTTTGTGGTTCTCCTTTGAAATGAATTTCACATGGAGCGGAACCTACGCTGGAACTAAGACTGCCAGTGGATCGATCTCGGTTGCGGCTAAAACTTCCTATAAGATTAGTTATAACGCAAACGGAGGTTCAGGTGCTCCATCTCAACAGACAAAATGGCATGGAACAAACATTACATTATCGTCTACAAAACCTACGAGAACAGGATATACATTTAAAGGTTGGGCCACATCTTCTACTGGGGGTGTGGCTTATGCTGCTGGGGCAAGTTATACAGCAAATGCGAGTGTTACTCTTTATGCGGTATGGCAGGCTATCACTTACAAAGTTACTTATAATGCTAACGGAGGAAGTGGAGCACCTGCACAGCAAACGAAAACGTACGGTGTAACTCTTAAATTATCAACTACTAAACCTACCAGGACGAACTATAACTTTAAAGGTTGGGCTAAGTCTGCGACAGGTGCTGTAGCTTATGCGGCAGGAGCTAACTATACTTCAAATGCTGCTATTACTCTTTACGCTGTATGGGAACTTGCGTATAAGCCTCCAACTATATCAAGCGTGAAAGTTACTCGTTGTAATTCAAGCGGTACGACACAGGAAACCGGAACTTATTGTAAGATTACATTTAATTGGTCTTGTAGTCAGTTAACCGGATCAAACCCGGTAACATCAGTAACTGTGTCATGGTTGACCAACACGAAAACCATCTCTGCATCTGGTAATAGTGGAAGCGCTTCTGTAGTAGTAGGAGATAATGCGTTAAACGTTGATAAATCTTATGAATTCACAATTAAAGTAACTGATAGTAAGAATGGTACTACATCGGTTAAGAAAACTCTTGGTGGTGCTAGATTTCCTATCGACTTTAAAGCTGGAGGAAAAGGTGTATCAATTGGTAAACCAGCTGAGTTAAATGACGCTTTTGATGTTAATTATAAAGCTTATTTTAGGCAAGATGTGGTTCTGGATTCTCCGAATTCCATTATAGCTAAAAATGCTACCGATGGGACTTATCACGAAGCATTCCAGGCTCAGAACCAATATGGTAATACTATTGTCGGGTATGGAAACTGGGATGCTAGAACGGGCAACACGAATATTTATGGTCATAACATAACATTTGGTATTAGTGACTTGGCTAGTCCAGGTACATACAAACCATATTATTCGCGTGGAGATACCATTTCGATAACATTACGAACTGCTGGTTATGTGACTAATTCCGGCAGAGATATTTCATTCTGGGTTCCTATGTCAAAACCAATAATAGGATCACCAACTGCAACGGCTACCAGTTTGGACGGTTTTGTATTAAGGCAGAACACTAAGTATACACACGGATCGGCTGCTTCTGTTTATGTGAAACCCGATTCATATGATACGTACGCTACATATGGAGTTGGTGTTTATATTAAAGTAGTTTTTACTAACACAACAAATGTAACAAACAATGATGCTATTGGTATATATTGGGACGGAAAGATTACTTTTAGTTAAGGAGACTGATGATTATGGCATTATGTAAAGCTATTAAACAACTGGACGGCGTTACTACAAACTATCATAGAATCTTATTTATTCAGTCGACAATCAATCGGCAGAATTCCATAGCGGTTCTCTCATACATTGATGAACATGCAAGGAATGACGAAAAAGACACATTCGATTCTGTTGCTTATAAAAAGAGCAAGACTTATGAGACAGATTATAGTCCTAATATGACAATTGAACTTGCATATGAGTATCTTAAAACACTTCCTGAATTCGAGGGAGCTACAGATATTTAGAGAAAGGACAGTGATGTTATTTGGCTGTGATAGCTAAAGCCGAGGTTACTATCTCGGACATTATAGACGGAATAGACGGCAAGGGAATTACATCCACAGTCATAACTTATCAGGCTGGTACGTCAGGCACAAATCCTCCAAACGGTACATGGAGTACGACAATCCCCTCTGTATCACCTGGACAGTATTTGTGGAGCAGAACCGTCATTACATATACAGAGGGTGATACATCTACAACATATTCAGTATCTTACATACCTAAGAATGGAACCGACGGGGCAACAGGATCTCAGGGTCCTACTGGTACTGGCATTGATAGCATCACTCAGCAATATTATTTAAGCACTTCCAAAACAACACAGACAGGCGGGTCATGGGTAACTTCCATGCCTACCTGGTCTACTGGTATGTATTTATGGACGAGATATCTCATTACGTATAAGAACCCAACGTCAAATGCATACACAAGCCCAGTTTGTGATAGTTCATGGGAAGCCGTGAATGACCTCAGAACGGAGTACGAAGCTGATCTGAACATAGAAAGAGAACGTATTACAGCAAATGTGAACGCCACAAATGAATTAGGTGTCAGGACAAGCACGCTTGAACAGACTGCTGATGGCTTAACTTCGGATGTATCGAAGCTCACTACAGATCTAACAAACGCTAAATCCAGTATCGATCAAAATGCTGACAGAATAGAAGCAAATGTACAGGAAACTACTTCTCTTGGAAACAGGGTTAGTACGGTAGAACAGACTGCCAGTGGTTTAAGTTCGAAAGTAACAGATTTGGAAGGCGAGGTCTCTACTCTAGAACAGACTGCTAATGGATTGAGCGTAACACTGGGTTCTACCATAAAAAGTACACAAGAACAGTTCTATTCATCCAATTCCCCGACAACATTAACAGGTGGATCATGGAGTACGAGTCAACCTACGTGGGCTGATGGAAAGTATATTTGGAGAAGAACACTGGTAACGTACACAGACAACACTACATCATATACTCCATCATCTAATGGTGTATGTATTACTGGTAACACCGGAGCCACAGGAGCCACTGGACCACAAGGACCTACTGGACCACGAGGAGAAACTGGTAGTACAGGCGCAACAGGACCACAAGGACCTACTGGACCACAAGGACCAAAAGGCGACGGACTTGACGTAAAAGATACCAAAAATTCGAATTACCCGCCGCTATATTACATAAATAATTATCCTAGTACATCAGTTGCCGAATTCAAGTATTGTTCTACTATAGGATTGTCTGGAGTAGGGACTTACTGTCATTTACGAACTGATATGCCGTACAAAAATATCCGAGACAGACAGCCAAAGTCGAAGGTACTGGAAAAGAATATTGGCGTGTTGGAACTTCAACTTCAACATGGAGTAGCTGGATTGATCCTTATGGTCAGGCTGTAGAAGCTGCTAAAACCGCTACAAACTTCCTCGGTTTCGATGCTAATGGACTTATGGTTGCTGATAAGAGAACATCAACTCTTGGCAGAAATATTCTTATTAGTAGTACAGACATCGAAATGAGAAACGGAATTACTGAGTTGGCTACTTTTGGTGAATCGTTAATAGATCTCGGGAAAAATTCAGATAATACAGTAATATCCATGAATAACGGTAGAGGTAAGATATCTACTGTAAAAGGTACTTTAGTCATCGAAAACGATGAAGCATTTACAGACGATGTTCTCGTTTATTTCGAAGATGATGATGATCCAATCATTACATACGAAGCTAATGCTGCCTCAACTACTGAAACAATTTACACTAGCCGCTATGATGGAGAGTATCGCGTGGTATTAAGAGCAGATATTGCTGATATGTTAGCAAATTTTGAGTCACACGATGGTGTGGCTTCTTATGTTAGCGTTAAAGGGGATAGAGGAGGAGTCAGTCCTACAGTAAAAATGTTTGCTAGAAAAGTTGATGGGAGTAGCGAAAATTATTTTCTCATGACCCCAACAGATTCATATTCCCCTCACAGTATCAGAACTGCTATGACGTTTACTGCTGATAATGGCTTTGTAAGAGGTTCAGTTACCGAAAGGTTTACAAATAATACACTATGGACCGGAAGTTTATGGCCGAGTAATACTCATACCATAACTTTTAGTAGCCCTGTATCAAATCAACCTCATGGAATCGTATTGATATTCTCTGACTATTATAATGGGTCTGCTACTAATACAAGATTACATAGCTTCTTCGTGCCTAAAAGCGCTGTTTCTACATACTCAGGAAAACCGTGGTGTTTCACGCTTATGTCTGAAGTTTGCGGATATGCGAGTGTTAAAGTATTGAACATATCTGATGGCAAACTCACCGGTGGGGTTGAAAATAACTATACCGGACAGGGAAACAATGGAGTTGCTTATACCAATAACAGGTTTGTTCTTAGACAAGTAATTGGAGTTTAGGAGTGATATTTTGGCTATAGAAGTAAACATTAAAACCGCTAATGGTGTAGTAGTAAGCTATCATCATATTGCCGCCATTAACGTAGAAATTAATCAGCGAGCTACTATTATTGTAGAATCGTACATTGATAAAGAAGGTCGTCAATACGATAAGGATTATATGGCTGGTAGAATCATAGGAGAGCCATCTTTTCCATACACCAACATGGATTATCTTAGCATTGAATGGGATGAGGCTCAGAAACTACTTATAGGCGATCTAATTCAAAATGCATACGATTGGTTAAAAACTCAGCCTTCCTATACGGGGGCTGTTGATGTTTAAGGGGAGGTGATGAGCAATGAATGTTTATGTTGAAGCGGAAAACGTCAATGGAGAGATAACTAACATTTCTCTTCGTCAATTACGCAATAATTATATTTGTGCGATTCTCGATGATACTGTTGTGGATCTTTCCAAATTACATTGTTATGCTTTGAAACTTAACGAAGAGGATAAGAAATACCATCTAGTTTATGACGAAGAGCATTACAATAATATCCTGAAAGAAAAAGAAAAAGAAGCAGCTATCGAAGAAGGAACTAAGAAACTTGAAGAGTTGCAGTTCGATCTTACACTTAAACAAGCTTCTGACAAAGATGCTTATATTATGAGATATATGTATCCGGAATATGTTGTGGGAGTTACATATAGCAAAGGAGATCGCTTTATCTATCAGGATAAATTCTATAAGGTTGTCGCGTCAGATCCGTTCACATCTACTGAAGAATGGAAGCCGGATGTTTCTCCGTCCTTGTATGTTGAAATCTCAGATCCTAACGTTGAGTATCCAGAATTTAAACAGCCGATCAACGCTGAGACGGCATATAAAAAGGGAGATAAGATAACATTCAATAACGAGAAGTACGTTTCACTTATCGATAACAACGTGTACTCCCCTGAGGCATATCCTGCTGGATGGGAAAAAGTTAATTAGTAAAAGAAAGGAAGGTAATTCAAAATGGATTTCGCAAAAATTTTAACTGAACATTTCGTACTTGTAGTAATGGTCGCTTGTCTGGTGGTTGGATATATCATCAAACATGCGACTTTTTTAAAACGTATCCCTAACGACGATATTCCAGTCATCCTGGCTGTTGTCGGCGCAGCATTGAATACGGCAGTAAGCGGCATCTCTGTCGATTCCATCGTATATGGTGCAGTTATGGGTCTGGCATCTACAGGTCTACATCAGGGATTTAGTAGATTTGTAGAAGGTAAGAAAGACGATAATAATACAGCGAAGGAAAAATAACTATGGCAGAGAATCAAGTTATAATCATTGTCTTAACAGTCATAGGCTCAGTGTTCGCTTTCTATATGAAACTGAGGAAGGATATTACTCAGGAAGAACATTCTAAAAATGAGCCTATCGAAAAGCTAAACGAAAACATAATCAAACTCAACGCGACTATAAACTTCTTGACCGAGATGATTAATAACTTGAAGACTCGGGTTACGAATCATGGATCTGAAATAGACGAGCTGAAAATTCAAAATCAGGGTCACGAAGAACGAATCAAATCATTGGAAAAGCATTGCGAGGAGATTTCACACAAGATGTAAAATAATTGGGGCGAATAAAACAGCCCCTTTTATTTTTCTTCATATGGTTAAAAGGAAATTTCTCCTATATGGTCGAATATTACGATAAAAGGAGGAATGCAGATAATGAATAGTGTCGAAGAATTTAGGCTAATGTATATAAACCATGGATTAAGAGAATCTCATAAAAGATTTCATGAATATTTAAGCACAAGCGACAAACAAAATAGCATATCCATGGTTGCAACTTTAAGCGAACTTTTAATGTGGATTTGTATATCGGATGAGTGGCATAAAAAGAACAACAATAAAGATAATTACTATGAAACAATTAAGTCGAGGAAACTTGGCGGGCAATATGTAAAAGGAATAAGATATGCGTTTAATCTGACGAAGCATGATATGTCGTTTATAAAACTAATCGGAACGGTTGGAAAGAAAGAGGTTTTTATAAAAGGATATTTTACCGAAGACTATACTACGGAACTAATATGGTTAAGTGTAGATACCATGGTTGAACCTGATCTTAAATTTGAAAATCAAAGAAGGAATTATCAGAGTTATATAGAAGGGGAATCCGTCGTTAAAACAGTTAATGAAGCATGTAGCTTTTTGGTTAACGAGTACACAAATGTAAAATTTACGTCATACGAAAATAGAAATGTCTAACCTAGATAAAAATATGCCACCTCCAGAAAAGGAAGTGGCTTTTGAGATTCATGCAGTCTCATCATTTTTCTTACCTATTATTTGTATTCCATATCGTTTACGTTTTTCTGTACCACGTTCTCCAAAATCTCCAAAGTAATCATCAATCGCATTCATAGCACAGTAATGAGTCTTGTATAGATTATTATCTCCTTTTATATTTACTTCCCATCCTTCAGGAGTACCGAAGATGTAAATATTTCGATATTTCATAGGTTCATATTCTTTTGGCTTATGACTATCTTTCCATACGATTCTCATGATACATCGTCCTTTCTACCAATAACTTTTATTCCTAATTTATGTCTTTGAGGATTAGCTTTTCGTGTCTTTCCACCTAGAGACTTATCGATTGCATTATAAGCACACTCTCTCGGAAAATAGATATTGTTATCACCAGGTATATCGGTAATCCATCCATCTCCATATTGGCTAACGATATGTTCTCTATATTTGAACGTCAACCAAGGTTTTGTTTTAGGCGCACTGTCTTTCCATACTATTCTCATGTATATCTCCTCCTTGATATATCAACGTTTAGAATAGTTTCCCTGTGATATATATCATGGTGGCGATATAAAAGAAACACAACCATGATATATATGTCGGGGAAAAAGTTACCTACACCATTTTAGTGCAGGTCTTACAGGCAGCAAAGCCACCATTTAGCATAAGTCTATATCTAGTATAAACTCTGAGTTATTCTCTCTACTAAACTCTATTCTATCAATGATTCTTTTAAGATACTCGTTCTTAATATCTGCGTCAAGCGATTCGTCTGTGATAGCGACAAGTGCTTCAGACAGCAATATTATTTTATCCTCATATTCTTCTCTTTCTGGTATCGAATATTCGAGTTCTTCCATTTGCCTCTTTATATTTTCTATCTTCTGATTATGGACGGCTTTCCTTTGAACAAATTCATTATCTGTTATCTTCTCATCTTCCCAAGAATCGAATAGCTTAGCAAGTTTTCGTTCGGATTTTCGTATTTCTTTTTGTAAAGCTTCGAGCTGCGTATTGATTGAATTTTCGTCAACATCTGGAGTGTTGTCTAACTTAAATTCGAAATCTTCTATATAAAGTTTCAAAGCATGTATAACAGCTTTTATAACATCCTCAGCAACTGCTGACTTAACCTTGCATCCATTAGCAGACTGTCTATGATTGTATCGATCCATTGGTCCGTTTTTCTTATGTCTATATGATTGATAACCCATAGATTTACCACATTTCTTACAAAATAGAAGTCCTGCAAGAGGATTAACAAGTTTTAGATTTGATCTTGTCCTATCGTTATGAAAGCGAGAGGAGGCTGCTTTGAATGTTTCTTCGTCGACGAGTGCGTGTTTCATATGTTTTCCATCATATAGCATGAAGTGATCGGAATGATTTGAACGAGGTCGTGTAGCTTTAAGTTCTCCGTCGACCATAGTCTTAACAGTCATTCGATCATTCCAACGAACTTTACCCATGTATGTCTGATTCGTCAAAATGGTTTTAACTGTTTCTTTAGACCAATCCTTCTCACCATAATAAGTAGGAACACCCATATTAGTTAAACGCTCAGCTATCTTGAAAGGAGATAAATTATCGTTAACTGTCCATTCGTAAATCATTTTCACGATAGGAGCTTCATCTTCATTCGGTATAAGTGTTCGTCCGGTCTTGGTTTTTAAGATGTCATATCCATAGGGACGGTAACTACCCATGAAGTTTCCTTCTACGACTGCTTGTTTACGGCCACGATCCATACGCTTTTGAATCATCTTATATTCTCGACGAGACATAAACAATTCAAACTCCATATATTCTTCGTCTTCTTGGCTGTGTGCAACGTCATAAGTCTTAGTAGGAGTGATAACTAATACACCATTGTTTCTATTCGAATATTTGAGACAGTCGAGTATTTTTTGAGCGTCTCCTTGATTACCACGAGATAGACGAGTAACTTCTACTATTAGGATTCCTCTATATTTCCCTTTATAACAATCTTCTATCAGTTTTTGTATTTCAGGTCTAGCTTCGATTGTTTCACCAGATACAATTTCCTCGTAAATCTTACCGATATACAATCCTTTTCTAGCAGCAAGTTCTGTTAGTATCTTTCTATGCCTTGCTAGTGTTTCTCCTTCTCCAAGTTTTTCTGCTTCTACATCGGCTCGACTTTTCCGAAGATAGATAGCATATACGTCCATACCGAACGCATTGTCTACAGCGTTGTTCATATCAAACGTTGTCATTGGTTCCACCTTTCCTTTGATGTAAATTCTACGATGAACTGAATTCAGGCATCACCTCCTTTAAATAGAGTAAACCTATGTAGACTTACTGTCTTCTTTGGCTAAGTAAGAACCTTGTATATTCCATTATTTTATTGATTTCTTCATCAGTAAAATGTATTCGTCCAAACTCTTTATTCCAAACTTTAAAACGTTCAAATCGTTCCTTTTTCATTTCGAAACCAGAAGGCGTTCTATTTTCGCTGTTTTTGTGTGCCTTAACTATTTCCGCTATTGATATGCCAAAGAAATCAGCAACAAGATTAATTATATTTACAGGTATAGGAGTCTTTCCTGCTTCATAATTGCTTATGTCTTGGGCAGATAATCCAATCTCATGCGAAAATTCCTCTATCGATAAATTACTTCCTAGACGTAACGCTTTAAAAACGTCACCCATGGTAACTTCATCGATAATTGAAGGCTCTTTCTTTTTCGTAGTTTCTTCCCATCCCATTAAATAACCAGGTGTGGTCTCAAGAGCATTTGCTAATGGTTCTAGTACATCGAGAGGGAGGTTCTCGATATCTCCTCGTTCATAGCGGTAGATAGTCGCACGGTTCTTACCCAGTTTCACAGCAAGATCATCCACCGACATATTAAGTTGATTGCGTAATTCTTTTATTTTTTGTCCTATTGTCATTCGGTTAACTCCTTTATACTATCGCGAAGATGAGTCTTAGGACTCTTTCTTATTCTTCTCTTATCAATCCATATGATACACACAAAATCGCATATATGCAAATAAATTGTATTCTAGAATAAATCGTTTTCGTTTTATGCGAAAAAGTTATTGACAGAAAAAGTAAGCTGGTGATATTCTCGTGTTGTTGCAGATAAGCGACAAATACAGCGAGAGGTGATGTGCATGAATGCGAATAAATTAAAAGGCAAGATAGTCGAAAAGGGATTGAACGTGGCTAAGACCGCTGATCTGATCGACATCAACAGATCTTCTTTTTATCGTAAGCTAAATGGATTTGATGCATTTACGGTAAATGAAGCGGCTAAGTTAAAAGAGGTTCTTGGATTAACTAACCTAGAAGCATTGGACATATTCTTATCACGGAGTAAATAGTGATGGAAACATACCGTTATAAGAATGCTATCGTTAATGTTTATGGAGAAGTTGATAGAGAGAAGTTGGAAAAAGCCACTGTTAAATTTATGAAGAAAGCAGATAAATGCAGGAAGAATAAATTGAAGGAGAAAAATCAAAATGGCAACAAGAATACGTCCAGAGCTGTCTGAGAACAACAAATACTGGATTAGCAAACATCGATATTACGAACTAAAACATTTTTGTTTACAGTATCCGATATGGAAGAGTGCTTATGCTGCTTTTAACGATCATTCTGTACCGTTATCCATGATCGAGAAAATCCCAACGAGCAATATGCCTGGTGATCCAACAGGTAAGAGAGCAATCTTGAGAGCTTATTATAAAGAGAAAATCGATCTAATCGAGAGGATAGCTTTGGATGCAGACCGTTATTTGTACGATTACATTTTAAAAGCGGTTACAGAGGGTTTATCGTATACTTACCTGCGGTCAAAGTTAGATATTCCGTGCGGTAGAGACATGTATTACGACAGGTACAGAAGGTTCTTTTGGCTGCTATCGAATGCTAGGGATTGATTAGAACGAAGTGAGAATCTGAAGTTGATTAATGCACGGGATTAGATATTCGCGAAAATTACACGCTCCTTTATAGAAAATTATTATAAAGGAGGGTAACGACATGGATAGTGTAGAGAGAGGATATGCGATAGAAGTCTTCCTTGAGAAATGGGATGAAGCTATGAAAGCAGCTAACGAAATTCCAGACTTCAAATGGAAATTCGGAGTTAGCATCATTAGCGACAATTCATTGTACGAGGATAGAGTAAGAACTATCAACGGCATTAACAACTCATTCACACAGAACAACATGGGTTGGACCACAAGCAATAATTAAAAACAAAAAGGCGGGTATCTATGCAGATACTCTTCCTTTTGATTTCCAATAGAGAATATATCATGAGAGGAAAATTCAAAATGGATACTAATAAATTAATCAAAGGAATTCTTTGGGGAGTAAGTACATTTATCGGACTAGCAGTAGCTGAGGGTATATATCGAACTAGCGTTAATCAAATAAACAAAAGAGAACTACTTATCGGTGACGGGGAGATTATTTCTGACGAGATTGAAAACATAGAAGTACCGTTTGATGATCGCGACTAAAACAACGCCTATTATGAGAATAAATTATAGGAGTGATCTATCATGAAAGCTAATTTAAAAGCTGGTTTAGGTTTTGGTTTATATGCCGGATTGGTTTATGCTGTAGGATCTTATCTGGGTTACCGTTTAGGTAAAAGCACAGGTAAATTGGAAGCAGAAATCGAGCATATAGAAAAAGACATTGAACGAGACAGAAAAGAACTGATGGAGAAATACCCTGAGTTATTTAAAGAGGAGGCCTAATCGGTCTCTTCTTTTCTTTTTCGCCAAAAATACATACTACTTTATAGAAACATAAAACTTTAAATTTAAGGAGGATAAATTATGGAAGTTAAATTTGCGGCAATGATAGGAACTGCGGATGATAAGTATACCAGACTCGTGGATTATATTTGTCAAATGAAGAATAAATCAGATGTTGATTATGATAAAGTCTTTAAGTTGATAAAAAGTATTCATGAAGATGAGATAGCTATTATCATGAGGCTATATGAAGCAGAGTTAATGACTTATAAACCAGAACTTCAGTTACCAAGTTTTATGACAGATAAGAGGGCTTAGGCTCTCTTTTTTCTTTAACCTAGATTAAAACAAACTCTAATCTAGAATAGATATTCCGTACATAGGTGACAGGAAACAATATTAAAATTCTAAAGTGAAAATTTCCCGGGAGGGAGTTTTCGATAAAACAATTCTATTGAAGAAAGGAGGAAGTAGCGTAGTGGAACTTTTATTTTTATTAGTAGGTATGCTGATAGGTGCAGTTGTGGCAACGACACTCTTAGTAAAAAAGCCAATCGGCACACTGAAAGTAGACAGCTCAGATCCAGACTCAGCACCGTATTTATTTTTAGAAATAGATAGTGGTAAGGCATATAAGCTACGAAAAGATAAACACGTAATGCTTAGAGTAGATCTGTCGCAAAAATAACATTCCCTATTATGAAATACGAATATAAGGAGGAGTTCAAAATGAGTATTGAAACATTATTAAAAGATGAGATTCAGGACGAATTCGAAGAGTTAGGAAAACTTGAAGTAGGTACAGATAAGTACAAAAATACGGTAGACGGCCTGACAAAGTTATGTGATCGAGCAATCGAACTTGAGAAAATTAAGGCTGAACAAGAACTTAAAAAGGATCAGCAAAATGTTGATGCTGAATTAAGAGCAGAGCAGCTTAAAGATGAACGAAAAGATCGAGTTGTTAAGAATTGCTTAACAGGAGCGGGTATTGTTATACCGACAGCGGTTACTATCTGGGGCACAATCAAGTCTATCAAATTCGAAGAGACTGGAACCATCACAACAATAATGGGTCGAGGATTCATTCAGAAGTTACTCCCAAAAAAGTAATTTCAAAATGGAAGGGCTTGAGTCGAAATGACTTAGGCTCTTCTTTTTCGCTATTATTACAACGCCTGTTATGAGAATAAACTTATAGGAGGTTATTGATATGAAAATCAAAGAAGTTTTAACTAGCGAGAAAACAAAAGAGAGTTTATGGAAAATCACAGAATATGTAGCAAATGGGATTGGTATTGCGATTCCAATTGTGGCAGTTGTATTGCGTGAAAAGAAACGAAAACAGGACACATATGAAGTTGATTTATTAGCGGATATATTTAGCACAGCAGATTATGACAGTGCGGTAGCTTCGATAATGAACAGCAGCATGTTTGATAGTCGTAAAGTTCAGGCGATAGAGTTGCTCAAGAAGGATCAGCCGAAAACATATTACAAAGCTGTGATGAGTATTGTAAATTCTACGATGTTTGACAGCAGGAAGGTTGAAGCTATTGAGAAACTCAATGGTAACGAATAAGTTTAAGAGAATTAGCTCGGGTTAAACGCCTGGGCTATTTTCTTTCGCTAAATAAACATTTCCTATTATAGAAAAGAAGAGAACAATTCCCGTATAGCAATATATCGGAAGAAGTCTCTGGAATAGTTAAGACGGTTAGTTCTAATGGAAGAATAAGAGGAAACTCAACGTCGTGGGTTCGAATCCCGCGCTATTCCCATAGTCTTTTCTTTTTTTTTCTTCTTTTATATTTCCTAACGCGAGAGTTTAAACAAAAGTTATATAACTAAAGTTAAAGAAAGGATAATAGTAATATGCGTTATCACTACGAAAAGCCAAAAGTTTATGTATCGATGTACGGAGAAACTTATGAATGTGATCATCCAGTTTACAGTAAATGTACTTTATTCAAAATGGGACGAAAAGGACTAGCTGTTATTCAGCAGCGATATGATCCAGCGACGAAAAATACCTGGTGGGGCGAGATTGATCCGTGGCTGACAGACACTTTATATTTACATGAAAGATTCCTGGAGTTCTTCGAGGATAGATCGGGAGAACCTGAGAACGGTTTATATCCCACCGTAACGGTCCGACAAATGATGTGGACTATGAAAATGAAGCCAGTTAAGCGAGAACGATGGGAAACTTGCTTCGATAGACGCGCGATTTAAACCTCTTCTATTATAGAAAGGAGGTATATTTATGTCACCAAAAGTAATTAGAATTGCAAAGCTTATAACAGCTATTGTTAGTGCGGGATTAACATTCGCAGGGAAACAAAGTACAGATAAGTTATTGGATGAAAAGATTGCAAAGAAGGTAGCAGAAGAACTTTCTAAACGAAACATGTAAGAGAGGCCGATTGGTCTCTTTTATTTTGTATTTGAAGGAACTGATAATGCACGCGATAAAAACTTCTCCTATTGTGAAAAGAAAATGAAAGGAGAAGATAATCATGAAAAAGCGTGGATTATTCGGATTGCTTATCGACTTTGTATTAGTATTTGCAACCGGAGGATTATGGCTTGTATGGATTCTCATTCGATTTTTGAGAAACAGTTAGAGCGGTGTCACCCACTGCTCTTTCTTTTGTTTTCGCGACTTAAACTTCCCCTATTATAGGAAACAACCTAGAAGGAGGAGGTAATTATGGACGAAATGAAAATTAAATTATCTACTAGATTTATGAGAGGTATGGTAGCCAAACTTATATCTAGAGCTATATACAAAAATATTGGAGTCAAACCAGACATCCGTATTAGTGAGATAGAAGCTGAGATGAAGGATGGTAAAATACGATTTCATATCAATGCGGATGGAGAAATTGATCAGAAAGTATTACTGAAAATTGAACAAATGGTTGATTCAGAGGATTAGGCACCTGAAACACGGTGTCTTTTCTTTTAATTCGCGAAAATTACAAGTCCTATTATGGAAAGATAATAAATTGCTTAACAGGAGGAATCTAAAATGAATGTTTTAGTTAGACACATTATTGAGATTGCTGGCGGATTGGTAGTCGGTAGTTTGGCAAGTGATGCAGTGAATAAAGCAGTAGAGGTTTCTAAGAAAGCAGTTAAAAATCATAAGAAAGCGAAAGTGGCTCAGTAACATGGGCCCTTTCTCTTTTGTTTTCGCGAAAATTACATCACCTATTATGAGAAAAACAATGAAATCGAATAAGGAGGAATTTATATGTTTACTAAATATGAAATTACTTTATGCGCGAATAAAAACGAAGTTGTGAAAAATTTAGGAGCAATGGATTGCCTTGGCAAATATACAGCCGATATTGAAGTTAAGTATTCAGTAGGGCATGTATATACCATGGGCGACTTGGTGTTCTATGGTTTCACAAGTAAGTTACCAGTGCAAAAAGTGGCTAGTATGTTGAAAGCGATGAATAAAATAAAAATCGATGTAGTTGGTGGAACAATAATTATTAAAGAATTTGTCTAGTTAAAAACTAGGCATTTTCTTTTTCTATTCGCGAAAATTACATCACCTATTATGAGAGAAAGCAATGGATAGATACTGGTGGAAATCCAGTGGTGAGACACGAAGGCGTAGCGGCACGTAATAACGTAATAAAACATGCTACCCACCGGGCAACGGTTTTCGTTGGGCCGACCCTGAAGTCATTGTATTCTCTTTTTATTTTTATCAAAAACCAATTAAAGGAGTGTTCAAAATGGCAAACGCTATGGAAAAGAAAGCAGACGGTTATGATGTTGAACAAGTCATTGGTGTGGTAAAAATGCTATCTAATTCTCAAGGATTTTACGGAAGATTGCTTGAACAGATTTTATATTTACAAGAATACGAACCGGAATCATTTGAAGAATTTAAAGAAGTAGTGGAGGAGCAGCACTTCAAAGATCCGGTAGATGTAGTTTTATTTTTTGAGCAGTAGGGATTCGCGAAAATTACATCACCTGTTATGGGATATTGTTATTTCGGATAATGACAAAAAGAATTGAGTTAGACTTGGTTTACACAACAAGCTGACTCTTTTCTTTCTCTTTTTATTTTTACCAAATTTATCGCCAAGGAGCGTGCTGGAAATGAATGACTTACTAACAGTTTCGAAAAGATTCGTAAAGAAAAACAGCTCTACTATATTAACAGTATTAGGAGCTGCCGGAGTGGTAGGTACAGCTGTAATGGCGGTTAAAGCTACTCCGAAAGCAATGGAACTTATTGAACTAGCTGAAGAAGAGAAAGGAGATGAATTAACAAAATGGGAGACTATTCGAGTAGCAGGACCAACATATATTCCTTCCTTATTGATTGGAACAGGAACCCTAGCTTGCATATTTGGCGCGAATCTATTAAACAAACATTCCCAAGCAGCCATCGCATCTGCTTATGCCTTACTAGACCAAACTCACAAAGAGTACAAAAACAAAGTTAAAAAGTTATATGGTGAAGACGGAGACAAACTCATTCGTGCTGCTGTAGCAAAAGACCATTACGAGGAAGAAGACAAAGAAGAATATGACGACGAATACGAGGATGGCAAAACACTATTCTACGATGAATATTCCAAACGTTATTACCGTGTGACGAAAGAAACTCAATTGAGAGCAGAGTATGAGATTAATAAAATGCTATCTCAATCCGGTGGTGCATCTTTAAACGATTATTACGATTTACTAGAGATTGATCGACAGGATTACGGTGAATTTATGGGTTGGTCCGCAGCTCAGATGTATGAAATGTACTGGGATGGTTGGCTATATTTCCACCATACAAAAGTAGAAATGGACGACGGTATTGAATGTTATATTGTAGATTTCACAGAGCCGTTCATTGATTACGAAGAGTATTGAAAGGAGAAGATTTATGAATACGCTTGTTTCTATGATTACATGCTTACTATTTCTATTAGTATTCGTTGGCTTGCCTATCGTAGGGATTGCTTGGTTAGTTATAAACTTTGTGGAGAATAGACGAAATAAAAGATATTTAGATTTTATTAAACATCTCGACGAATTAAACAATGAGCATATCCATTACACTCGCTAAATAAACAACGCCTTTAATGAAAAGATTATATTTTTAAAGGAGGATAAAACTATGAAACGCAAAAATATTGATGCTATGAGAGAAGTAAGACTTTGGATTGGACAGATTGTTGTGCCGGCAGTAACGGTTGTCGGTTCGGCACTTGCTATTCCAGAAGTCAGACAGGCAGTGGCAACTAAAGCGAATCAATGGAAAGAATCCGTTGAGAATAAAATCAAGAAAAATAAAAAAGAGAAATTTGAGGTCCTGAAATAGGGGCCTCTTTTCTTTTTGTTACTAAGTGACATATGTTTTTGAACGAAAGGATAGTAATATGCAAGACAAGATTTATATTCATTACGGACATGCAACTTTTAATCCAAACTTATTTAAACCTATTCAAAATGAGCAATGCTGGGTTAAACCTAGAGGAGGTCTTTGGGCTAGTCCGATAGATGCCAAATTAGGTTGGAAAGACTGGTGTGAAAGAGAAAATTTTCGTGAATGTATTGAAGAAAATAGTTTCATATTCACTCTTCCGGAAGCCAATATATTCGTTATAGATTCCGTAGAAAAATTAAAGGAACTTCCAACAATTGCTGACCCGGTATGGAAATCAATAAGTACACTGATAGATTTCGAGAAATGCATTGAACTTGGCTATGATGCCATCGAGTTAAATTTATCAGCTGATCATCAGTTATATTGGGATCTGTATGGCTGGGACTGCGATAGTATCCTCATTATGAATCCTGACAAAATCAAAATGGATTTACCCATACACGGGTGACGATAAACGATGATATTTTGATATAGCGAAACCGGTATCGCGACAAAAACATTTCCTTTAATGGAATGAAGAAAGGAGACGAGAAAAATGAAATTCAAAGGTATTATCAATAATCCGCTTCTGAAGTCTGTCGGAAAATATGCAGGTGTTGTAGTAACAGGTATTATGGCTATAGCAGGTGCATTATCAGATCAGAAAAAAGAAAAGGAGTTTGAAGAGTTGAAGAAAGCAGTTTCTGAGCTTCAGAAGAAAGTCTAGGAGAATCCTTCGGGGTTCTTCTTTTTTGTTTCTGAAGATCTATATTCGCGAAATTTACAAGCGCTATTATGAGAAGAAACAGTTAGCTCAATTGGTAGAGCAACAGACTTATATCTGTAGGTTGTGGGTTCGAGTCCTACACTGTTTCTTTTCGATTTCTATTTTTTCAAGATCAAAATTTTCCCGAGTGGGATTTTTGGTAAAAACAATTTAACTGTTCATGAAAGGAGATAAAAAATGAACAAACCAAATGTAACAAAATTTTTAAACACTGCAAAATATGTAATGAAAAAACGCAGTCCGGAAATTCTTACTGGCATTGGTATCGCAGGTATGATATCTACTGTTGTGCTTGCAGTAAAAGCAACACCAAAAGCTATGGAGTTAATCGAGGAAGAGAAGAAGTTTAAAGAGAAAGAAGCTCATGAAGGCGGTATTTTCACAGAAGAAGACGAAAGAAACGCTTTAAATCTCACACCTGTCGAAACAGTAAAAGCAGCTTGGAAACCTTATATTCCAGCAGCTATCACTGGCATTGCGTCAGTCGCTTGTCTTATCGGTGCTAATTCCGTACATGTAAGACGTAACGCAGCATTGGCAACAGCATATCAGTTATCTACAACAGCACTGTCTGACTACAGAGAGAAAGTGGTAGAGACTATCGGAGAGAAGAAGGAAAATAACATCAGAGATAAAGTCGCTAAGAAGCAAGTTGAAGAACATCCGGTTGCAGACACTCAGATTATCATGACAGGTAAAGGTAACACGTTGTGTTATGACAGTCATTCCGACAGATATTTCAGATCGGATATCGACAAGATTAAAAATGCTGTTCTTACTCTTAATGAGAGAATGATCAACGGTAACGAGATGTATATTTCTCTGAATGATTTCTATGACGAAATTGGTCTTAAGCATACCGAAGTTGGTAATAGCATCGGTTGGAGAATCGATAAAGGCAAAATCGATGTGAGATATAGTGCTCAAATTACGGAAGATAATGAACCGTGTATTGTTATTGATCATCTGATGCCTCCGGAATATGGTTTCGATAGCTACTATTAATCATACGCGAAAAATACACAGTGCTTTATGAAGAAAATACTTAAAATTATTTTAAAGGAGGATCTTGCTATGAGCGAAATCAAAGACGAAGTAATGGATAACGAGGTTGAGGTTATTGACCTGGAGCCGGAAGACTATTCAGTAGAAGAAGGTGGATCTGGAAAGGCTATCGGTCTGACAGTAGGATTGATTGCTGGAGCAGTTGCATTAGGAGCAGCAGCTTACAAGAAAATCAAATCCAAAAAGAAAGACGAGCAGCCTAAAAAGAAGAAAGCCAAGAAAAGACTGAAATGGGTCGAGGTTGAAGAGGTTGATGAACCTGAAGATGAATCCGTTATCGAGGAAGAAATCGACGAGGAAGCAGCCGAGAAATAACATTTAAAGTATTCGAAAAAGAGACGGGTCTCAATTATGGGACTCTTCTCTTTTTGTTTCTAGGAGGTAACAATGAACGAAGAGTATGACAAATACACATACGAAGGTCCTGTAATGTCGTTTGATAAATGCATGATCGATCGTTGGAAGGGTGAAACAAGTGCTTCATCAAAACAAAAAGCCAGGAGTAACTTAACTTATCAGGCTAAGAAACAATTAAATTTATTGCCAGGTGTGAGGATAACATTGCCTGGTGAAATCAAAATGGTTAATTAAGAGGTGATAAGAAAATGAGAGAATATCAACCGAATTCTCATAAGAGCAAAGAAGAAAAAGCAACTGAAGCGCCTACGAAAGAAAAGAGGGTGCAGAAAGTTGTTAATGGTAAAGTGAAAACGAAGAAAAACGAAGGACGTAAATTAGCAAGCATGTTCATTTCCGAAGATGCAGCTAATGTTAAATCATATATTGTCTTGGATGTTTTGATTCCAGCAATTAAGAAAGCAATCTTGGATATTGTTACTGATGGTGCCGACATGATTCTTTACGGCGGTTCTGGAAGTAATAAGCGTAAGACTGGGAACAAGATATCTTACCGAAGTTATTATGACGATAAGAAAGACGATCGACGTGATGGTGGTCTACGTGCAAAAGGCCGGTTTGATTATGATGATCTTGTGTTTGATTCTCGCGGTGAATGTGAGGCTGTAAGAGAACAGATGGTAGATCTTATAGACACATATGGCTTTGTTACTGTAGCTGATATGTATGATATGGCTGCTCTTCCAGCACCGTATACAAGTAACAAATACGGATGGACAAACATTCGTACTGCCGAGACTGTGAGAATTAAAGATGGATATGTTCTTAAGTTGCCAAAAGCTATGCCAATTGACTAAATAAAAATACACAATAAGGATGTGTCGTTACGATGCTACTAATGACCGATGAATTGGAGAAAACTTTTGAAAATTATCCGATTGGTTCTCAGGAAGGAAAGATGGAAGAAGCTGATGTAGTAGTTAAGTATTTTAATCCAACTGGAACAGGTACCTGGTTAATTACAGAAGGTGAAAAACAAGATGACGGTGACTGGTTATTATACGGTTATTGTCATCTTTTTGAATGGGAATGGGGTTATGTAATGCTGTCTGAATTAGAGAGTGTTAGATTACCTTTTGGTCTAGGAATCGAACGAGAGATTTATAACACTGGCAAGAAGGTAAAAGATTATATTTGAAAGGAAAACTATGAGTATAACAAAAAGCAAATATGATTGTGACAATTGTGGTCGTACAATGGGATCGGAAGCTTGTAAACACTGTATAACGAGCGATGATCCTTTTTGTATTCCGACACAATGGGTTGCCAAAAACGATATGGTGAATCATCCGGATCATTATCAGTCAAAATCAGGTCTCGAAACTATCGACGTTATCGAGGCCTTTTGTGATGGTCTTAACGGATTAGAAGCATTTTGTACAGGTAATGCAATGAAGTATTTATGTCGCTGGAAAAAGAAAAACGGCATTGAGGACTTAAAGAAAGCTCAGTGGTATCTCAATAGGCTTATTGAATATGTTGAGAATCCGAATAAGAGCAAGGAACCTGATATTGTTTTAACACCAAACGATATTCTTATTCGCGGTAAAAGTTTAATGGAATTTTGTAAAGAATTAGAAAAGGAGAGTAAATAATCATGGCAAAATTAGAAATTATGAACACAGTAACTAGAAGCCTCCATCGTGTAGGTTTTAAATTTAAAAAGCATAGCCCTGAAATCTTGGTTGGCGCAGGTATTGTTGGTGTAGTTGGCTCTGCTGTAATGGCATGTAAAGCAACTACTAAACTCGATGAGGTGCTCGCTGAGCCAAAAGAAAAAATCGAGAAAATTCATGAATTTATGGAAAATCCAGATATGGTTCCAGAAGGTAAAGAGTACACAGAAGAAGATGGTAAGAAAGATTTAACTATCATGTATACTCAAACAGCCGTAAAGGTAGCAAAACTTTATGCTCCAGCAGTAATCCTTGGAACAGTTTCTATCGCTGCTATTCTTAGTGGTCATCATATTCTTCGTAAACGTAACTTAGCACTTGCAGCCGCTTATGCAACTATTGACAAAGGCTTCAAGGAATATCGTGGTCGTGTTATTGAGAGATTTGGTGAAGAGCTTGATAAAGAACTGAAGTACAACATCAAAGCAAAAGAAATCGAAGAGACTGTTGTAAATGAAGATGGTACAGAAACTACTGTTAAGAAAACAGCAAATGTAGCAACTCTCGACAGTTACAGCGATTATGCTAAATTCTTCGATGATGGATGTACAGGATGGACTAAAGATCCTGAATTCAATCTAATGTTCCTTAAAGATCAGCAGCGTTATGCAAATGACATGTTGAAAACGAAAGGTCATCTGTTCCTGAATGAAGTATATGATATGCTCGGAATCCCGCGTACACAGGCAGGTCAGATTGTTGGATGGATTTATGACGAGAAACATCCAGTAGGTGATAATTTCGTAGATTTCGGAATCTATAACACTTACAACGAGGCAAATCGTAACTTCGTGAACGGTTATGAGAGAACTATTCTTCTTGATTTCAATGTGGATGGGGATATTCTCAACATGATTTGAATGTCAGGACTCGATAATCTCGGGTCTGGGAATCCCTACAGAGATATGTTTGACTACCCTTGGCTTCGTGCATGAGGCTGAGGGTAAGTATAAGGAGAATTGAATGACCGATTTACGAGAAAGACTCAATAACTTAAAAATTGCAGTAGCCTGTACTCTAAGTGAACCGATGGATGAAGATGATCTAAATGACATCTTGAAGTCTATCGATTCCATATTTCCTGAAGAGTATATATCAAAAATGGAGAGAGATTTATGACCGGTAGAGAGTTAATCATTTATATTTTGGAGAACGGTTTGGAAGACAAAGAGTTATTCAGTCAGAATCTTACGCCGTTATTTATCTCAGCAGAAAAAGCAGCTGTGAGATGGAATTGTGGAACTGCAACAGTTAAAGCAATGATTGAAATCGGCAAAGTAAAAGGTGCTAAAATCGTCGATGACTACTTTGTTTTAGCGTTGCAACCAAATCCGTTCGAAAAGAATGAAAGGACTGACTTAACGTGAAAGAAAAGTTATCAATTACGTTTGCCACTATTGCTGGGATTTGTTTTGTCAGTGGACTTATGATTCTTACTCATCCTATTGAGGGGAATTCGCATATTTTAAAAACTACAACAGCAACTAAATAAAACAAAGGGAGAGATATAAGTGGAGAAGCTCGGAAGAATTCTATCAATGATAGACCATTCGTTAAATACAAAGAAAAGACGTCATATCGCAGGAGGGATTCTTATGAGTATTTCACTGTTATTCGGTGGACTAGCAGTGACGGTGTTATCGGTAAAGACTGATCCAAACGAGGAACAAAATGATAGCGGTGAGTACGAACTTATATACTCTGAGTGAAAGGAGAAACAAATGAACAAGAATTTATTAATTAAAGGAATGATATTCTTAGCTGGAGGTGCAATCGGTTCGGTAGTAACATGGAAGTTAGTTAAAACCAAGTACGAGCAGATCATTGCTGACAAAACCGAAGAGAATGAATTCCTTAGGGATCGCTATTCTGAGAGCAAAGCTTGTAAAAAAGTTGGAGAGGCTTTAACGGAAGGTTTAAAAGATGGTATTGAAAATCCGGATAAACTTACTGTTCAGGAAATCAGAGATAAAGTACAGGAGCTCGGTTATATTAACGAGCAGGCTATGAAAGAGAAAGAAAAGGAGGAAGCAGATGACATGGGCGGACCTGAAGTAATTGCTCCAGAAGAGACATGGGAGCAGGATTATCCGATGATCACTCTGACATATTATGAAGGTGATGGAGTGCTCGCGGATGAACGTGACAGAATAATTGGTAATATTGACGAGATGGTAGGAGAGGATTTCGCTTCCCATTTCGGAGAGTATGAAGACGATACTGTGTATATCAAAAATCCTAATTTTAAGTCATATTACGAAATCCTTAGAGATTACGGAAGTTACAGCGAGGTAGTTGGCGGTGACGAGGACTGAAATTGAGATAGAATATTTCGAGTGGATGTATAATCTGGTATGCAGTGGTAGATATGCCAAAGCAAATTCATATAAAAAGCTTTTGGAATATTTACATGAGATTGAATTCAGATACAGCATCCCAAAAGATGAGAACAGAGAAACTGACGGAGAAAATCTGAGAAGTCGGTTTGCTTATGAAATATACAGCCCTGAAAGCCGAGAAGTTATCGTCGATATGTTATCTCGTCCATGTAGTATCCTAGAAATGATAATAGCTCTTGCAATTCGTTGCGAAGATATTATGGACGATCCGAGTGTCGGCGATAGAACAGGACAATGGTTCTGGAAGATGATCGTAAATCTCGGTTTGGGCGGTATGTATGATTCCAGGTTTGATAAAAAGTATGTTAGAGAAGTGATCAACACATTTCTCAAACGTGAATATGAACCCGACGGCCGCGGTGGATTATTCAGAGTTAAGAATTGCGATCATGACTTACGTAAATTTGAAATCTGGATTCAAATGTTATGGTATTTAGATACTTTTGTTTAGAGGTAAGATATGAAGCACGAAGATGTATATAAACAATTTAGCAAACAATTTCCGGAAATTGCAATTCATGTAGAAGACTGGTTCCCCAACGGTAAAGATAGTGTCCGAGTTCGCATAAAAAGCGGCTCGGATTTTGTTTTTACTTACCATAATTTTTATGACTGGTGCTATGAAACATTAGAATCATATATTAAAAAAATGAAAGGAGGCCATAAGATGAATGTTGGACTTCATGACAGTATCAACGAAGACGAATAAAAGCAGTGTTGATGTTTCTCCTAAGTTCAAAATGTTGAAATCTAAAGATCTCATGATTCGAGGTAGGGACTTTTACGCTATCTGGGATGAAGATCGAAAGATGTGGAGTACAGATGAAGACGATGTAACCCGTCTTGTAGATAGAGAACTTGATAGATATGTCGCTGAAAATGAAGGACGTCTTGAAGGTACTCCTGTAATTAAGTATATGTGGGATGCTGACAGTGGCTCAATCGATAAGTTCCATAAATATTGTCAGAAACAGATGCGTGATAACTTTGCTGTACTCGATGATGAACTTATATTTTCAAACACAGAATTAAGCAGAGAGAATTTCGCAAGCAAGAGACTCCCGTATCCTCTCGAACCTGGCGATATTTCTGCATGGGATAAACTCATCGGTACTCTATATTCCGAAGAAGAACGACGTAAAATAGAATGGGCTATCGGCTCCGTTGTATCTGGGGAATCAAAAATACTTCAAAAGTTCCTGGTGCTTTACGGAGCTGGTGGTACTGGTAAATCAACTATCATAAATATTATCGAGAAATTATTTGAAGGATATTGTTGTTCTTTTGACGCAAAAGCTTTGGGTAATCCGAATAATGTTTTCGCTCTGGAACCGTTTAAGAATAACCCTCTTGTAGCGATACAACATGATGGTGATTTATCAAAAATCGAAGATAATACGCGCTTAAACTCGGTGATTTCACACGAGATAATGACCATGAATGAAAAATTTAAAGGACAATATGAAACAAGATTCAAATGTTTTTTATTTATGGGTACAAACACACCTGTTAAGATCACTGATGCTAAGTCTGGTTTACTAAGGCGTTTGATTGACGTTCGTCCTACTGGAAACAAGATACCGATTCGAGAATATCGTAGATTGACCAAACAGGTTGATTTTGAGTTGGGAGCAATCGCATATCATTGTTTACAAGTCTTTAAAGAAGATCCAGAGTATTACGATACTTACGCTCCGAAGGACATGCTTATGGCTTCTAATGACTTTTATAACTTCGTATGTGATTCATTCAGTGTCTTCAAGAAAGAAGATGGTACTACGCTAAAAGCAGCATGGGAGATGTATAAAAACTACTGTGAGGAAGCAAAAGTGCCGTATCCATTTTCTAAGACAAAATTCAAAGACGAGTTGAGAAACTATTTTTTGGAATTTGATGAGAAGGTGGAGAAAGAAGATGGAAGTAAGCTGCTGAGTTATTACGACGGTTTTAAGACTGATATTTTCGAAGACTCTATTGGTGGGAAGAAAAAGGTTAAAGCAGAGAAACCTATTGGAGATGAGAAAACTGAGAGCTGGCTTATATTTGAAGAACAGGAGTCTATTTTTGATAAAGAATGTTCTGATTGTCCAGCTCAATATGCTACTTCAAAAGAAACTCCGACGAAGCCATGGGATGAAGTTTCAACTACCCTATCAGAACTTGACACATCAAAACTTCATTACGTCAAGGTCCCTGAAAATCATGTAGTTATTGACTTTGATATTAAGGACGAGAATGGTAATAAATGTTTCGAGAAGAATCTTGAAGCAGCTAGTAAATGGCCTCCAACATATGCTGAGTTAAGCAAAAGTGGTGGAGGTATTCATCTTCATTATATTTATACGGGAGATGTGAAAAAACTGAGTCGTATTTATGACGACCACATCGAAGTGAAAGTGTTCACGGGTAAAAGCTCATTACGAAGAAAACTTACAAAGTGTAATGATTTGCCCATCGCAACGATTAGCTCTGGTTTACCGACGAAAGGAGAAGATAAAATGGTAAATTTTGAAGCGATTAAAAGC
>OHES01000478.1_pt1 | contig 28006 bp, 74 predicted proteins | sample 1567371 | NCBI WGS metagenome assembly OHES01 (sample SAMEA3879533, study PRJEB24766) | human gut metagenome | biome: human-associated habitat; feature: feces | place: USA | collected 1985/1987 | reverse complement strand
AATAAAACGATGAATAAATTATTTAAGTTTGAAATGAGGTGGATCAATGAGACTATTTTACTGTCCAAAATGCAGCAAAGAGGAAATTAGCAGTAACGATATTTACAGAGATGAATATACAATCAATAATATGCGAGGTGGTTATGGTAGACCTATAAAACATTACAAATGTGAATGCGGTAATTATCTTGCTGGTTCTATAAATATTGGCGGTCATGAAGAAGATAAAAATTTCATTGAATATTGCAAAGCAGTTATTGAAGACTACAACAAATATGGTTGTTTTTATGATTCATATCTACAAGACAAAATAGACCTTTTTACAAAAGCAAAACAGGCATATGAGGAAAGGAAAGATAAAGATAAGTTATCAAATGAAAACTGGATTTCAAATTATGTTTTAAAAGGAGATATAAATGAAACCTAAAATCGGTAGAAAAGTATATTGTATTTACGACGATGGTATCTTAGTCGATACTGTCGGGTTCTTAGGCAAGGATAGCTTTATTATTGATAGCTTCGGTACAGCGACTGAACCAGACAGTTGGGAATGGGATTACGATATGTATGATAAGGAATGGTTTACAAATTTATCAAAAGCTAAAAAGAAGCTGATTGATAATTATAAAAACGAGTATTATGAAGACAAATTAAAAGTAACTAAAATCAATGATACTTGGTATGGACTTGAATTTTGTTAATTGTAGAAAGGAGAAAACTATGTCTTGTAAAGCTGCAAAATTTGATCCGGATGAAGGAAGATACTATTGTGATGTTTCCGGAGATCAGTGTATGTACTATATTCCGAATAGTAAGAAATGTGCTGAGGAATATGGAGAAGGACCGGATGCTTATGACAAGTTAGGTGATATCATTTCTGATTATACAAGTAATTCGGATGTTGTATTTTCAGAATATTTGAGAAGTAGACTTAACTCTGGTGAACTCGATTTAACAGACGATGAGATTAAAGAATTATTACGTTTAACCGGAGATGATGAGTATGCGAATGTTGAAGATATTAGAGAAAAACATTGCTGCGGGGAGTGTGTTCATTGTGATTTTGAAGACTATTATGATGAAGAGACTTGCGATAACATATCTGGCTATTACTGCGCATTAGATCGAGAAGAATTCGATTACGATAATGGGTGCTGCGATCAGCATAGATGAAAGGAGTAAGTATGATTGATATTTTAATAGCAGTGATAATCATTATGGTGTGGTCTATAATGTTAGACTTCATTATCAAACATGGAAATAAGAACAAACAACATACCTTCATATATTGTCCTAAGTGCATCAACGAACTTATTAAAAATGGACAATTTATAGAGGATAATGACGGAATCATTAAGTATAAATGTTCTAAGTGCGGGGAGATATCTTTCTGGGATTTTGGTAATTTTCCAGTTCCGTTTTTAAGAACTTGTGAATTTTGTAAGCATCTAAACTACGACAAGTTTGGTTGCCCATATTGCGAAAAAGAAGAACGAAAAGAATGCAGTCCAGATACGCAAGTGCTATTTGAATACAAATGAAAGGAGAGGTTATGAAACTATTAACTAAAAATAAACAGGACGAATTGCTTAAACGAATCGCAGCCTGTCAGATCATATGTAACAAATACGTTAACGATATTGAAGCTGCGACGTATTTAACAGAACATTTAGCCACGTTATCTATCGAAATAGGCGGTTGTTCTGGTGCTAGTAAAGTTCTAAATACAGTTCATGAATATACGGATTAGAAATGAAAGGAATGTCTATGGTAACTTATTTTTATTTAACTAAAGAAAAACCTGCTCTTCCGGTAAAGAAAGATTTATTACAAAAAATGAAGGGGCTGTTAACCATGAAAGATATTTTGAAATCAGAAAAGCGTTTCAGATATATGATGTTAGACAGAATGAGACAGGATTGTGAGTATTACTTGAGGATTGGAGGAAGTGCTAACGTTCTCTGGGCTAAAGATGAAAAGCAGCATATCCAGAACATGAAAGATATTTGGAATTCTTTCGACGAGAATGATAAACCTGAGTGGTTAACTATGGAGGAAATACTAGAGTTTGCTAGGAAGATGGGTGTTTATTAGAAAGGAGAAAACTATGATATTTAAAGGAGAAACAAGTTGTGAAAAATGTATTCATAAAAGCGTATGCAAAATGGATTATCAGCAGGATTTCTTGGATGCAAAAAGAGGAATCGAAAAACTTGGAGAAACTATTAGTGATATTTTTGAGGCCTCTGTTCGATGTAAAGAGTTCAGAGAAGATGTTACTGTGAGAACACCGTTTGGAGGTAATAAATGATTGATATTTTAATAGCTTTGGGTTTATTTGGTTTCGCTATAGTCGGTATAGTCTTATTGGTTTATTTTGCGAATCGACCTATTAAAGACGAGAAAGAAGAACCAACTTTAGAACAAGGAATCGGGACTATTTATATTCCTAAAATCAAAAATGGTTCGAAACTGACTATAGGTAAAAATTGTTTTGCTACTATTATTAAAGTGAACCAACACTTTAACTGGTTACAAAAGAAAATGTGGAAAATCTTATTAGGAATTAAAATTGAGGATTATAGCGAGGAGGATTAAATGAGTAAAGCGATAGAAGATATTTTAAAGACTGAATATTCTGAAAGGTTTGATAAGATTCGTAAAGATATGATGGTTATGTCTTATTATAAGTACGGACCTATGAAAGAAAACTACGATAAGTTCAAGTGTATGGATGCGTTAGGAAATATTGAGAAGCGCATTCAAAAGTACAAAGAAACCGGAAATACAGAGTTCCTAGCTGATGTGGCTAACTTTGCAATGATCGAATTCATGTATCCGTCAATCGAAGGTGCAAGGTATACGCCAACTGATACTGGAGCCTGTGATATTGCCGGTTTTAGTATTAATGAAGTTAGGAATTTTGATAAGTAGAAAAGGAGAAACAAGTGATATTTAATGGAAGAAAAAGCTTTAATTGAACAATTGCCGGAATTAAATATTGTCGATTTCGTCGAAAAAGTATCCGGCATAAAACTTACTGTGTATCAAAAGAAAATGCTTGAGATATTTGCCGATTTACCGGAAGGATCTACTATCGTAATGGGTAGAAAAGGTCCGATGATTCTGGATGGTAATGGTAAGAGGATTGATCATGTAAAGGAGAGTTATGAAAGGAGAAAGTGAATGAAAATATACCCTGATTGTGGATATTTTAATGAAGAGAAATGTGATGAGCATTCGCCATATCCGGGTGAATGTGAGGATTGCTATAGGTATGAGATATTTCTAGATGCAGCTAGAAAGGAGAATAAAATGATTGTCGATGATATTTGGTGTACTGAAGAGTTTGTTAATGTCGCTATGAATAATACCGACCACTTAACGACGGAACAAGTAGAAAACAAACCTATCAAAGATGAGAACGGTGTCACGATAGGAAGGTTAACTGGCGCAGACGAGGATCTAATATTCGGTATTGTATTCTGTGCTTCTTCTATTTATAAGGACGCGACCCCTGCTTCCTGTAGTATTGAGATAGTTTCTGAGAAAGGAGAACAGTATGACTAAAAGAGAGGCTGCTATTATAAGTGCTTACACGGGATATTTGATTGGAGAGTTTAGTGATTTCCAGGCTTATGCTGAAGAGATCATGGGAAGACCTTTATTTACTCATGAATTTCCATATATTGCGGACGGACTTAAAGAGGCGAGTAAGAAGGATTTTATGAGTATTAAGATTGAGGAAGAACCACCGGAATGGATATATCATGCACCTAAAGAGTACTGTTGCACTGTAAATTTCGATGCTGTAGAAAAGGCTCTAGGTTTCCGACTGTTCGGTTGGCAGAAGGATTATATTCTTAGTGGTTGTGCTTATGCTGGTCGTAGAACAGGAAAGACTACCGCCGAGATGCTTCATCAGCTTCTTTCTGTAAATGAAGAACCGATTGATTTTACTAGGCCAGCACCTTCTCATAGATCCGCTATAATTAGAGGCGAATACCGTGATATTTGGGAGAAGCTGCGAGATGCTGGAATCGAGATGAGACCAGTGTTTTGGAGTAAGGAAGATAAGAAGAAATACCAGATGAAACACGGACCTTATAAATGGAGATATGATAAACATTTCCTTGACAATTTTTGAGAAAGGAGAACAAAATGACAACTAAAGAATTAGGGAAAATTACTTTTGCCGAGTTTGGAACTATTAGAGATTATCCGTTTCTAATCGGTTTGCAGCTCGGCTTTCGTATGGGCGGAAGTAGTGTTATGGATGGCGGAAAATATACCGTCAATATTAGTCCAGAATGCAAATGGAAAGATTTAAACCGAGAGGCGACAGTCACAAAATCTATTGAAGAAGTTGACCGGATATTAAAAGATGCAAAAGTAAATTATGTATCAGAACTTCTGAATAAACCAGTTGAGGTAACTATGGAAAACAACACATTTAAAGATTTCAGGATTCTTACGGAAGTATTATAGAAAGGAGAGTAGCAATGATCGTTTTGTCGGACAAAGAGTATAACGAACTTATCGCTACTTCTGCTATGGAAGGATACGATAAAGGTTATCGAGACGGGAAGAAAGATGCTATTGATAATCTTTGGTCTGAATTGCGGGATATAACTGAAAAAATAAAGCAGTCGAATCCACCAGAATTCTTAACAAAGTGTATGAATATCCGTGTGCCAGACTGTAATGATTGTGGATATTTGAACTTTACAGAAGAAGAGCAGCAAGCTTATGGAGCAAACTCTTATAAGAAAGATCATCGCTGCGAATGTTATGGCAGGCCTGTATATCATAGAGCAAGTTTTCGAAACCATGATCCTTATATTTATCCGTGTGAGGAGTGCAAGGAAGATAACTTTGTAAATTATTTCGATTGTGAGAGTAGCAAATGTAATAAGAAAGGAGAATAACATGGCTTGGGAAATGGTAGTTAAACAAGAACGACGACTCTGTACAGTTAGAGGAAGTTATGGATATTTTCATACCTGGGAGCATTATACTAATTCGTCTGGGCAAAGTGGAGTATATGGACTAGTTGAATTTGAGGATGGTGTTAAGCGAGTAGAACCACCATGTATCAAATTCTGCGATGAGGAGAATGAGATGTTGAGTGTGTTTAATAAGAAAGGAGAATGATATGTTTGAAACAATATTACTAATTATATTTTGTCACTTAGTAGGCGACTACGTTTTACAATCTGACTTTATCGCCAAATCAAAAGGATCAAACTGGTATCATCTATTTGTTCATTGTGGATTATATGTTTTACCGTTCTATATAGCATTCGGGTTAACGTGGCAGCTTGGATTGATATTTGTAGCTCATATGATTATTGATCCATTGAAAGCCCGATACAACAAAATAAATTACGTTACCGACCAGGTGCTACATTATATTGTGGCTCTGGTCTATTTATTTTAACTAAAAGAAAGGAGAATGAATATGTGTGAATACTGCGAAGGAGGAAAACCTTTAGTAACTGGTAAAACAAATGATCAGGGTATTGCCATTCACTATCCTAATAGATTGAATGCTTACGGCTATGATATTCATGGATCTGGAAGTAACGGTTTAATTAGTAGAATCAATTACTGTCCTATGTGTGGAAAGAAGTTGAAAGGAGAATGAAATGAGTATTGATGACTTAAAGAAAAAATATTATAGAAACGATAAAATGTGGAAAACGTTATTCAATGATTTTATAAAGGGGAAGCCGGATAAAAGCGGAAATTATGTTATTAAAAATAAATACGGAATGATAGGAACTGATGATTACACGACTTCGGGCGGAGGACATTGGTGGAATAACCCAGATGACGGAAGTGTTTTGTATTCCCCGTCTTCATTTAGAGGTCTTGGCGATTATTAACTAAAAGGGGCTGCTTAAAATGACATACGAAGAATCTGTTTACGAGATCATAAAGAAAGACTGCGAAGGACTGGATTCAATTTACGAGGATTATATTGTGAGTCTGGTTGGTAAGTACGGTTTAGACACTTTGAAGGCTTATGGAAAACTTGAGGCTTGTGGTGTTGTGAACGGAAGACAGTTGTATGTACTTGTCTAGAGACGCGAAATTTACAACACCTATTATGAGAGAGAGTAGTAGTTAAATAAAGATACTAACAGCAACTAATTAAAACAATTGGATGAGCGAATTATAGTATCTTGTAACAGCTACTCTCTTTTCTTTTTTAAGATGCTAACAGCAATTTTTAATGTTGGCAATTAAGAAGAATGAAGCATCTTGACCTAAGGCGGTAACAGCAAATTTAAAACAAAGGGATTAAAAACCGTAAGAAAGGAGAAAAACTATGTTTATGAACAATCTGAAAGAAACAATCAATGATGAATTCAACACAAGCCTTACTGAAAATGGAGCAGTTGGTTACCGTACTACTGGTAAAGAACTTCTTGACATCAACTTTTCAGTAACATCCATGCGAAATATGGACGAGGGAGAAATCGTAGACAAGTTTGTAAAGACATTCTACGAAAACAAACAGCTTGCTATCAAGTGGTTGTTCTATGCCAGAGATGTACGAGAAGGTCTCGGAGAAAGAAGATTATTCAGATATTGTCTTAAGTATCTATCCGAAAAACATGCCGATATATCAAAGGCAATCATTCCGTTGGTTCCGGAATACGGTAGATGGGATGATTTATGGTGTTTATTAGACACTGACGTTTCAGACTACGTTGTATCAATTGTATCTACACAGTTGACAAGTGATATAAGGAAGAGATCTCTAGGAGAGCCTATTTCTTTATTAGCTAAATGGATGCCGTCTGCAAACACTTCGTCTAAAGAGACAAAACGACTAGCACGTCTTATGATTCAGAAGTTATTTATTAACGAGAAATCCTATCGTAAAATGCTTTCGGATCTTCGTGCATATTTAAAAGTTGTGGAAGTTAGTATGTGTAAGAAAGAATGGTCAAAGATTGATTATTCTGCGGTTCCATCAAGAGCCAATATTATATATGGTAATGCGTTTATGAAGAACGATGAGGAAAGGAGAAGTAGTTACTTAGCGAGTTTGCAGAAAGGCGAGACGAAAATCAATGCTGGTGTACTATTCCCGCATGATATTGTACATAAATACTTTGATCGGGGTGAATTTTGGTACGGGAATAAACTCAAAGGTAAAGATGACATTACACTTGAAGAATTGTGGAAAGCACTTCCCGATTATGTAAACGGAGACGGTAACACAATTTGCGTTGCGGACGGATCGGGTAGTATGGACTGTCCTGTCGGCGGAACAAGTGTAACAGCTTTAGAGGTAGCCAATGCTCTTGCAATATATTTTTCTGAAAGAAGTTCTGGTGAATTCAGAGACAAATATATTACATTCAGCATGAATCCTCGTTTAGTAGATCTTAGTAACGGAGAATCTTTGAGAGAAAAGATCGAAATTGCCAGGAGATACAACGAGGTGGCTAACACAAACATCGAAGCTGTATTTGAACTTATTCTCAAAACAGCAATCAACAATAACATGTCACAGAACGACATTCCTAAAAACATACTTATCTTATCAGATATGGAATTTGATAGCTGTGCTAGTTGCGAAGGAGGTTCAAGATGGAGCAATATCAGACCGAGTAAAACACTGTTTAATACGATATCAGATCGTTACTCTCAGTACGGCTATAAACTTCCTAGATTGATATTCTGGAACATTTGTAGCAGAACAGGAACCATCCCAGTAAAAGAGAACGATCTAGGAGTTGCTTTAGTAAGTGGATTTAGTCCGATTATTACCAATATGGTGCTTAGTAATAACACCGATCCGCTAGAGTGCTTATTAGAGCAACTTAACTCAGATCGATATTCCGCAGTTGAGGATGCACTAAACGAAAGGGGCTTGGCTAAATAGTCTGGCCTCTTTTTTTTTATTTTAACTAAAATTTTATCAGTGTGGGATTTTTGATAAGAAAGGAGAGGTATAGTATGTTTCATATTCACGAATGGGAAAAACTCGAAGACAAACCGCATGATATTTATTACGACTACTGCGGTTTTAAAGTAGGCATATTTAGATGTCGGTGTAAGATCTGTGGAAAGATTCGTAACGTGAAGTTTTGGTAGGAAAGGAGAATAATATGAGCGAAATGAGAACAGAGAATTGGATGGGATATGATATTAGATTTATCGAGCAGGATGGTGAATGGTGGGCTATCCTGAAAGATATTTGTAATGCTTTGGAACTTAAAACATTCAAAGTATCTCAGAGATTAGATCCGGATATGATGATGAGAGTTAGAGTAGACGTATCTGATATACCTTTAAGGTATAACGAATCATCTGATCACCTTTCAAAGGTGGATAGATCAAAAGGGGAAAATAGATACCGTTGGATGTTGGCGGTAAATGAGATCGGTATATATGAAGCTTTATATTCTAGTAAGAAACTTGAAGCTCGTAAATTCAGAAGATGGACTGCTACTGTTTTGAAGAAACTCCGTCGTCATATCGGTCTTGAAGGCTATGAAGTTATGAGAATGGCAGACCAGGACGTTCAAGATGACATTGATCATTTCTTGGATGATTTATTTTACGACGAAGAGACTGGACAGCTAATGCAGAGCGTTACTGTTCAGGGCGGGGATGTAGAACAAATTCCGTTTGAGTTTTAAGTTAGAGTTGATATTTAGAAAGTGAGAATAATATTATGACAGATCTAGAACAATGGAAAGAATGGTTAAATAAATGGGGTGTCAAATACGAAAATAGCTATTATGAATGTATTGATCCGAAACATGTATATATCGAAGTTTACGGACCATATTGTCATGCTAGCATACAGTTTAACAAACATGACGAATCTTTTGTAAAAATGTCTGCTTACGAATAAAAAAACAAAGTGAGGTGATGCGTAGTGGGATTTACAATGCCAAAGGTAGATAATCCGTTTGAGTAACTTGGCTCTCTCGTAGTTTGGGAGGGTCTTCATTATGTAAAAGATTGATATTTAAGAAAGGAAAATAAAATTATGTTGAGTTGTTATGGATGTAAAAATAAAAACACCTATGCATGTAGGGGGTGTGTCGGATGGAGTCATTACGAGTCTAATACTTTAATAAATCCGGTACTTGCTATGGATATTGATAAAGAAATGAAAATGTTAGCTAAACATGCTCTGAATAAAATGTTTGGAGTTGAAAGTTCAGAGAGGAGAGAAAACACTATTACAATTAAGAAAGTATATTTCAATGATCCGGTAACTGTAGTTCTGTGGGAAGATGGAACTAAGACTATCGTAAAATCAGGAGAAGATGATATTTACGATCCGGAGAAAGGTCTGGCTATGGCAATTGCTAAGAAGGCTCTTGGAAATAAGGGTAACTATTATGAAGTATTTAAGAAATGGTTACCGGAAGAAAAAGAGGAGGAAGAATTATCGGCTTTGGATGAATTAAAACAAGCACTTAATAATTTAACTATACCAAAACTTTCGATCGCGGTTAACAAGGACAATACAGAAGAAAGAAAAGTAATCATGCTTACCGCAGAAGAACTCGCTGAAAAATTAGGTTGTACAAAAGCTACAATTCAGAAACAGTGTAGACAGGGGTTGCATCCAGGAGCTGTGAAAGTAGGAGGCAAGTGGAAGATTCCATATTGATATTTCGCGCAAAATACATATCAAATACACGCTCATAAAAATTCGCGATATTCGCACTTGCTATTATGAAACTATACATAAAAGTTAAATTCAAACAATGAAAGGAGAAACAGATTATGAACATGCATATTAAGAAAGGTGACAAAACAATTGATATTCCAGTGTGGGGTATGTTCGCAATGGGAGTAGTGGTTGAGAGCATCGGACGATACGTTTGCAAGACAGTGAGATCTGTGACGAAAACGAGACATAACGTGAAGAACAAAACTGAAGAATAGTTTCAGGAGGAGAGGGTTCATTAATTTGGACTCTCTTTCTTTTTGTTTATATTTTAGAAGGGAGTAACTTAAATGGCGACAGATTTAGGAAGAAAATTTAAAAAAATCAAACATACTTGCGATATGTGTAAGATACGGTTTGAGGCTGACCATGTCATTGACGAAAAAATTGCGTTAGATCCTATTTATGATGAATCTTGGTTATCGCTCACTATCAAGGATAGAAATAATAGACACAAACATTTACGGCTAGACATGTGTCCAGAATGTGCAGAAAAACTTTTGGAGCTATTAGATAAACATTTTCCGAGATTAAATTTGGAGGACGAATTATGAGAATAACAGATTCTATTTTAGTATCAGTTGATTTTGATATGAAAGGCGGACCTGATACAGCTATTTTAGTCGTTGGTAAGAAAAAGAAAGGCGAGACTATCGATATTTTGAATGCTTTTCAGGGAGAAGAGGCCATGGAGTTGTATAGGAAGTTGACCGGTAGTGGTAAGGAGGATGAGTGATTTTGGAAGTGAGCTATAAAGATCGACATACTATTTCTTACAACAAAACTCAAACCAAAACGGATTTTCTCTATCCACATCAACAGCAGGCTATAGATCGTATGTTCAGCGGTTGCATTCTTAACGGTGGCACAGGTTCTGGGAAATCTAGAACTGCTTTGTATTGGTATTTCTCTAAAAACGGAGGATACATAGGTAATAAAGAGTACAAACCAATGAAACCTAATCCACCAGATTTATACATTATCAGCACAGCAAAGAAAAAAAATGATCTTGAATGGGAAGAAGAATTGATGCCGTTTCTTTTATATCCTGATCCAGATACTAAAAAGACTAGATATGGGAACAAAATATTTATCGATAGTTGGCAATGCATAAAGAAATATGCAGATGTTCGAGATGCTGTATTTATATTTGACGAAGATAAGCTAACTGGTAAAGGCGCATGGTGTAAAGCTTTTTTAAAGATAGCTAAATTTAACGAATGGATCATACTATCAGCTAGTCCAGGTGATAATTGGTCAGATTACGAAACGGTATTTGTGGCTAATGGATTCTTTCGTAATAGAACGGAATTCAGGCAAGAGCACATTATATATTCTCGTTGGACAAAGTATCCTAGTGTTGAAGGTTATCGTAATGAGACGAGATTGATTCGTTTAAGAGATCGGATTCTTATTGATATGGATTTCGAGAGACATACGGTACCTCATGACATTGATATTTCGGCTACTTACGACATCCATAAATACAAGCAAGCTATTAGAACTCGTTTTGATCCTTTTAAACAAGAACCTATCCAACAAGCTTCTGGGCTTTGCTATGTTCTACGTAGAATCGTTAATTCAGATGAATCACGCCAGATAAAACTATTAGAGATATTTGAACAACATCCAAGAATGATTGTGTTCTATTCATTCGACTACGAACTGGATATCTTGAAGAATCTATATTATGGAGAAGATGTGGTTATTGCAGAATATAACGGACACCAGCATGATGCTATACCAGAAAGCGAGAAGTGGATTTATCTGGTAAATTATTCAGCAGGAGCCGAGGGTTTCAATTGCATTAAAACAAACTGTATCGTATTTTATTCGCAAACATATTCATACAAGACATTACTCCAGGCAAAGGGTAGGATCGATAGACTTAATTCTCCATTCATAGATTTATATTACTATCATCTAAAAAGTAGGAGTGGTATTGACCTAGCAATATCCAGAGCTCTGCATGAAAAGCGAAAATTTAATGAAAGGCGGTGGTGTAAATGGGATGGGTAATTTCTGGAATATTAATATTTTTGTATCTTGCGACAAGTGAACCTGCATTAATTATAGCTGCTGGTTTATTTGCTATTGCCGGCGATATCGGCTTTCATAAATAACTCGCGTCGTAAACATCTCCTTTAATGAAACAATATGTTTATATTTGAAAGGAGAATAATTATGAAGATTAATGTAACTATTGAAATTGATGATGAGGAATTAAAGAAATTATTCAATCTGAAATCAGAAGAAGAGTATCCAGGAAACAGGGTTGACAAAACCGAAAACTTTAGTCAATATGCTAGGTTTTTCGATGATAGCTGTATTGGGTGGATTAAAGATCCAGAGTATAATATGAACTTTTTGAAAGATCAGCAGAAATATTGTAATGTTTTGCTGAGATCAAGAGGACATTTATTTCTGAATGATGTCTACGATACGTTAGGCATTCCGAGAACAAAAGCAGGAGCAGTTGTTGGCTGGGTTTATGACGAGGAGAATCCTATTGGAGACAATTTCGTAGATTTTGGTTTAATGAATGAATGTAATTTCGATTTTATCAATGGTTATAAGAATACGGCATTATTAGACTTCAATGTGGATGGAAACATATTGGACTATATTTAAAGAGATAGACTCTGGCAGAAATGCTGGGGTCTTTCTTTTTGTTTCTTTTTCTAAAAGTGTTAATCTCGCGTCGTAAACATCTCCTTTAATGGAAATCATTAAAGTTATTTAAAGGAGGTATTTATTATGCTGAAAGAAAAATTTAACAAAGCTAAAGACTATATCAAGGAGCATAAAATCGAGATATCATTAGCTGTCGCCGGAACTGGATTAGTTATAATGGGATGCAAGTTGAATCATAAGACTAAGATTCTGAACAGTATCGACATTAGACTAGGAAAGGTTACATCGGTAGCAAAAAGAAGTATCGACAGAGAGATAAAGCGCGTGATATTTGAAATTGACGAGTTAAAGGAATCTATAAGCAGATTGGATGATACTATAAACATTAATAAATTTAGTAGAATTCCAGAAAGGCAAGCACGGATAGAAGAACTAACTATACAACTTGAAGAACTCTATTTAGAGAAAAACAAGATTTAATAGATAAGCCCTCTATCCGGGGCTTTTCTTTATTCGCGATAAATACAATTCCTATTATGAGAAACTGCATAATTAAATGGATAGGGATTAGTTATGCTTAGGATAGAGATATCTAATGTTGCGACTGTCCTCGGTGTAAAAGCCGCCCCCTCGCGAAGGCATTAGATTTGCGCAACTCTATTCTTATTCTTGGAAAGGGTCTTAATCAGAAATGATTAGGACTCTTTTTGTTTTCTGTTTGAAGGAACTGAGACTGATTTAAAAAGGAGGGTTGATATTATGCCTAAAAAGAAAATCAACAGACTTAATAAACCTTGGTATGTATCAGACGAATACGGACATACCGATAAGATTCTGGTTCAAAAAGTAAATGAGTTGATCGGAATCATCAATCATCAGCAAGAAGTTATTAACGACTTCGAACGGATGATGAAAAATAGGAGGTAGAGATGAGTGAAGTGATAAGTGTCATTAAAGCAATCCGTGCTCTTAGTGATGAAGATAAAGATAGACTTCGAGAATGTCTTTATTGTGCATTCCGAAAAGAGTGTGAAGAAACTATAGAGAATCCAATAGATAACGATGACGGAAGTTGTATGACAAAACAACAATTTAAAGGCAGATTGATATTTGAAAAGGTGCTGACTAGAAAGGAGAAATAAATGAATAAAAATGTAGTTTTAAAGGAACGTAAAGTGTTTGAAGAGGATAATCGTTTATATTTAAAACTGGTGTACGAGTACGAAACTGAACGTGGTGTATATGAGCTTATTATTCCTAAATTAGATTTAGAGATTCGAACAGACTATTTACCGATTATTAAACATGACTTTCATGTAGGTCCTATGGCTATTTTAGATTATTATATCAATCGTGATTCTGATACTTTTGACTTATTGCGAGATGATGTAGCTGTTAGAAAAAATGGTGTGACTCTCAAATGCGAAAAAGCAGCTTATGTCATTAATACTCTAAAAGAAAAGCCTCAAGAGATGACTATAGCAGAAATCGAAAAGAAGCTCGGTTACAAAATCAAACTCGTTAGTGAGGAGAGCAAAAATGAGTGACAAAGATCACACCAATGTTATTTATGACGGTATGACTGGCAGAGTTATCGTATACGAGAAAAACGGTAACTGGGTATTACCATCACATTTGAATCTAGCACATTTTGAAAACGGTTGTGAACCTGTCTTCGATGAAACCGAGGATGGGGATTTGTATTTACGACCTAATACGATGATTGTTAATGGAGTGTAAGGAGGATCTGTGAATGGGACAGTTTGAGGATATTTTTGGAGGTGTATTTGATGCTTATAAAAACACATCTGAATATAAGGATACCCTTATGATGGAAATCATGTTTCGACGTCAGGAATTTGAGAAGAACCTGGATGATATGTGGGCTATTTATATGAGAGGAAATCCTGCTCAGTTGGTCGAGTATAACAAAGGACTCGATCAAATTAAAAGTTGTGGATTGAAAGTGTTAAGGAACTCGTTAGGCAAACACAAGATTGTGGTTCCGAAATAAAGGAGGTGAGATTAATGAATAAATTGATAAAGCATATAAGGCGATGGAATCTATGGAGAAAGAACTGCATGAACAGTAAACTCCATAAAATCCTCGTCTTATTTGGCGTTATTAAAAGTCCAACTATGGCCACTATATTTTTACCAGAAGAGGTTGGTACATGGTCATATCGAGATGTTACGAGCGATCAGATAATTAGCGAATTGCGTATTTTATTAGGAAAAGAACAATAAACGATAAGTTATTAGCACGACCGAGACAAAATAACTAAAGGACGTGACTTCCATGAGAAGCGTAAAAGTATTGGAAATGCTTAATGAAGGTAAGATTGATGAATTAAAGACTAAATTACAAGACGAGATTTATGCAGATTCATTAAAGTCTAAACCGAATGCTAAGAAACGTTACACAGCTATGAAAAAGTATTTCTCATATACTAACAATGCCAGAGAATGCTGCCAGAAGCCTTGTGAAATTGAGTTTGAAGGAAAACCTTATATTTCTTTCACTAACTCTTGGTCTTTGGTATTAACTACCGAAGATATTGGTGAAATCGAATTGTTTGATAAGGAGAATTTGAAATACCCTGACGTTACTAGATTGATTAGTTTCGAGGGGATTAAACGGAAAGTAGATTTCAGTAAGATATTTGCAGAGGCTAGGAGTCGAGGTTATAAACTTACTAAGAAAGAAGTTGGAGCTGGGTTTGAGTACCTAATGCTTTATGACGGTACTTATTACAAAATTGGATTGTTGGAAGCGACTTATGGAATTATCGATGACGGTAAAGAAGCTATGGTTTATCATCCTGACGGTAAACGCAGACCAATTACTATTCAGACAAGTATTGGTATTTGTATGATTATGCCTGTGTTTATCGATGATGATAGTGACATTGAACCAGAAAGAATTATTGAGGTTGAGTTATGAATGATGAAAAATACTATGAATGCTTAGATTGCAAGCACTGTCGATACAATATGGCTACTGGCGAACATTATTGCCGTAGATCTTATACTGACGTATCACCTGATCAGTCTGCATGTGACGATTTTGAATTGGATGAATAGAAAGGAGGACTTACTGTGATTGACGAAGCAGAAGTAATTGAGCGAATTAAATGCAACTGTTTTACCGGGAATCCGGAAGAAGATCATGAGAATGCCGATGATATTCTTTGTGATTTTCTTAGACTACTAGGTTACGAGGAACTTGTAGATGTGTATGAATCTGTTAGTAGATGGTACGCGTAAGAAACATTCTCCACGGCTCGCGTTATATTCGCGGATAAAACAAACTCCTTTATAGAAAATACAGTAAAAAGGAGAACAAATTTATGACAGATTATGGTTATATTTTCAGCAAAGCTTTACATGAAAAACTGAAGGAAAAAGTTCATGCTGGTGTATTTGTGAGAAGTACTAATGATGATAAATTGGAGATCTTAATCGTTAGAAAAAGCGAAGATTTGACATTCAAAGTTGTTATTGAGAATTTCTCAGACAGGATACTGCATGGATATTCTACAGATTATGAAGCTTATGAAGTATTAGCCAAGTATCGTAAATTTATATTTAACAGGTACTTTATTGACAAGGGTGGCACTCAATAATCGGGTGCTACTCTTTTCGTTTTTCATTATTTATAGTGAAATGGAGGTTTAAATGAAAGCTAAGAAATGTGATAGATGCGGAAACTATTACGACAAGAATGTGAGTATAAAAAATGGAGAAGTTCCATCAAAGGTGGCTATATTGAGAGAAAACCGCAGTGTAATAGACGAACTTGATCTATGCAATGATTGTATGAAGAAACTTTATATTTTCTTAGGATTACTCGACTGCACAAACACCGATAAATGTGAGGGTTGTTTCGGAGCAGCTAACAATGATTGCCGTATATGTTCGGCGATGAAAGGGGATAGTCAACAGTGACAAAAGAATATAAAGATAAGCGTTTCATGAGAGAAGATATATCTAAAAACAAATCGATACGATATAGCAAATTTGCAAATGAAGATCATGAAGAAAAAGTGAAAGAACGTTTCTATAGAAGACCGTATTCGCGAAGTAAACATTCTTCTTTATAGAAAGATATTAAGGAGGATAAAAGTATGTTGAGAAATATTAAGAAAGACTTGGTTGAGGCAGGAAAACTTGCATTAGCATTATATGCGGGTGGAGCAATTGCTTGGACCAGTGTGAGCATCATCAATGTAATTTTGGAACTTATATTTTAGAGAATTAAAGTCTCAATTGTGGGGCTCTTTTTCTTTTTGTATAAGTAAACTAAAGAAAGGAGGAATTACATGATCAAATTATTCGTGGAGGATTATTGTCATAATTGTCCTGACTTCGATCCGTATGTTAGTAAAGCTGAATTGGAATGCGATATGGGTAGATATTGCACTAATACAGACATTACTTGTAAACATGCAGAACGTTGCGAAGAAATCAAAAAATATTTAGAAAAGGAGATCAAAAAATGAAAGGAAATAATAAAAATTGGAAGGTAATGTTAATCGTAGCTGCTGGTATTCTGGCAGTTATTTTATTAGGTGTATTTGTAGTCCAGAGTTCTCAGAACAAAGCAATTGCTCTAGAAGAACAAGTAAACAGTGCTGATTCTGATATCAAGGTTCAGGAAAAACGAAGAGTAGATCTCGTTATGAATCTGGCAGATTGTGTGAAGCAGTACGATAAACACGAAGCAGAGACTCTTAAGTCAATTGTGGAAGGCCGAGGTAAAACAGGAGACATTGAGAATGTGACGACAGCTATTACCGCAGTATCTGAAGCATATCCTGAGTTGAAGTCAGATTCAAACTATAAAGAACTAATGAATGAATTATCTATTACAGAGAATCTTATCGCGGAATATCGTAGTAACTATAATAAGCAGATAAAAGAATACAATCGCTATGTACGTAAATTCCCGACAAGAACATTTTTAAGTTTATTAGGATACGAGACACAAGATTATACATATTTGGATTATGATGCTCCAGTTGACGCACCGCAGGATTTATTCAAGGAGTAAATAATATGGGAGACTATGATATTGAAATAACTAAAAGGGAAGTGTTAGCCAGTATTTCTATTATAGCCATTCTATTACTTATTGGTGTTCTGATTTCTAGTAAGATTTCGGAGCACCAAATGGATAAGAATGAGATCTACAACAAAGCAGTAAAAATCAAAGAGTCCGATATATTCGAGTATGGTATGAGGACCAATGTCGGAAACGCTTTTGTGAATGGAAATCTAAAAGCTGTTGACACGGTTACTTATCCGGAAATAGACGGAAAATATATGTATGTCGAAAAAGTGAAAGAGCGATATACAATGCATACTCGAATTGTCACTTATACTACCGGTTCTGGCAAAAATAGAACCACACATACAAGAACAGAGTACTACTGGACATGGGATAGGGTTGGAAGCGAGGATAAGACCTGCAAAGAATTGATATTTTGTGGTGTTACTTTTCCGTCTAGTAAAATCAATATTCCATCACCGGATTATATCGATACCCTTAAGGAATCTAGTGACGTTCGATATAAGTATTATGGTACACCAACCAAATTCAAAGGAACTATATTTGCCAGGTTAAAAGACGGAACCATACCTGATAACACTAATTTCTATAACAATATGAGCATTGATGAAACGTACGAGACATTAAAATACGGAAACGGGTGGCTTATATTCTTTTGGGTAGTATGGATTGTGTTAATTATCGCTTGTGTAATTGGATTTTATTATTTAGATAACAATTGGCTTGAATAGGAGGATTAAATTATGAGTATTAAAATTGAGAATGTAGAAGTTATGGGATGGGAAGCTGCCATTAGAGGTATGCGGAATCCGATGAATAGTTGGGAGAAGAGTGATAGTAGTAACGGATGCGATACTGGTCTTTGTAAATCGTGTGGTTTCAAACCGGATTGGTGCGGTAATACATGCCGTTTTATAATCGGGCCAAACGACCTCGACCTTATGAAAAGACTTCGGAACGCTGGTACAGAGCATCGTAAATTTATGCGGATGATTACTGTGTATGTGGATATTACAGCGCCTTTGTATTGGTGGAAGGAGTTCGATACTTATAAAATCGGTACTGTTGCTAACTCTTGCTCAACTATGCACAAGATTCATGCGAAGGAATTTACGCTGGAGGATTTTAGTTGTGAACATTTATGCAAAGCATCATTATCCGTTCTTAATACCACAATAGAGCAGTTAAACTGGTGCCGTGAATCTTATTTAAAATCTAAAGACAAAGGCTGTTGGTGGCAGATGATTCAGCTTCTTCCGAGCAGCTATAACCAGAAACGTACTGTTATGCTCAATTATGAAGTCCTGGCAGCCATGTATCACCAGAGAAAAAACCACAAGCTCGATGAGTGGAGAGAATTCTGTAGATGGATCGAAACTCTTCCATATTCAGAACTTATCACCGGATCTAAAAAGGAGGATTAAATTATGGCATTCACAGAGATTTTAGCGATTATCGTACTGAGCTACATTGCAGGTATTGTTTCCACTGTTATATTTGCGTTGAATATGGCGAGCGGGAAACGTAACAAAAACGAAGAAAAGAATAGCACCGAAAAGAATGAAGTAACTCAAAAGGAGTCCAATTAGGGCTTCTCTTTTTTAGAAAGGAGGAAACCGAGATGCGGCCAAATGATGAAAAAGAGGTTTATTTTGAGTATTGTAAATCGTGCCGACATGAGGATAAAGAAGAATGGGAAGATCCGTGTTTTGATTGTCTCGATGAACCGACAAATCTTAACTCTCATAAACCTGTATATTACAAGGAGAAAAAGAAATGAGATATGTGGATGTGGACAAAAGCCATTCTAAGAAAGTGATAGGTTTCAATAAACACGCTGAATATTCTAGATGTGAAAGTTTAGGGCGAGAAAAGGAAAACTATTCGAAAGCTAGAAAATGGTTTGATCGTACTCCCTACGCATTGAAAGGATCAAATAATGTCAGAAAAACCAAATACTAATTTATACATAATAATATCAAGAACCAACCGGATGGCACAAAATATATTTGAACGGTTTATGACTAAGAGTGACATTGCACAAGACATTGCTGAGTTACACGTATCCGAACGAATAATTTATTTAAAAGATGGGCGCATATTCATATTCGTTAGTGAGATCGAGTTTTATGATTATCGCTACGATAGTATATGCGCTAATTTTATGCCTGATTTGGAGTTTGAAGATACGTTTTTAAAGGAGGATTAAAAGTATGGGACGTGCTGAAAGGAGAATGCGCGAACGATTAGAAAGGATTGAGAACAAGAAAAATCAGGTCGTGATCGACAAGTATGAACTTGCTAAGATCAAGAAAGATATTTCAGATAGGGCTTCCACATTTAGTACGGAGGCCCTGATGTCTTGTTTCGCACTGGCTGAACATAGGATTCATAAATTCGGAAGTAAGCGTATCGCTAAGACATTAGAGTACGTTGACGAGCTTATGGGCGCTATCGAAGACGGAAGTAAAACAATGGAAGATTATTTCCGCGAACTTGAAGAAGAGACAGGCATCGAAGTTAAATGTGTAGATTAAGAAAGGAGATATTATGACAGGTTTTGAATGGTTTTGTGCTGCATTGTTATATTTTTGTATGGGTTCTCTTATTGATGAGGTCGCTAAGAAAGATCCAGAAGAGCCTAAATCATTGATTCTCATAGCTATATGGCCAGTTTTAGTCGTTGCGGTTATTAGCAAAGTTATTTATCGTCATATCAAGGCATCAACTGCTGAGGCAAAGAAAGCTATTGATAATAACGAGGATGATCTTGACGAATGGAATATATAAACAAATGTGAAACTGAATGATGGAGGTGATAGTAAATGAGATACCATGATATTACGAAAGACGATATGAAAAACGGAGACGGTCTTCGTGTAGTCCTATGGGTTGCCGGCTGCGATCATGAATGCCCTGGATGTCAGAATCCTGTTACTTGGAACCCTGATGATGGATTGTTGTTTGATGGAAATGCTTGGGAGGAACTCGAAGATCTACTCGATGAAGATTATATTTCCGGTTTGACTTTATCGGGTGGAGATCCGTTGTTTGAAGGAAACCGATGGGATATTTTGACACTATGCGAAATAGTAAAAGCATCTTTCCCAAACAAAACGATCTGGCTTTACACCGGATATACATATGAAGCGGTTAAAGATCTACCGGTTATGGAGTACATTGATGTTTTGGTAGACGGACCGTATGTCGAGAAACTCAGAGATGTACAGTTGAAATGGAGAGGAAGCTCAAATCAAAGAGTTATAGATGTAAAGAGAACTAGAGAACTTGGACAGATTGTGTTGTGGTGCGATTAACCCTCTAAGAATGCCCCTGTGACGCTTTATACGGCGTTTCTAGGGGTTTTGTCTATTTATCCGAAATAATTATAGCATAAGAAAAGGAGAAAGAAAGAAATGGAAATTAACGCATATCAGGATGGAGCATGGAGATCAGCAAACCAGGAGTTAACAGACATGGAGCAGCTTCAAAATGGTCTTATGGGTCTTAATGGAGAGGCCGGAGAGTGTATCGATATTCTCAAGAAGCATTTGTTTCAGGGTCATGAACTCGATAGAAAGCATATCGCAAAAGAGCTTGGAGATGTTGCTTGGTATTTGGCAATCAGTGCTAAAGCTATCGGTTATGATCTTCAGACTATTATGGAGACTAACTTATGCAAACTTATGGAGAGGTATCCTGATGGGTTTGACAGTGAGAAGAGTCAGCATAGAAAAGAAGGCGATATTTGATGCATCATATATTAAGCCGTATGTAGGTTACAAGAAAAGAGGTTAGTATAATAAAATGAGTGATTACAGTGTTACCGAAAGAAATGAGAATTTCAAGAAAGGCCTTGAAGAGATTTTAGACGATTTATTTATCGAATCTTTGGTTGAAAGTCCTGGTACTAGAAAGGCAGTTCGTGATTTAGCTATCGAGAAAATCGTGCTGCTTCGTACACAGTATGAGAGGGATCTGCTACACGCTATCGCTGGTAAAATACATAATAGTTAAATTGATGGGAGAAGGCTCGGATGTGGGTCTTCTCTTTTTGCATTTAAAGTTAAGCATATTTGATTGGAGGTGATTACCGATGGGCAGACGAGGGAGACCTTATAGTAAAGACCCGAGGAAGAAACATTACATGATACGTATAAATGATAAAGAAAATAAAATGCTAGAGGATTGCTGCAAGATGACTGGTATGGGACAGGCCGATGTTTTTAGAGTGGCTTTGGAGAAGTTATATGAGAAGGAATCGGAGCGAGGTGTGTTAAACGATGAAAATGATATTTGATAATGAAAATCAGAAAGAAACGATGCTCGATTTATTAGTCGAGTTTAATTGTCCATACGATTATGATTTACAATCATCTGAGCGCTGTAACTGTGGTGTTACTGGCTATGATGAGAGTAAATGTAGAAGATGTTGGATACAATCTGGGTTAGAAATGGAAGTTAGAAGAAGTAAGGAGGAATGATGTTTTTATGAGTAATCTTAAAATCAAGAATAAAAAGTTAAAAAGAGAGTTAAAAAGACTTAAAGAACCAACAAAAGATATTATAAAGTATCGTGTTAATAAAATTTACAGATCAGACACACCGGCCGACAGTATTTCAGAAGATATCGCAGGGTTATTTACCGATCAGTTGAAACAACAAATTACAGTTGATATCGATACTGATTACATGGATGGTTTTGTTTTAGCTCAGGCTAGCATAGACGTCATCAAGAAGGAGGATTGATATTTTATGAGTAAAGAAAGTATCACCAAATACAACACCGCAGTAAGGCAGGCCATGAGCGATAAGTACGTAGAGTGTATTAAAAAGAAATGTGCTGTATCGAGAGAGATGATTGAGATTGATAGAAAACTAAAAGATGGTGAAGAATCATTAAGCTACCGTGAATACATGGAGCTTAGTGACCGATACACATCTCTTTCGGAAGAATATAAGAGAGTGTCATTTGAGATTGATATTTGGGATCAGGCCAGAGAGATTTGTTTGGAATTAGCTGATGAAATGTTGTGAGGAGGATTGAGTTTATGAAGTTAACACATAATGACGATGGAAAAGGTAGGTGGCAGTCTCATACCGTAAGCGCAGATTTTGATGACTATACTATTTATACTATCGAAGGGTATGGCGAAACTCGTGAGGAGGCACTTAAAGAATTTATTATTAAGTTTAACAAATTACTTACCGAATTAATGGAGTTTGGGAAAACGTTACATACTAATCCAGAGATGATCGAGGTGGATTGTTCTGGTAAGCCATTGGAGGATTGATATTTTATGAAGTTTTATAACGATGAAACCAACATGATAACTAACGTAACTACCGCATTAATGATGTTACGAGATCTTGGGTGCGCGAATGATATACCAATTAATATCCAATTTGATGGTTTATACATAACTGTTATCGTCAATTTCGGTAAGCGAGACAGTCGTATACATAGTTTCTATTTGCAAGACATGTATCGTTATCAGGAAAAATTTGATAGCATTTATCGTCGTATTGAGGATGATATCAATGAGATTGTGCTTATTCGAGATATGGCAGATAAAACGAAGGAGGATTGAATTATGGAAAGTAAAAAGAATATTATCGGAGAAGTTAACGTAGAAGTAAAAGCTGGATTGTCGGTGGATAAGAGGACTTTCAGAACCTGTATGGATCTTGTAGCAATCCACGCTCAGAATGAAGGGATAAAAGGTATGGTTGTAAGATTTAATGACCAGGATTTTGACAGATGTTCTATTAAACCACTAATGACTGAAGAAGAGGTTGAAGCAGCTTTATACGCTAGACCAGATATGTTTGAAGAAAAAGAGAGTGAGGATTGATATTTGAGGTTTTTGTGATCGCGTAAATTACATACCCCTTTATGAAAAACTATTAATTTCTAAAGGAGGTATTTGATATGAAGAAGCACGATGTTAAAGAGAAAGGAAAGAGGTCTTTCAAAGAAGTGGTTATGGACAACAATGGCAAAATAATTGCCGGTGTCTCATGTGTTTCTATAGGATTGGTAACGTTCTTTATATGTAAGAATCATATACAGATAAAGAATAACACTGAAACTATAGAGTTCGTGAGAGATGTGGTAAAAGAAGGTGCTCTTGAAGAAGCTATAGGAACACTGAACAGAAAGATAGCTTATCGAGTCTCTAAAATCGAAGGATGTGACAAACACAATTCCGAAGTGTCATTAATAGTAAAACAAAGATATGAAGAGGAGTTAAAAGAACTTACGGAAAAGCTTAATAAATTTAAGGAGGAATACGACTCAATTAAAATTAAGTAAAACAAGTAAGGGGCTTTTACAGCCTCTTCTTTTTATTCGCGAAAAATACATTTTATATTATGAGAGAAGAATAAAAGTTGATGTGGGACTGGAACTGACCAGTGAACATACTTATGTATGGAGAAACGTGTAGCATCAAAGTATATTAGTGGGACTGGAACTGACCAGTGAATGTGTCTTTAAATGGATGCAGAGAAACGTGTAGCTGAGATATACTTCTTCTCTCTTTTTCTTTCGTGATATTAACAACGCCTATTATGAAAAGAAACCAAATAGAAAGGAGGGATCTATATGACACTCAGACAGAAGTTTTGGGCAGTTGTAGGAAGATTCTTATATAAAGTTGGTTATCTTAAAGATTAATTGATGTGGGAGAGCTTTGACTAGATTGATATTTAGTTGAGGCTCTTCTTTTGTTTTTCGTATTAATGGTATCTGTCATAGAAGGGAGGCGATATGTATGGCGAAGAGAGGTAGAAAACCGATAGCAGATCCTAGAGATACAAGATATCTAGTTCGTGTTAATAGGAAAGAATTAGATATTTTAGAGAAGGTTCGTAAGTCAACAGGTATGAGTGCTGCTGATGTATTTAGAACTGCTTTAGAGAGAATGTACCAAGAAGAGAAGTAAGTAAGGAGGATTGATATTTTTATGGAAATGACTCCTATAAAATCTATTAGTGAAATTGAATGGCGAAAACGCTTCGTTGAAAAGCTTAATTACCGTATGGACTTATGCGGCATTAATCAAAAAGAATTGGCTAAATTAATCGGTATATCTGAGTCGGCTATGTCTAATTATATGAGATGTAAACGTACCCCTAGAATAGATGTTATCGCTAGAATGTCTCATGTGTTGGGTTGTACTACCGATTATCTGATTAATTTTGGATGCAACGTTGATGTGAGATAAGGAGGATTAGAGTTATGAATATTAATAAGAACATTACTATTAATTTATCAGAAGATGATGTCTGTGAGATTATAGCAGACTATTGTTGTCGAAACGGTTACAAAGTAAAACCCGATGATGTTACGTTATCAGTTAGCACGCGTTGTGTTGGCTTTGGTCCTGGAGAGCATATGGAGCATTATTTCGCTTGGGCTAAAGTGAATGTCAAGGAGGAAGCAAAAAGACCTGAAATGGATGAAACAAATGATTCTAAACAAATGTATATTTGGAAGTGTATTTGTGCATTCAATGAATATTTTGATGAATATAATAAAACCCACGATAAACCAGATGTAAAAATGCTAGAAGTGTATAGTGATCTTGTTGGAATGTGGTGTGAAAAAGATAAGGAGGAATAAATTATGAAGATAGTAGATTTTAAAACATTTAATCGTATGCCAGCTGGTACTATATTTGCTCCGTATACTCCGTGTGTTTTGGAAGAGAGATTAGCGATTAAGGTCGATCATGGTAGAGAATTAAATCCTATGTTTTATATTTTCGATTGGGTTTTTAATGGGGTTATGCCGTTGGAACCGTGGAATCTGGATAGCGTGTTCGATGAGGAATCTGTTAAGGCGACATTTGAGATTTATGATGGCGATACTAATGACTACCTTGGTTACAAACAATTCTTGATATTTGAAGAGTATGATATTGACCGTCTGATACAGGTGTTGTTGTGGGCTAAGGGTGGCTGCAAGGACGAAGATTATCATGAGTTTGATGAGTGGTAAGGAGGATTGATATTTATGAGTAGAATTATTGTAAAACTTAGTATTGAGGATATCGGTGATTTATTGCTTGGTGGTACGGTATCGACAGATCTTACCATACATAATTATGATAATTTGCAGGGTGTAGATATTGAATTAGATCGTTATGGTTCGTCTAGTGCTCGCGAGGAGGATTGATATTTTATGGAAGAAGTTAAAAAGAAACGTGGGAGGCCGTTGAAGTTTGGAGCGAGAAGAAAACCTATTTTCTCTAAATGCAATGACGAGGAGTATTCGTCTATAGAGAGGGCAGCTAGACTTAGCGGAATGTCTATGTCGGAGTTTATCAGAATCAGTACATATAAAGCATCTATCGATAGTATTAACAAACGTCAAGAAGCTTTAAAAGAGTTATATGGATCTGGTAGTGACGATTATAATGATGAATTTGAGTATGAAGACGACATAGATGAGGACGATTATGTGTAAGATATGCCGAATTTTGGTCTGCTAATAATTATTTTTGGTCTGCTAATAATTCGGCACTTTTCGTCAAAAATGGGGCTAAATTGGCTATTTTCGGTCATTTTGGCCCTAAAAACGGTAAAAATGAATTTCGGTCTGCACATAATTCAATCTTTAAGAAATGGAGGGACTTAAGATGAATGACGGTAAAAAATATTGGAAACCCGTATATGAAGCATTTTGTCAGGATTATCCTAATCTAGCGGAAGAAATGTTAGATTGGTATCCTAGTGCACAATTAGAGATCACGGTAAAGATCAAAGGCGGTAAAAAGTATGCTTATGATTTTCTTAATAGACAAGCCTATCTGATTCATGATCCAGGCAACGAAGATTCAATTGACATTTCAGAAGAAGAATGGAGAAAGATATTTGCTCGTAATCTAAATCGGAAAATGAGAAACGTAGCTATGACACAAGATCGATTAGCTGAAAAGATAGGTGTCACTCAGGTTACGATAAGTAAATACACAAACGGTCTAGCCACTCCGAATTCTCGTAATCTGATAAAAATGGCGAGAGCATTGAAATGTTCAATTCACGAATTAGTGAACATGGATTAACTCGCTAAATAAACATCTCCCTTTATAGAAAAATAGTTTATTTAAAGAAAGGGGTATATTTATGAAAACAACATTTATCAACTTTTTAAAGAAACAGGAAGAAAACGAAATTATTTATTTAGGTACAAAACTTGGTTCTAATTGGATCGTGATTGATACCGCAAAGAACATTATCGACAAGATCGATAAGCTTGAGAATTATTTACATAAGCAAGCAGCAAAAAACTTGAGTACTTCCAAGAACAGATTGAAGGAATTACCTTACAATATCACGGAAACTCTTGACAGATTGAAAGAGCAAACTGAAAAAGAGAAACCGGATGGTGATGAGGTAAAGAAATTAAAACAGAGATTGGACGGTTACGAAAAGAGATATGTGTCTGCGTATAATACAAAAGTAAAATACGAACGAGCTTTATCGTCATGGAAAACAGTAGGTAATCGTTTGGTTGTGGAACATAATAAGCACGAAACCGATATTGTCGGAACTTGTGTACTGATTGAAGGTTTCGAGGATGGTTCTTTATGGTTTAAAGGTGAACATAAAGATATCATTTAAACTATTATCTAAAGGCAAAGACCCAGGTCAAAACGACTTGGGCTTTCCTTTTTTTTACGCTAAATAAACAACTCCTATTATGCAAATAAACAAAATTGTTTAAGTCGAAAGGAGAACAAAACTATGAAAGAAAAACTTGAGAAAGCAAAAATATTTGTAAAGGAACACAAGAAGGAAATTCTTATTGGAACCGGGCTAGTGATAGCTGGTGGAGTTATATTCGTTGTAACCAAAAAGAAACCTAAATTTGAGGATTTTGACTGGGATAAACTTCCGAGTATTCCTGATCCAAAACTAAAGAAACTGGAAGTACCAGAAACTTTATTACAGAAAGGGGTAACAGAAGTATCGAGTCACAATCCAGATAAATGGTTTGATATTTGGACAGACGGAGTTCCATTATCAGAACTCGGTAACTTTGGAAAAGAATTATGTGATGCTTACGATTGGAAGCCAGATCAGTTGATCGGAGGAGTAGTATCTATCGGAGTAAACGAAGAAGTTTAACAGAATGAGGAGGTTTCGGGATTGATTCCCGGCCTCTTCTTTTTGTCTACGAATCTTGATATAAGATAAGTCGGCTCGCGAAAATTACACGCCCTATTATAGAAAGAAAGATGAGATTGATATTTTCAACCTCTTCTTTTGTTTTCGAACTTATATTAAAACAAATTTAGAAAGGAGAATGCGTTTATGTATGACGAGTACGACGAGTTTGATGATTTCGAAGAAAAGAGTCCATTGGAGCAATGGAAAGAGTATAAGAAAGAAGGATGATTTTATGATTATTGTCAATGGTTAGAAGAGAACGGCTATATGAAAGTTGAAGAATGGGAGGCGGTGCATGATTTTGGTTCGCAATATGAAGTTAGTAATACTGGCAAGGTTAGGAATATCGATACTAGAAGAATTCTAAAACAAGGAACTGACAGCAAAGGTTATAAAACTGTAACATTATC
>OHES01000437.1_pt1 | contig 31061 bp, 18 predicted proteins | sample 1567371 | NCBI WGS metagenome assembly OHES01 (sample SAMEA3879533, study PRJEB24766) | human gut metagenome | biome: human-associated habitat; feature: feces | place: USA | collected 1985/1987 | reverse complement strand
AAAAACCTTTCCCCGGTGGGAGAAAGGCTTTATTTTCAATCAACTATGCACGCCACCTTTCTCCCGTTATCTCCGAAGGACGACGAGCAGCAGGGTAATGACGTGAATATTCGAATGATTCAGGGCGTTCATAGCCGGTTTTCCGTGTTTGTTCGTTTTCTGCGACAGTGCATCCGCGTGCAGGCCGGGTCTCCCTGTTATGCCGGATGCTTTCTGTCTGACTATGGCAAAGATATGAATATTGAATCAGTTGAACAAATAATTTCCTAAAAAAATTTAATATTGTAACAGTCCGGAAGCATATTCTTTCCTGAAGTTCGCAACTGTGCGTGACGGCTCGTGTTTGCTTACAATTTGAAACCGGTATTTTGGCCTCCGGATGCGGTTCCCGGGCGTTTTCTTCCCGCGGTCCGGCGGGTGTGGGCCGAAAGGCTTTCATTTTTATTTCCGAAATCTCTGTTGCGGCCTTTTTGCGCTGCTCCTATATAAATAAAAGGCCGTCTGCGCAACGGCGGGCCGCTTACAAATTGTTACATGGATTTGGATTATTAAAATATTTGTTTTATATTTGCCGACGATGGTTACCAAACGGCATAACACGACGACAGGGCGAGGTTGCGGATTTATCGGCAATCCCGTAGGCTGTGTTTATACCGCTCTCTTCACGACCGCCACAACTGCCACGACGACTGCCACGACCCCCGTGGGGGTTCAGTAGTCAATATTCCGTCTGCATACCTGCGTGTGCACATCCCGGCCAAGGCTGCCGGAGCGGAAACAGAAAATCAGGCAAAGGTAGTTCAATTCATCAAAAAAATTGGTATGAAACATATTAAGGTTTTCGCGCCGGGAACGGTCGCGAATCTGGGGTGCGGTTTCGATGTGATGGGCCTTACGCTCGACGGCGTGGGCGACGTGCTGGAAGTGGGCGTTGCGGAAAATGCCGAAGGATTCGAAATCCGTAACCGCAGCGGGATGGAACTCCCCGGAAATGTCGAAGAAAACGTCATCACGCCCGCCGTACGGGCCTTGCTCGAAGCTTACGGCCGTCCGGTGCGGATCGAGGTGGAGATTCTCGAAAAGATCGCTCCCGGCAGCGGCATCGGGTCGAGTGCGGCTTCGTCGGCCGCAGCGGTCTGGGGCGTGAACGAACTGTTGGGACGTCCCTTTTCAGGGGAGCGGCTCGTGGAGTTCGCGATGATGGGCGAGGCGCTCATCGGCGGTACGTCCCATGCCGACAACGTGGGCCCTGCCGTGCTGGGCGGCGTGGTGCTGATCCGGGGGTACGAACCGCTGGACATCGTGCGCCTGCCTGTCCCCGAGGGCTTTTTCTATGCCGTGGTGCATCCCGACATCGTGGTCAGTACCAAGGAGGCGCGCGAAGTGCTTCCCCGCGAGGTACCCCTGCACGATGCCGTGACGCAGTGGGGCAATGTCGGCGGGCTGGTGGCCGGGTTCGCCCTGGGCGACGTGGCGCTGATCGGTCGGTCGATGCACGACGTGGTGGCGGAGCCTTACCGCAAGGGGTTCATTCCGGGTTACGATGTGCTGAAAGAAGGGGTGCTCGCCGAAGGCGCCCTGGCGATGAACATTGCCGGGTCGGGGCCTTCGATCTTCGCCCTGGCCGCCGATGAGGCCGTCGCGCAGCGGGTCGCGCAGCGGATGCGGGCGCATTTCGCCCGCCCCGGTATCGGCTGCAAGATATATGCGGGCCGCGTGTCGAACTGCGGGGCAAGGATTGTGGAATAGTATAAAACGACAAACAGATGAAATATTATAGCACGAAAGACAAAGCATGCGCACGCGCCTTTTCGCTTCGCGAGGCCGTGCAGGCGGGGCTGGCACCCGACGGCGGGTTGTTCGTCCCGGAACGTATCACGCAGGCCGATATGGCCGTCGCGGAGCGGCTGGCCGGGGAGTCCTATGCCGCGCTGGCCGGATACCTGGCGGAACTTTTTTTCGGTGACGACATCGACCCCGGTCTCCTGCGGCGGGAGATGGAGCGGATCTACGACTTTCCGCTGCCGCTTCGCCGTGTCGGCAGCCGCTATACGCTGGAGCTCTTCCACGGCCCGACGTTCGCATTCAAGGATTACGGTGCGGGCTTCATGGGGCGGATGATCGGCCTGATGGGCGGTGCCGGCGAAAAACTGGTGATCCTGACGGCTACGTCGGGCGACACGGGCAGCGCCGTGGCGCACGGGTTTCACAATGTGCCGGGCGTCGAGGTCGTGGTGCTCTATCCCGAAGGGAAGATCAGCCGGCTGCAGGAGTGCCAGATGACCACGCTCGGCGGCAATATCCACCCGCTGCGTGTGGCCGGGACGTTCGACGACTGCCAGCGGCTGGTCAAGGAGCTGTTTGCCGACGCAAAATTCCGTGCGGGGCACCGCGTGTCGTCGGCCAATTCGATCAACCTGCTGCGCTGGATACCGCAGGCATTCTATTATTTCTACGGCTATTGCCTGTGGCGGCAGCAGACGGGCGGCGGGCGACCTGTGGTCGTGGTGCCGAGCGGTAACTACGGAAACCTCTCGGCCGGGATGCTCGCCCGCCGCATGGGGCTCCCCCTCGGCGGATTCGTCGCGGCTTCGAACCGGAACGACGTGGTGCCCGAGTTCCTGCGCAGCGGCGAGTACCGTCCGAGGCCGTCGGTGCGGACGCCGGCCAATGCGATGGACGTCGGAGCGCCGAGCAATTTCGAACGTATGCTGTGGCTCTGCGGCGGTGAGCCGGATGCCCTGCGTGATGAACTGGAGGGATTCCGCTGCGACGATGCCATGATCCGCCGTACGATCGACGGGCTGCACCGCAATTACGGATACCTTTCCGACCCGCACAGCGCCATCGGATATGCCGCTTCCGTAGCGTGCGGGAAACCGGGTTTTTACCTCTCTACGGCGCATCCCGCCAAATTCGGGGAGGTCATCTCCCCCGTCACGGGGGCTGCGGTTCCGCTGCCTCCGCGGCTGGCCCGGCTCGCCTGCCTGCCCCGGGTTTCGGAGCCTATGGCGGCCGACCTGGGGGCACTCGAGCAATTCGTGGCCGGGATATAAACCGGCTGCCGGGCCGTGGCGTTGCTGTCCGGGCGGGGTGCGCCTCGTGGCCTGCACGGAAAAAGGGGTTGCAACCTTTGCGGTTGCAACCCCTTTTTTGCGGATAGGAGCCCCCGGAGCGGGGCGTGCCTAAATATGCGCGGCGATGAAGTCCCCGACCTCGGAGGTCGAGTAGCGGCGTTCGCCCTGTGCGGCGAGGTCTTCGGTGACGACGCCTTCGGTGAGCGCCCGGTCTACGGCGGCCCGCACGGCGCTGCCCTCCGTGTCGAGCCCCAGGTGTTCGAGCAGCATGGCGGCCGAGAGGATCGTGGCCATCGGGTTGGCGATGTTCTTCCCGGCGGCCTGCGGATAGGAGCCGTGGATCGGCTCGAAGAGCGCCACTTCCGACCCGACGCTCGCCGAGGGGAGCATGCCGAGCGAGCCGCTGATGACGCTGGCCTCGTCGGTGAGGATGTCGCCGAACATGTTTTCGGTGACGATGACATCGAAATAAGCCGGTTGGCGGATGATCTGCATGGCGGCGTTGTCCACGAACATATAGTCCACCGCCACCTCGGGATACTCCCGGGCTACCCGCTGGGCCGTTTCACGCCACAGACGCGAGGTTTCCAGCACGTTGGCCTTGTCGACGACCGTCAGTTTGCGGCGGCGCGACACGGCCAGCCGGAACGCCACGTGCAGGACCCGTTCGATCTCCGAGACCGTGTAGGTGCAGGTGTCGAAAGCCTCCGTCCCGGCTTCGTTACGCCCCTGCGGTCGGCCGAAATAGATGCCGCTCGTCAGTTCGCGCACGCAAATGAAATCGGTGCCGCGCACCACCTCTGCCTTGAGCGGCGAGCGGTCGGCCAGCGTGTCGAACAATGCGATGGGGCGCAGGTTGGCGAACAGTCCCAGCGATTTGCGCATGCGCAGCAGTCCCTGCTCGGGACGTACCGGGGCCTTGGGGTCGTTGTCGTACTTGGGGTCGCCGATGGCACCGAACAATACGGCGTCGGCAGCCTGGCAGATGGCGTGCGTCTGGTCGGGATAGGGGTCGCCCGTGGCGTCGATGGCGCAGGCGCCCACTAACGCCTCGCGGTAGTCGAATCGGTGTCCGAATTTCGCCGCCACGCGGTCGAGTACTTTCGTGGCCTCGGCAATGATTTCGGGGCCGATGCCGTCGCCGGCTAAAAGAGCTATGTTAACATCCATGGTCGTTGTATGTTGGTTCTATTATGTTCAGCATTTTGATCGTCGCCTTGATGGCGGCTTCGGTCTGGTCGGCATCCAGCCCGCGGGTCTTGAACTCCTTGCCGCCCGTCTCCCACGTGATGATCGTCTGCACGAAGGCATCGGTTCGTCCGCCGGGCGGGATCGAGACGGTGTAGTTGCGCAGCATCGGGAACTCGCGGCCGAGCTGGTGCTTGTAGATCTGCCTGAGCGCCCGCATGAAGGCGTCGTACTGGCCGTCGCCGACCGAGGTCTGCTCGTATTCGCAGCCGTTGATCTCGATCTTGAGCGTAGCGGCCGGGTGCAGCCCCTGTGCCAGCGACAGGCTGTAATTGAGTATCCGCACGGGGTTTTCGACCTGGTCGTAGCGCAGTACGTCGGCGATGATGTAGGGCAGGTCTTCGGCCGTCACCAGCTCCTTCTTGTCGCTCAGCTCGACCACCCGTTCGGTCACCTTGCGCATCGAGGCTTCGTCGAGCTCGATGCCCAGCGCTTCGAGGTTCTTCAAGATGTTGGCCTTGCCCGAGGTCTTGCCCAGGGCGTATTCGCGTACGCGCCCGAAGCGTTCGGGCAGCAGCTCGTTGAAATAGAGGTTGTTCTTGTTGTCGCCGTCGGCATGGATGCCGGCACACTGCGTAAAGACGTTTTCGCCGACGATCGGGCGGTTGCCCGGGATACGGATGCCCGTGTAGGTCTCGACCATGCGGCTGACGTGGTTGATCTTCGTTTCGTCGATCCCCGTCGTGCGGCCCAGGCGGTCGTGAAGCACGGCCACCGTGCTCGACAGGGGTGCGTTTCCTGCGCGTTCGCCCAGCCCGTTTATGGTTACGTGAACCCCGTGGAACCCGGCTTTCACCGCAGCTGCGGTGTTGGCCACGGCCAGGTCGTAATCGTTATGGGCATGGAAGTCGAACCTAAGCTGCGGATAGCGTGTCACCATGTCGCGGCAAAACCGTTCGGTGACATAGGGGTCGAGGATGCCCAGCGTGTCGGGGCACATGAAGCGCTGCACGGGGGCGTCGGCAAGCCCGTCGAGTATCGTGTAGACGTACCCGGGCGAATCCTGCATACCGTTCGACCAGTCTTCGAGGTAGACGTTCACCTTCATGCCCCGCGCGACGGCTCCGCCGATCGTGGCGCGGATGTCGCAGAGGTGCTCCTGCGGGGTGCGGCGCAGCTGTTCGCGGCAGTGTTTGAGCGACCCCTTCGCCAGCAGGTTCACCACGCGGCACCCGGCTTGGCCGAGCCAGTCGAGCGACACGCCGCCGTCGATGAATCCCAACGCCTCGATGCGGTCGGTATAACCCTTCGCGGCAGCCCATTCGGCGATGCGGCGCACGGCCTCCTGCTCGCCCTGCGAAACCCGCGCCGAGGCTATCTCGATGCGGCTCACGCACAGTTCTTCCAGCAACAGCCGGGCGATGGAGAGTTTTTCGCGGGCGTTGAACGAAACCCCCGACGTCTGCTCGCCGTCGCGCAGCGTGGTGTCCATGATTTCAACCGGGGGAAACATCGGCGCAGGCTATTTGCGGGCGGCTTCGAAGGCCTCGATCCGGTCGGCGATACTGCGCAGGTAGTCCACGTCGTCGTAGCCGTTCAGCAGGCACCGCTTCTTGTATGCGTCGATCTCGAAGTGCTCGCTGCGGCCCGTGGCGCAGATCATCAGCGTCTGGTTGTCCAGGTCTACGGTGAATTGCGTCGCAGGGTCGCCGTCGATCGCCGCGAAGACCGCCGCGAGGAACTCCCCGCTCACGGTGATCGGCAGCAGCCCGTTGTTGAGGGCATTGTTGCGGAAGATGTCGGCGAAGAAGCTCGACACCACGACGCGGAACCCGTAGTCGGCGATGGCCCATGCGGCGTGCTCGCGCGAACTGCCGCAGCCGAAATTGCGGCCTGCGACGAGGATTTTGCCCCCATAACGGCTGTCGTTGAGCGGGAACGAGGCGATCCGCTGCCCCCGGGCGTCGTAGCGCCAGTCGCGGAAGAGGTTGTCGCCGAATCCTTTGCGCTGGGTGGCTTTCAGGAAACGTGCCGGGATGATCTGGTCGGTATCTATGTTCTCCGTGCTCACGGGCACGGCCCCCGAGGTGAAGGTTTCGAATTTGGGTATGGACATAATGATAATCTTTTACATATCGAACACTTCGCGCGGATCGGAAATCACGCCCGTCACCGCGGCGGCGGCGGCAACGGCCACACCCGACAGCATCGTACGGGCGCCGGGACCCTGCCGGCCCTCGAAATTGCGGTTCGAGGTCGAAACGCTGTATTTGCCTGCCGGGATCTTGTCGGCGTTCATCGCCAGGCACGCCGAGCAGCCCGGCTGCCGGAGCTCGAACCCGGCGGCGGCGAGCACTTTGTCGAGCCCTTCGGCCCGTGCGGCGGCTTCGACGCCTTTCGAACCGGGGACGATCCATGCCGTCACGCCCTGGGCCTTGCGCCGGCCTTCGACCAGCTTGGCGAAGCGCCGCAGGTCTTCGATGCGGCCGTTGGTGCAGCTGCCCACGAAGACATAGTCGACGGGTTTGCCGAGCAGCTTTTCCCCGGCTTTGAATCCCATGTACTCCAATGCCTTGGGGTCGGCCTCGGCCGGGATCTGCGCATCGACGGCCATGCCCATGCCGGGGTTGGTGCCGTAGGTAATCATCGGGGCGATGTCGGCAGCATCGAACCGGTACTCCTTGTCGAATACGGCGTCGGCATCGCTGTAAAGCGCCTCCCAGCGGGCGACGGCCTGGTCGAACGCCGCTCCCTGCGGCGCACGTTCGCGCCCGCGCAGGTAGTCGAACGTCGTCCGGTCGGGTGCGATCATGCCGCCCCGCGCCCCGCACTCGATGCTCATGTTGCAGACGGTCATGCGCCCTTCCATCGAGAGCGATCGGATCGCTTCGCCGGCGAACTCGATGAAGTAGCCCGTGCCGCCCGAAGCGGTGAGTTGCGAGATGATGTAGAGCACGACATCCTTGGCTTCGACGCCCGGGCGCAGTGTCCCGTCGACCGTGATGCGCATGCTCCGCGGCTTGGACTGGATGATGCACTGGCTGGCGAAGACCATTTCGACCTCTGAGGTGCCGACGCCGAATGCCACGGCGCCCAGTGCCCCGTGCGTCGAGGTGTGGCTGTCGCCGCAGACGATGGTCATGCCCGGCTGTGTGAATCCCAGTTCGGGGCCGATGATGTGCACGATGCCCTGGCGCGGGTTTCCCACGCCGAAATGTTCGATGCCGAATTTGGCGCAGTTGGCCTCCAGCGCCTCGACCTGGCGCCGCGATTCGGTCTCGGCGATCGGCAGGTGCTGGTCGACGGTCGGGATGTTGTGGTCGGCCGTGGCGGTGATTTGTGCCGGGCGTGCCACGCCGATGCCGCGCCGTTCCAGGCCTGCGAAAGCCACGGGCGACGTCACCTCGTGGATGTACTGGCGGTCGATGTAGAGCACCGAGCGTCCGCCGTCTTCGGTGCGCACGGTGTGCGCATCCCATATCTTGTCCAGAAGTGTCCTGCCCATCTTACTCCTCCTTTTCCTTGCGTTCGGTTACGTTCAGTACGCGCAGCGCATCGAGGAACGCCTCGATCGACGCCCGTGTGGTGTCGGTGTGTGCGGCGAAGCCGTGGACGGTGCGGCTGCCGCACTGTACCTGTACGTGTACGCGCCCCACGTCGTTCGAACCGCGGGTGATGGCCTGCATGAGGAATTCCATGAGCACGACCTTCTCGTTGATCAGGGTCTTGATCGCCGACACGGCGGCATCCACCGGGCCGTTGCCCGTGGCGATGGCCATGCGCTCGTGGTCGCCGAACTTCAGCACCACGGTCGCCGTCGGGACGAGCGTGCCGGTGGTCACCTGCAGGAATTTGAGCGATACGGACTGCTGTTTCATGCGGTCGATGTCGCCTACCAGGTATAACAGGTCGTAGTCGTGGATCTCCTTTTTCTTGTCGGCAAGCTCGAGGAACTTGGCGTAGGTTGCGTCCAGCTCTTCCTGCGTGAGGTCGTAGCCGAGCAGTTCGAGCCTGTGTACGAGCGCCGCGCGGCCGCTGCGGGCCGTCAGGGCGATGACCGACTCGTTGAGGCCGATGTCCTGCGGGTCGATGATCTCGTAGGTCTGGCGGTCTTTCAGCACGCCGTCCTGGTGGATGCCCGACGAGTGGGCGAAGGCGTTGCGGCCGACGATCGCCTTGTTGGGCTGCACGGGCATGTTCATCAGGCTCGACACCAGATGCGAGGCTTTGGTGATCAGGCGTGCGTCAATGCCGGTGTCGACGGCGATCTCCTTGTGGCAGCGCAGCGTCATCACCACCTCTTCGAGCGAGGTGTTGCCTGCGCGTTCGCCGATGCCGTTGATTGTCACCTCGGCCTGCCGCGCACCGTTGAGGATGCCGCTCAGGGTGTTGGCCGTAGCCATGCCCAGGTCGTTGTGGCAGTGGGTCGAGATGATCGCCTTGTCGATGTTGGATACGTGGTCGACCAGGTATTTGATCTTCGCGCCGTATTCGTGGGGCAGGCAGTAGCCCGTGGTGTCGGGAATGTTGACCACCGTAGCCCCGGCCGCAATGGCGGCCTCGACCACGCGGGCGAGGTATTGAGGATCGGCGCGCCCGGCGTCTTCGGCGTAAAACTCCACGTCCTCGACATAGCGTTTGGCGTATTTCACCGCCTCGACGGCCTGTTCGAGGATTTTCTCGGGCGTCGAGCGCAGTTTGTCGTAAATGTGCTGGGGCGAAACGCCTATACCCGTGTGGATGCGCTTGTGCCTGGCCAGTCGCAGGGCATCGGCGGCCACGTCGATGTCTTTTTTCACGGCGCGGGTCAGCGCACAAATCGTCGGGGCCGAAACGGCCTTCGAAATCTCGAGTACGGAGTTGAAGTCTCCGGGGCTGGAAATCGGGAACCCCGCTTCGATGACGTCCACGCCGAGGCTTTCCAGCAACTTGGCGACTTCGATCTTCTCGGTGGTGTTCAATTGGCAGCCCGGCACCTGCTCGCCATCACGGAGCGTGGTGTCGAAAATAAACAGTTTCTCGCACATAATATGACTAATCTAACTAACCTTGGCAACAAATATATTAAAAATATTTTCCAAATTCCTATTTTACCGGAGGAAAGTGCCTCTTATACCCGAATTTAGCGGCGTTTTCCCTACGGGAGTACGAATCCGGAAATAAAAACGGCTCCGGATGCCCGAAGCCGTTTTGCCATAATATTTTCAGGTGTCGCCGGAACCTTTTGCTGGTTGCGCTGCGTTTTCCCGGCTGCCGGGGCGGCATTAATCGACCACCTCGACCCACTGTCCCTTTTTCAGGGCGCGGACGGCGTTGTCGTACATCGCCTCGCAGTAGACCGAAGGCAGGTAGTAGCGCCCCTTGTAGGTTGCCGTCAGCTTGACGGGTATCTCCTTGCTTTCGCCCCGGCTCAGGTCGAAGTAGCTCAGCACCCGGTCGTCGCGGATATCCTGGTAGGTGAGCGACGACAAGTCCCGTTCGGAGGTGATCTCCCATCCTGCCGGGAAGATGTGGGTCAGCGCAAGATCGGCGTACCGTTCGTGGCCGCTGGTGTTAGAGACGGTCACGATGGCGTAAAAATCGGTCGATACCCGGATCGAGGCCGGGTCGATGGCCTCACCGTCCATATTCGTGTAACGCACGTCGATCCGGATGCCGTTCGCAGCTTCGGTTTCCTCGCCCTTGCCGGGGGTATAACTCTGGCTGACGACCGCATAGAGGCTGCCCGAACCATTGTTCCTCACCTCGGTCGGTGCGGCCAGGGGCATGCTCGCGATGGATTTGTCGGTCTTGACGAGCTCCCTGCCCGCAGTGGCGTCGATGCCGTTCTGTCCCGCTACGGCGAAATTGGAAAGGGTGCTGAGCATCCATGCCGTCGACTGGGTGCTGAGCCACCTGTCCTTCTTGAGGATGTCCGACATCTTCAGCGCCATGCGGAAAGCCTCTTCGCGGCGTCCGAGTATCGTGAGCGTCATGAGCGAGATCGACATCCGGCGTTCGTCGCTGTTGTAGGTGCCGTCGTAGGGGTTGGCCTTTTCCGCGTTGTCCACGCAGAGCGAGATCAGCCCTTCGGCGACTTTCCTGTTGCCGTCCAAAGCGTATGCCGCCGCCAGCAGCCACTTGGCGTCGCTACTTAGCGAGGCGGCCTTTTCCCGGAGCTGGTTCATGGCACCCCGGGTCGGAGTCCCGTTCAGCGCCAGCACATACTGGGTATAGGCCTGGGTCAGGTAGTAGTCCGAGGGGTTGCTGCGCAGGTATTTGAGCGCCCGGTCGAGCATCGCCCTGTCCACGCCGTAGCCGTGTTTCGCAGCCTCGATCAGGAAGTGCGTCGCGTAAACCGTCCCCCATTCTGATCTCGACGTATTGCCGCTCCAGTAGGCGAATGCGCCGTCGGAGAGCTGGTAGCTGCCCAGGCGCGAAAGCACGCTCTTGACGTTGCGGTCGATGTCCTGCAACATGTTCGCGTCGCACTCCACGACCGAAGGCAGGTAGAGTTGCGGGAAGGCGCCCGAGGTGATCTGCTCGATGCAGCCGTGGGGATATCTCACCAGGTATTCGAGGCGCCGAGAAAGGTCTATGGGCGGGATCGACGAAAGTTCCAGCTTCGCCTTGCCGTTCTCCTTGAGCGGTTTTACCGCCATTGTCTTGCCCGGGTCGATGACATAGTCCTTCGACAGGGTCACATAGGGGTTCGGTTCCCGGACGTCCAGCTCGATTTCCGACGCGGAGCTGTCGCCCGACGACGCAGCCGTGACCCGTACCTTCCCGATGCCGGTTCGCTTGTTGACCTTCAGGCGGAACGATACGACCTCCTCGCCGCTCCGGCCGAGCGTGATGCTCTTGCTGGACGGCCCGACGGGCGAGAACGATTCGTTCGCGGCGATTTTCACGTCGACTTTCCCGACCCCGTCTTCGAGGGCAAAGACCGTGACCGGAACCTCGACCTCTTCGTCGGTGGAAACTACGCGGGGCATGGTGGCCTGCACCAGCAGCGGTTTTTTCACCGCGACATCCTTCTCCGCGGCGCCGAACGCCCGGCCGTTCGAGGCGATGACCATCACCCGAACCTCGCCGAAGTAGGGCGGAAGCGTGATTTTATGCGTGTTCGTCTTCCCGGCGCCCAGTTTCTGTGCGTCGATGAACCGTACGACGGGCTTGAACCGCTGTGCCTTGAGCGCCCCCGTGTTCGGCTGCTCGGCGTCGCCGCCGATGGCGAACATCTGTTCGATCCTGCCGCCATAGGCGCCGATGACATAGTCGAACATGTCCCACGTGCGGACGCCCAGTGCCTCGGTCGCGTTGAAATAACCGTAGGGATCGGGGGTCTTGAAGCGTGTCAGCCCCAGCAGTCCCTCGTCGACGAGCGCCAGCACGTAGCTCATTTTCCGGCCGTTTTTCTCCCGGACTTTTATCGTCACCTCCGATTCGGGTTTTACCGTTTCGGGCATCTCGACCACGGGGGTGAGCTTTCGCGCGGCGTCCTCGACGTCGAGCCGCGTCACGCCGAACAGGCGGATCGGTGCGTCGTTGAGCGTCGAGTTGTGGGGCTGGACGAGTGTTACCGAGACATAGATGTTGGGGGCCATCCCCTCCTTGACGGGGATTTCGATGTCGGTTTGCTTGCCGGTGCACTCCACCCAGAAGCTTTCCCGCACGACGCTGCCGCTTTCGATGCCGACCAGCGCCCGTGCGCCCGGCGACGAGGGGATGGTGACCCTGGCCTTGTCCCCCGGGACGTATTTGGCCTTGTCGCGGGTGAGGGCGAGCCGCGTGGCGGCATCCGTCACCGAAGTGACGTCGCCCCGCCAATCGGACGAGGATACGCATACGATCCGGGTCGCCGAGTGTGCCCGGTTCGGGCTCGTGACGCGGATCATGTAATAGCCGTAATCGCCCGTGCTCCAGCGCATCGTGGCCTGCCCCGTGCCGTTCGAAAGGGTTGCCTGGAGGGTCTTGTAATTCGAGTTGAGCGCATTTTTGGCGTAGTGCGCCTGGGAATTGGGCGTTGAGGCGTCCCACCACCAGTAGGAATCCATTTTGTAGACCGATACGAGCACGTTTTCACTGCCGGGTTCGGGCTTGCCCTTGGCGTCGAGCATCACGACCTTTATGATATGCTCCTTCCTGCTGTCGAGGTATTCGTCGCCCCAGTCGCTTTTCTGGGTGGCGACCCCGATCCCGAAATAGGTGTCATAGGGCGATACGGTCGCGACCTGCTGGTCGACGCTGAAGTCGCCGCTCTTTTCGAAGACCTTCACCGTGAATTTGCCGCTCAGCATACCGGGGCTCAGCCCTTCCAGCGAGGAGAGTTCGTCGGTCGAGAGCGACAGCGACCCTTGGGCGTCGGTGGTGCCGGTGACGATTTCCCGCTCCTCGGTGCCAAAGTATTTCGAGGCGTCGTCGAACGAATAGCCCTCGTAGCCCTTGAAGCGAGTGGCGGTCTGTGACAACTGCGCCTGGAGCACCGCCTTGGCTTCGGCCGCAGGGGCGCCGTGCAGCCACCGGGCGGTCAGGCTGCCCGTGAAATGCGCGGCGTCGACCAGTTGCCCGTCCCCGAGTTTCAGCTCGATTTTCATCCGGTTGGGCTTGATCGCGTCCACCCGGACGGATTTTTCTAACTGTGCGCCGCCGAAGGTGATCTTGGCCCGCCATAGCCCTGTCGGCGACGCCGGCGTCGTCCCCAGGCTGAACGTGTAGATGCCGTCCGAGGAGCTGTTGTTCACGAGCGACTGCACCAACTGCCCGTTCGGGTTGAAGAATTCCAGCGATGCCGGGTGGCTTTCGGGCAGCGGATTGTCCGAGGTGACGATGAACGTGAGGTGTATGTCGTCGCCCGGGCGCCATACGCCGCGTTCGCCGAAGATATAGCCTTTTATCCCCTTGGGATTTGCCGTGCCGCCCACGTCGAAATTACTCAGCGACAGGGCTGTGCCCGGTTCTACCTTCACGAAGGTGACGTCCCCTCCGGCTTCGGCCGTGACGATGTAAGGCTCGTCCTTCGTCCTCAGCACGGCCCGCCCTTCGGAATCGGTGCTCGCTTCGGCCAGCACCTGGTTCTGCCGGTCGTAGGCCCTGACTTTGCAGCCCCCTTTGGGGCGGGCGGAGACCAGGTCGGTCGTGTAGACGACGTACTGGTCGCTGCCGCTGCTCTTGCAGATGAGGCCGATGTCGGACTGCACGACCACTTTCGACCGCTCCTTGTAAGTCCTGTAATCCCCGAAATAATAGTCGTAGTCGTATTCGTCGTCGACGGGCGTAAGCGGGTCGACACCCCGGATTTCGAGCAGGTACATCGACTTGCGGCTGTCGGTGATCAGGCGGCTCAGGTCGAGCGAATAGGTATTGCCCTGGTCGAGCCTGGTCGAAGACCTGGCCCCCAGGTCAATGGTCGTGTCGCGGACGACGCGCGACACATAATCCATGGATGAATAGTACTGGTCGTCGTAGTAGTTCTGCTGGAAGAATTGCAGCAGATTGTTGGCGAATATCTTTCGTACCCGCACCCGGGCTTTCTGGTAGTTCACCGCCTCGAACAGCAGCGACATGTCGTTCGACGAGGGAAGGATCGAGCCTTTGCCCGTGAAGCGAATCGAGGGGGTGCGCGACGGCAGCGTAGCCGTGAACGAATAGCTCTCCTTGAGCTTCTGCCCGTTCTTGCTCACTACGTCGCGGCCGATCGTGACACTATGCGCTCCCGTGGGGCGTGCTTCGGGATAGATGTAGAGCCTGTTTTTGTCGACCAAAGTCCGGAACTTGGTGTCGAAGCGGATCAGGTTTTTCAGATCCTGGTTCTGCCGGATGGGTTCGGAGAAGGTGACCACGATGGCGAGCGGTTCCGGATTTACGCTGTGGTCGATGACCGCGTATTCGTCCTTGCGGGGGACTTCCACCCGGAGGGTTTGCTTTTCGTCGTAATTGAAATCGAGCGTCAGCGTATAGCCCTCATCGCCCCGCGGGACGATGTTGCCCACGGTGTATTGGTGCGTGAGCCCGTCTTCCGAATGCGTCCATTTGACGTCGGTACCCGCCGTGCCGCTTATTTTGAGGTTCCGTTCCATGTAGCTGCCCTCGGCATAGTCCGACGAGACGATCTCGCCGATGAGCACATAGCCGGTCATCTCGTCGTTCTGCTGCAACCAGTTGTCGTTGTAGGTAAACCGCAGTTTGGGGGTCGCAAACCTGAACTCCGCGATGCCCTTGTGCTGCCGGCCGGTGAGTTTCGCGGCGTCGATGGCCACCTTGTACTGCGTGTCGTATTGCAGCGGGGATTTGGGGACGATGCGGATCATGCGCATCCCCGACAGGTAGGCGTCGAAACCGACGGCCGGGGTGATCGATATGGCATCCTGCATGGCGCTTTCCTCGACTTGTACGTTTTCGACGAACGTCACGTGGAGAGGCATCCTGACGCCCGTCACTCCGTTGGTCGACCATTCGATGATGTCGGACGTCTGCTTGCTGCACGAGGCGATGAGCAGGGCGGACAGCGCAAACAAAGCATGGCATATTGTTTTCATAATGGGGGATTTTAGGTAACTTTGCCAAAGATACGTAAAAATATGGCAAAAAAACCGGCTAAAAAGAGAATATGTTTTTTCGCGATGCTGGTCGTTGCCATGCTCGCCGCGGGGTATTGTTTGTTCCTGCCCCGGACGCTCTTCGACGAGCCTTTTTCGGCGACCGTGTGGAGCCGCGACGGCCGCCTGATGTCGGCCAAGGTCGCCTCCGACGGCCAGTGGCGTTTCTTTCCCACGGACAGCGTCCCCGAAAAGTTCCGGGTCGCCATCACGACCTACGAGGACAAACGTTTTTACCGCCATTTCGGGGTGGATCCGCTGGCGCTGGGGCGTGCCGTGCGGCAGAACCTTGCGGCCGGGCGGATCACGAGCGGGGCGAGCACGCTCACCATGCAGACCATCCGCCTGAGCCGCGGCGGGAAACCCCGCACGTTCCGGGAAAAGTTCGTCGAGATGCTGCTCGCCACGCGCCTCGAACTGCGTTGCAGCAAGGATGAAATCCTGGCCCTCTATGCTTCCCATGCGCCTTTCGGAGGCAACGTGGTCGGGCTGGAAAGTGCCGCGTGGTACTATTTCGGCCGCAGTGCGGCACAGCTTTCGTGGGCCGAATGCGCCATGCTCGCCGTGCTGCCCAACTCCCCGTCGCTGATCCATATCCGCCGCAACCGCGAACGGCTGCGGGAGAAGCGTGACGGGCTGCTCGACCGGATTTGGCACGACGGCCGTATCGACTCGCTGACATGCGCCCTCGCAAAACAGGAGCATCTGCCCGACGCCCCCGAACCGATGCCGATGGAGGCGATGTACCTGCTGGGCAAAATGCGCGAGGGGTCGCTCCGCTCGACGCTCGACTACGACCTGCAAAGCCGAGTCAACGACCTTGCCCGGCGCTACAACAAGCGTTACCGGGGTAATAAGATCAACAACATGGCCATCGTCGTCATGGACGTGGAAAGCGGCGAAGTGCTCGCCTACGTAGGGAACGTGTACGACCCCGCCGACCGCACCGAGGGTACGAGCGTCGATGTGATTCCCGCCCCGCGCAGCAGCGGCAGCGTGCTCAAGCCCCTGCTCTATGCCGCGATGCTGGACAACGGGACGGCATTGCCTGCGATGCTTTTCCCCGACGTGCCGACCTATTACAGGGACTTCACACCCCATAATTATAACCGAACCTTCGACGGGGCGGTGCCTGCCGACCGGGTGGTCGAGCGTTCGCTCAACGTCCCTTCGGTGAGGATGCTCGACAAGTACGGGAAGGAGAACTTCCTTGCGCTGGTGCGTGCCCTGGGCTTCGGGACGATCGACCGGAGCGCCGCCCATTACGGGCTTTCGCTGATTCTGGGCGGCGCAGAGATTTCGTTGTGGGATCTGACCTCGGCCTACATGAAATTGGCGGCCAAACTCAACGGCCGGCAGACGATACGCACCCCGCATTACGACCCCGACGGCGGTACTGCGGTCGATGCCGGGGATATTCCCCTCTCACGGGGCGCGATATGGCTGATGGCCAATTCGATCAGCCACGTGGCCCGTCCCGAGGAGGAGGGCGAATGGCAGTATTTCTCCTCGTCGAAGAAGATCGGCTGGAAGACGGGTACCAGCTACGGCAACCGCGATGCGTGGGCTGTCGGCATGACCCCCGACTATGCCGTCGGGGTCTGGGTGGGGAACTGCACGGGTGAGGGACGCCCGCTGATGACGGGCGTGGGGTATGCTGCGCCTGTCCTGTTCGAGGTCTTCGGCCTGCTGCCCAAAGGGGAGTGGTTCGCGGAGCCCGTCGGCGACCTGGAACCCGCCGTGGTCTGCCGCCAGAGCGGCTATCTGGCTTCGCATATCTGCCCCGACCGCGATACGGTGATGATTCCCCGTGCGGCCGCCCTCGGGGAGGTGTGCCCCTACCACCGGATCGTCAACCTGAGCGCCGACCTGAAATACCGTGTGACGGCGGATTGCTACGACCCGGCCAGGATCGTCCGCATGCCGATGTTTATCCTCCCGCCTGCGCAGGAGTGGTATTACCGCCGGCAGCATCCCGACTACCGACCGCTGCCCCCGCTGCATCCCGGCCTGCCGGGTAACCGGGCCGAAAACAATCCCATCGACATCATCTACCCGCAGCCGGGGCGTGTGCTGGTCGCCCCGAGGTCGCTCGAAGGGGAACAGCAGAGCCTTGTCTTTACGGCCGTGCACCGCGACCGCAATGCCGTGCTGTTCTGGCATATCGACGACGACTACGTCGGTTCGACCTCTTTCGAACACAAAATCTCCGTCCGCCCGGCGCCGGGGAAGCACCGCCTGACCGTGATCGACGAACACGGCGCTTCGCAGAGCGTCGTGTTCAGCTGCCGCTGACCCCTCCCGGCACCGGATTGCCCGGGCCTGCCTTTGTCCGGCTGCTTCTCCGTCTATCCGTAGCCGTGTGTCCGGGGTGCTTTCCGCATTCCTGTTTTTGTTGTCCGGACATGGCTCCTCCGTTTTTGCCGGATGCCCCGCAGCCCCGTTTTTGTGCCGGGAGAACGAAATATCCGGGTTATTCGTGCATTTTTACGAATTATGTCAAAAGATCATACTAATATGTCATTTAAAAATATTTTTTGCGGGGCGTTTCCGGCTAATTTTGAAACCCGATACGGATATAAATTCTTTAACCCAGAAATAGTCTAAACCAACCAGCCCATGAAACGAATTTTATTATTGTTCCTGTCTGTGCTGATCTCAGCACATGTCTTTTCACAGAATAGCCCCAAAGCTTATTTAGTATCCAATGCGCATTTTGATTCCCAGTGGAACTGGGATGTGCAGCGTTCGATCCGTGAGTACATCCCGAAGACGCTGGATCAAAACCTGTTTCTCCTTGGCACCTACCCCGATTACGTGTTCAACTTTGAGGGCGGCATCAAGTACCAGTGGATGAAGGAGTACTACCCGCACCAGTACGAACTGATCAAGCGTTACATCCGCGAGGGTCGCTGGCATGTCACGGGCAGCACGTGGGACGCCACCGACCCGAATATCCCGTCCGCGGAGTCCTTCACGCGCAATATCCTGTACGGACAGCACTTCTATCGCCGCGAATTCGGGGTCGAAGGCACGGACATCTTCCTTCCGGACTGCTTCGGTTTCGGGTGGACGCTTCCGACGATCGCGGCCCACAGCGGTCTTATCGGTTTCTCGACTCAGAAACTCATGTGGCGGCACCGCCCGTTCCACGGTACGAGCAAGATTCCGTTCGAGATCGGCTTGTGGCAGGGCGTTGACGGCTCCCGTATCATGGCCGTGATGGACGCGCACAACTATACGACCAAGTGGCGTTACGAAGACCTCAGTCACAGCAAGTACCTGCAGGACATCGCCCAGAGCAACCCTCTGAATGCCGTTTACCATTACTATGGTACGGGGGACACGGGCGGCGCCCCGACCATCGAGTCGGTTCGGGCTTTGGAACTGGGACTGCAGGGCAACGGGCCGGTGGAGATCATCAGCGCCACGAGCGACCGCCTCTACAAGGACTATCTTCCCTATTCCTCCCACCCGGAGCTTCCGGTGTGGAACGGGGAGTTGCTGATGGACGTGCATGCCACGGGTTGCTATACCTCGCAGGCCGCGATGAAGCTCTACAACCGCCGTAACGAGCAGCTTGCGGACGCTGCCGAGCGCAGCGCCGTTGCCGCCGACTGGCTCGGGGCCGTGCCCTACCCGCGCGAGGTTCTCACCGAGGCCTGGAAACGCTTTATCTGGCACCAGTTTCACGACGACCTTACGGGTACGAGCCTCCCCCGTGCCTACGAGTTCTCGTGGAACGACGAGCTGATCTCGCTCAAACAGTTCGGGGACGTACTCACGACCTCGGTTGGCGCGGTTTCGCGGGGTCTGGATACCGATGTCAAAGGGCTCCCCGTGGTGCTCTACAACGCTGCGGGGTTCGAGGTCTCGGACGTGGTGGAGGTTACGCTTCCGCTCGAAGGCAGCAAGTTCACGGTCTACGACGACAAGGGCGTCCGGGTTCCCTCGCAGGTGCTGGGCACGCAGCAGGGGCAGACGCGGCTGCTGGTCGAGGCCACCGTCCCGGCTGCGGGGTATGCCGTCTACGACATCCGCAAGGGCGGGCAGCCGAAGGCCCCGGCGATAAAGGCCGGCGCATGGGGGCTGGAGAACAGCGTCTATAAACTTACGCTGGACGCCAACGGCGACATCTCGTCGATCGTCGACAAGCGTCATGGTCGCGAGCTGGTGGCCGCCGGCAAGTCCATCCGCCTTGCGTTCTTCCCGCAGAACGAGTCTTACAGCTGGCCGGCCTGGGAGATCCTCAAGAAGACCGTGGACGCATCGCCGCAGGCCATCACGGGCGAGGTGAAGGTCTCCGTGGCCGAAGAGGGGCCCCTGCGCGCCTCGGTATGCGTGGAACGCACGCTGGGGGATTCCCGCTTCCGGCAGTGGATCACGCTGCGCGAAGGCGCCCAGGCCGACAGGATCGACCTTGTGAACGACATCGACTGGCAGTCGTCCAATGCGCTGCTGAAGGCCGAGTTCCCGCTTTCGGTCTCGAACCCCGAGGCGGTCTATGACCTTGGCGTGGGCTCCGTGGCGCGGGGCAACAACACCGCGACCGCCTACGAGGTCTATGCGCAGCAGTGGGCCGACCTCACCGACGCGGACGGCAGCTACGGGGTCTCGGTGCTCAACGACAGCAAGTACGGCTGGGACAAACCCGCGGACAACACGCTGCGCCTTACGCTGCTGCATACGCCTGCGACCAAGGGCGGCTACGCCTACCAGAACAAGCAGGACTTCGGACACCATACGTTCACCTACTCGATCGTAGGGCACGCGGGCGATTACCGCGCGGGAGGTGCCGTGCGCAAGGCCGAGGTGCTCAACCAGCCGCTTCGGGCATTCGTCGCGCCCCGCCATGGCGGGGTGCTGGGCCGCAGCTTCTCACTGGCCTCCTCGCAAAACCCCAATGTGGCGCTGCGGGCGCTCAAACAGGCCGAGGATTCGGACGAATATGTGGTTCGTTTCTACGAGACCTCGGGTCTCGGGTCGCAGCAGGCCGTGGTGGGCTTCGCGGCGCAGATCGTCGACGCCCGGGAGCTCAACGGCGTGGAGGATGTCGTGGGCGACGCGGAGTTCAGCGGCCGCGAGCTGCGCTTCGAGGTCGGGCCCTTCGGCATGAAGACTTTCCGCGTGAAACTCGCCAAGCCCGCCCGGGCGCTCACGCCCGCCGCGGAGGCGGCGGTGGAGCTGCCTTACAACGTCAAAACGGCCTCTTACAACCCGTTCCGCTCGGACGCCAACTTCGACGGCAAGGGCTGCTCCTACGCCGCCGAGCTGCTGCCGTCCCGCATCGTGTACGGGGGTGTCGGCTTCGAGATGGGGGATCCCGCCGCGGAGAACGGCGTCAAATGCCGCCGCGACACCATCGACCTGCCCCGCGGGCGCTACGGCAAGCTCTACCTGCTGGCCGCCTCGACCATGTACGACACGCAGGCCGTATTCACCGTCGACGGAAAGGAGCACACGGCACTGGTACCCTATTATGGCGGCTTCATCGGACAGTGGGGCCATACGGGGCATACCGAGCCCTACCTCAAGGATGCGCAGGTGGCCTTCGTGGGCACGCACAAGCATGATATGATCCGCAACGAGGACAGGCCCTACGAATTCACCTACATGTTCCGCATCGGCCTCGACATCCCCGAGGGGGCACGGCAGCTGGTACTGCCCGACGACCCGCGCATCGTGGTGTTCGCGGCGACTGTGGCCGAAGACCCCGCCGGAGGTATCGGTGCGGCCTGCGACCTGCTGCGCGTGCAGCTGCCCGTGAAAGGCGCCGACGCCTCGCAGGCCGGGCGGCGAAACCTGCTCTACGGCAAACCCGTCGTGGAAAGGTCGGGGGAGGTCAACGCCTCCGAGAGGGCCGAGTGCGCCACCGACGAGGACGTATCCACCAAGTGGTGCGATTACAGCGATGCCAAACCCAAGCTGCTGGGGGTGGATCTCGGACGGGAGACCACGATCCGGGGTTGGTATGTCATGCACGCTGCGCTCGAAGCCCTGGACTACATCACAAAGGAGTACTCCCTGCAGGTGCGCCGGAGCCCCGGCGAAGAGTGGAAAACGGTGGACACGGTCTACGACAACACGGCCCTCGAAACCGACAGGGTTCTTCCGCAGCCCGTAACAGCCCGATACGTGAGGCTCGTGGTCTCAAAACCTGACCAAAGCGAAGGAAATACCGCCAGAATCTATGAATTCGAGGTGTATTGACGGATGACGGTAAGATTGGGCGGGGCGGAGCCTGTAAAGGCTCCGCCCCTGCTTTTTCCGGGCGGAACACCGGATCCCGCTTCCGGCAACTTCTCTTCCGGGAATCTATGCCCCGGAAATCCGGCATATGGGGCGCTTACCGGATTCCGATAAGTCCGTCCGATCAAAATATAGACTAAAAATCAATTTATCCGCCTGCCGTTTTGAAAATAAGGTGCAATTTTGTAATCCAGAAAAAACGGTTCTCGATGCAAGGCCTGCGTCCGATTATTTCAGTGTATACGCAACCACGATCGGGTTGTCGCTCTCCTTCGAACACTCCAGCAGGCTTTTGATCTTAGGGCTCAGGTTTTTCCTGTATTCTTCGGGGATTTGCGGCGAACAGGTGCCGAAAAAAGTATCGCCGTAGACGGCTATCGGTTGTCGGATAATTTCATGAACAATTGCATCTTCATCCACATTGGCAGTATCCCATGCAAACACTATGTCGGTTCTTTTATCCCAAAAATAAGGTCTGGGGGTAATATATTCCTCCCATTTGTGGGCTATTTCAAAAGAAGCATAACTTTCCCCATCAAGAAATTTACCCGCATATCTTGTGTAGTTGTTCTGCTTGATTAACTTATCTACTTCCAGCGGGGGTATTTTTTTGTTATAAAGATTCCATATGCTCTTCTTTTGGTGGATCACATATTTAGGTGATACTATGGATATAGACATAAATTGGTAAACAGTATCGGAGTAGACTGGAGTAAACAAAAGCTTTCCATCGCAGTCATAAGTAAAGCTATTGTTAATAAAATTATCATTCTGAAGTGGCGTTGGTTCGAAGCCCTTGTAGAGAATGGAGTCTTTGTCGGAAACGAGAATCGCCCAATTCTCATTGTCGTTAAAATCCTGTTCTGGGGCTTGATAATTTATATACAAACTGTCGATATGCGCCAGATAACAGTTCGCCACTCCCGTTTCCTTACGGAGAAACGCTCCGTCATCGGTGGAGAAATAAAGATAGGAGCGAGCCAACGCGTCATTTACAAGTATTTCATTCCGGATGGTGTCGACCTGCATATCTCTGATGCTCTGATATTCTTTCGGCCCCCGGCCTTTATTTTTGATACGGTATAACAGCTTGCCCATTTTACTAAATACGAAGATCTGTTGGGCAACATAGGCATCCAGTATGAATATTTTATCTTTTGTTACGATCATTTTGTTGATTACACCGACGGGCTCGGATGAATCCAGTTTTATGTAGTCGATTGATTTGACCCTATCGAGCATTTCATCCATGCCGATAATTCTGGCATTATCGGCCCGAATCGGGTGCGGAGTGTCGTGGGTGATTTTAATAATTTTCGTGTCGGACAGTACTAATGCCCTGCTGTCGTTTTGTGGCGAAGTTCCGCAGGCAGCGCAGAATAGGGCGGTTATAATTGTGGCTGTTAGTTGCTTCATATGCTTTCTTATTTGGTCTTCTGTCCGGGCGTTTTTACGATTATTTCAACGTATACGCAACCACGATCGGGTTGTCGCTCTCCTTCGAACACTCCAGCAGGCTTTTGATCTTAGGGCTCAGGTTTTCCCTGTATTCTTCGGGGATTTGCGGCGAACAGGTGCTGAAAAACGTATCGCCGTAGACGGCTATCGGTTGTCGGATAATCTCCCCTATATCCGGATATTCGCTCCACCCTTTTGAACTCCATGCGTAAACCATATCAGTTTGCTTGTTCCAAAAACAGGAGATGGGGACAACATATTCATCTTCCTCACGGCCGATTTCGAAATATGCGTATTTTTCCATATCGTAAAATTTTCCGCCATATCTGGTATAGTTATTTTCTAAAATTAATTTTTTCACCTCTTGGTAAGATATTTTTTCGTCATGACGTCTCCACACACTCTTTTCCTGACAAATCACATATTCCGGTTCTACGACGCAGACCGAAGAGAACCGGTAAACCGTGTCTGAATAAACTGGAGTATATAAAAGATTTCCATTACGATCGTAAGTAAAACTATTGATAATAAAATCGTCATTTTGAAGCGGTGTAGGCTCAAACCCCTTGAAAAGAACAGAATCTTTATCCGAGATTATAATCGCCCAATTCTCGTTGTCGTTAAAATCCTGTCCGACTCCGGTGAGGTTAATATATAGGCTGTCGATACGTGCCAAATAGCAGTTCGCTATTCCTTTTTCCCGCCGTAGGAATGTCCCGTCATCCGTGGAATAATAAAGGTAGGAGCGGGCCAGCGCGTCATTTACAAGTATTTCATTCCGGATGGTGTCGACTTGCATATCCCAGATACTAATGTATTCTTTGGGCCCCCTGCCTTTATTCTTGATCCGGTATAACAGTTTGCCTGTTTTGTCAAATACAAAAATTTGCTGAGCCGCAAAAGAATCCATTATGAAGATTTTATCGTTTGTTACGACCATTTTGTTAATTGGCCCCATCGGTTCGGACGAATCCAGTTTTATGTAATCGATCGATTGAATCATATCCAGTAATTTCTTTGTGTCGATGGTTTTGGCCATGTCGGCTCTTATCAAATGTGGGGAACCTGGATTGATTTTAATTATTTCAGTATCGGACAGTACTAATGCCATGCTATTGTTTTGTGGCGAGGTGCCGCAAGCACAGAATAGTAAGGAGAATATAATAATTGTGATCAGTTGTTTCATGGGAGATTTATTTGGGTTGTTAAATGAGATGGTATAATGTAACGGTTGATGTATTTGTAAAGTTCAACTATAATTACATCAACCGTTACAAATTAATAATGACTAAATGCAGTCAGTGCCATCATAGCAATTTCCATCGCCGGTGTTACATTTAACCATCTGTCCCCAGTAGGTGGCATTCCCTCTGGTTCCAGTGCATTCTACTACTTCAGGCTTCCAGTTCGATCCGACCCAATGCGTGTCGTTCACATTCCAAGATTGACCGCCGAATTCAAACTCTGCCAATGCATCCACATTGGCCTGGATCATTGCGGACAAGTCGTCCTTGGCAATGCTCTTCATAAATACGGCCGAGGCTGCCACCATGGCGAATGTCACCAAGCCGAACGTAATTTTCTTTTTCATAGCGTTTTTCTTTTTCTGTTCGTTCACAGTTTACTCGATGCGTTGTGTCTATCCTTTCAACAACGGCGAACCCGCTTGGGGTTTGGGATCAATTGACTATTTTTGCACAACCTCCTTTCCTTTTCCGGGATTTGGCGGCCGGGCGGAGAAAACGTGTCTTTTCCCGAGGCAATTCTCCGCCCTCGTTTTTCCCGATAATTATTCCTCTACCATACCGATGATCTTCAGCGAAGTGCTGCCGGCGGCCGTATTGCAGAAGACCCGCAATGTCTTGTCGAAAGCCCCGGCCTTGTCGGGGATTATCTCCACTTTGATTTCGGATTTCTCTCCGGGCATGACGGGGCTCCGGTTCCATGACGGTTTCGTACACCCGCAAGAGGCGTCGATGTGGGTTATTACCAGCGGTTTGTCCCCCGTGTTTTCCAGGACGAAGGCCGCCTGTGCCGTGCTGCCGATCCTCAAATCCGGAACCTCGATTTCCGGTCGGGCGATATGGATGTCGGTCGTGGGAACCCTGTCCGCCTTCTTCCCGGATATTATCTCCTTATACAACTCCCAAAGCCGCGGCTTATGCGTCGGGTTGCCGACCAATAGAACCTTGTTGGTGCTGTCGAGGAGAAAACATTGGCAGGCCTGGTTCTTCGGAAAGCCATTCAGCCTGTCGATTTCATTTTCACGGTCGATATAAAACGGCAGTTCGAACCCGTCGGCCCGTAATATCAACCCGAGTTCGCGTTCGTTTTGCGGGTGGAAATAGAACAGGAAATCGACCTTGTCGGCCAGCGTCGTGTCGATTTCCCTCACATAAGCGTTCCAGGTCAACAATTTCAGCTTGCAGGAGGTGCAGCCTATCGAGTCTGTGAAATTCAGTATCCTGAATGGTTTTTTCGATTTCGCGGGGTCGCAAACCGTGTCGCAGGAATACGAAGTCGGTTGTATATCCTGCGGCAGCAGTACCGTTTTCCCGACCCATTCCTTTACGATCTTCTGGATTTCTTTTCTGGGATTATTGTCGTTGCACGAGGCGCACCACAGCGGGAGGAGGATGATTCCGGTCATCAAATAGCAGAATTTGGCCATATAATTTTATTTTAAGAACACAAAATAAAGACGCAATCATTATATAGATAATCAAGATATTTGATTATGTGCTACAAAATAAAACAAAAATATTAATATTAGTTCAAAATAATGTAAAAATATTTTGTTTTTTTTGTGTTTTAAAAGGTAACTTCACAGAAGATATCACCCTGCTTGATCAATCTTGTTATGATAACAGCTCCGCCGATTGCCGTATTGAAAAAAATGGCAATAGTTGACTGGATAAATAAAATCCGGGATGGGTTGCGTGGGTGAAGCCCCTCCCCATCCGGGGTGGATAGTAACTGGAAGGGAAGAATAGATGTAAAAGTGTTTCAATCATGAAAAATTTTGACCGTACTGCCGTCAGGCTGATCTTATCGTTCGGTTTGGCATGGATATGCGCCGGTTGTGAATCCCGGCTGGAGGCGGCTTTGGAACTTGCGGGCGAAAACCGTCCGGAACTGGAAGCGGTTCTGCAACATTACAGCACGGACAAGGCCGATTCGCTGAAATACCGGGCGGCCCGGTTCCTGATCGAGAACCTTCCGCTCCATTACGGCTATGCGGGAAAGGGACTGGAGGATTTCAAATGCGATTATGATTCCCTTTTCTGTGATAAGGATATCCCCAGGCAGGTGCTGAGGGGCAGGGCGAAGAATTATAATCCCGATTTTACGAACGTACATCCGGCATTCGACCTTCCAGAACTCAGCCGCGATTTTTTGATCCGGCATATCGACAATGCTTTTGCGACGCTGGACTACCCGTGGACAAAGGGGCTGCCGTTCGGCGATTTCTGTGAATATGTCCTGCCTTACCGGATCGAGAATGAACTGGCGGAGGACTGGATGCCTCATTACAGGGATTTTCTCGCTGAAATAATCCGCCCCCTGCAGCAGTCCGGGGCGGATCGTTACACTGCGGCCAGGACGATCCAGGACAGCCTGCGCAGGATGGATTACGAGGTCATCGACGAATCGGTCATGAGAGTGGCGCTGAGGCCGTCGGATTACCTGCGGGCGGCAGGGGGCGCATGCCCCGAGATCACGAGCCTGATGTGGTATGCGCTGAGGAGCGTCGGGCTGCCTGTAAATTACGACTACATTATCCAGTGGGCCAACCGGAGCCAGTCGCACAGTTGGAATTCGCTGTGGGTCGACAGCGTGCTCTACTCTTTCGGGATGAGCGACCCGGAATTCGGCAAGCATTTCGAATCCCGGCCGCAGGAGCGTGTCGGGAAGGTTTACCGCAAGATGTTCAGTTTCCAGCCCCAGAGCCTGCCCAACCAAAGGGGAGCCCTGGCGGAGGGAATTCCGCCGGCCTTCCGATCCCCCTTCATAAAGGACGTTTCGGAATCGTATTTCGACGGCATCGACCTTGTCCTGAAATTGACGATCCCGATCGCGGCCCCAAAGAAATTTGCCTATCTGGTCGTTTTCGACAACCGGAACTGGGTGCCTGTCGCCTGGAGCCGGATAAAGCGCGGGCGGGTTGCGTTCGATCATGTCGAAAAGGGCTGCGCCTATATGGTCATGTATTATGACCGGGGGCTCCTCCTTCCGGCAACGGATCCGTTTACGGTCTCGAAAGAGGGCGGGGTGGCGGTGCGTAAACCCGACGGGGCCGAGGTTTCCGTCACGCTGAAGCGGAAATACCCGGTTTTCTTTGAGCTGGAGTTTATCCTCAACCGGGTGAAAAACGGCCGGTTCCAGGTTGCGGACAGTCCCGATTTCCGGGATGCCCGGACTGTCTACGTTACGCCCGAGGTGCCGGAAGCCAGGCCGTATTACGCGCAACTGGGGGACAGTATAACCTTCCGGTATATACGTTATCTCTCCCCGAGCGGTGCATTCGTGAATATGGCCGAGGTCGGGTTCTATGCCCCGTCGGGGGAAAAGCTCGTCGGGGAGATAATCGGAACCGAAGGCAGCTACGGGAATTCGGGCGACGACAAATACAAATTGTTCGACGGGGATCCGCTGACCTATTTCAATGCCCCGCAGGAATCCCGCTGCTGGGGCGGCATGGCTTTCGACCGGCCTCAGACCCTGGGTAGCGTGATGTTCCTGCCGCGGAACGACGATAATTTCATACAGGCGGACGAGCTTTACGAGTTGTTCTATTGCCGCGATGGCCGGTTCGTATCCCTCGGCAGGCGCATCGGGGATCGGACGCATGTTTTACACTACGACAATGTCCCCGGGAATGCCCTGCTGCTTTTGAGGAACCATACTAAGGGCAAGGAGGAACGTATTTTTACGTACGAGAACGACGAACAAATATGGTGGTAGCCGTGCCGTGCCGGCAAACTGAGATTCAGGGAACGAAAAGGGCGGGGTCGCTGCCGAATCGTGCAAATTCATGCGCAGCGATCTCCGCCCCGGGCTCCCTTCAAAAAGAAAGAAGGTGCTGTTTATTTATGTAAGATAACGGATATAGACCGAAGACTATTGCCTTCCCACTGTTTAGTAGGCTGGCCCGGCCTGACGGGCGACAAACTGGATGCGGAAATAACGCCGACGGAGCGTTGCCGGATCGCAGGTATCAATCGAGAATTTAAAAAACAAAAACATGAAAAAATTTATTTTTATACTCTGTGCTGCATTTCTGACATTTGCCTTGGTGCTGGGTTTTATCACTTACAATAAAACTACCCAGGCACTGTTGTCTGTCAATATCGAAGCTTTGACGAATAATGAAAATGAAGAGACAAGTAACAATGAAGGAAGTAATAACAAAGGTGATGGCTCAAAATTCTATTATGAACATTTACAGGGAAAACCTAAGACCTGTATTTTGTTTCGCAATGTGAGCTTAAATGGAGAGATATCTTTTTCAAGCGAAAAGCAGACCGGAACGTTGGGGTATACGTCTGTTAAAGTGGAAGGAATTATGGAAATATGCGACAAAGGCGGTTCCGGGTGTACTGCGTATTCATGCCAGACTACAAATTAAAAAATAAAATCTTTGCACACTCTGATGAGTGTGCAAAGAAAAAAACGATAATAATTAAAATTATGAAAAAAATCACGTTACATATTATTTGTATAATCAGTTTCTTCGCAACAGCTTGTTCCTCGAATAATGCGGAAGTGGCAGGCAATGTGAAAAGTATTGTTTTCAATTCGGAGGAAAGTGTGACGAACTCCGATTTCAACAAAATACTCGATACCACCTTCCGGGTCATTCCCCTTGCGACGAATGACGAGTGCTTAATATCCAATATCGATAGATTGGAAATCGTGGACGGAAAGTTTTATATCATGGATCATATGTCGCAGTCGGTCTATGTTTTCAATCCGGACGGGAGTTATGCCGGAAAAATCCATAAGCACGGGCGCGGCCCGGGTGAGTATACCAATCTATCCTTTATGACCGTTACAGATCGTAGTATTATTGTAATAGACCATTTTGTAGGAAAACAGATATTCTATGACCGTCTGACCTTACAACCTGTTTTGGATGACTATGATTTATTCAAACGTCTCAGGTGTACAGAATTATTTGCCATTGGGGATATTATTTATTATATGAACGATTGGAGTAATTCTGCGATTGGTAAATACCGGCTTTTTTCGAACGCTCGGGATGGGGATGGCTATTCCAAATATCTGCCTTTTAAAAAAGATCCCGGTGTACTGGGAATAAACGGCCCCCAATACGGAATAGCAGGAAACGAAGCCCTGATGATTTATTCGGGAGACGATCATATCTATAAGTTTTCCAAAGACAGTGTCTGTGTGCAATACCGTATGGAGTTCAAAGACCCCAAAGCCAAATACACTTCGGGGCGACCCGAAAAAGTTTTCGAGGATAACCGGGGGCGAAATGCCGTATTGGGGATAAACCGGATTCAGCAATCGGAACGGTATATTTTTGCGGAGGTGACTTTTACGGGTGAAAAGGATTATTATTTCTTATATGACAAGGTGGACGATAAAATGTCGATCTATGAATTTGCTACCGATAGTAATTTTTCGGATAAATTCTTTTTCAGCGTAAAACGTGTGATCGGCAACGAGGTAATATATTGGATTAACGCAAATACTTTTGCACACGGATATAAAAACATATCGGACAGAACACCGAAAACCGGGTTTGAAAAAGAGTTGTACGGATTGCTGGATAAACTGTCCGAGAACGATAACCCGGTATTGTTCGTATTCGACATAAAACAGGAGGAATAGCCATGCCCAAACAGAAGCCGCATATCCTCCTGCTTTCAGTGGGTTTGGTGCTCCTTTTCGGGTTCACGGCCTGTGTCATGGCAAAAACATATATCGCCTATTCGAAGCAGTTGAACAGAATGGCGGTAATTCAGACCGCATTCGAGAATATGGCTTTTTGCAGGCCCTATGAGCTCTCCTCGGAAGGGTTTTGCCTTTCCCCCACGACGGTGCTGACTGACGCGGAGGGCAAAAAGTCACCTTTGTCGGAGGTCGTGTCCGCGCATGGCAGAACGCTGGTCTATCGTTTCAGCAGAATGAATTGCCTGCCCTGTATTGCGATGCACTTCAAGCTGTTGAAATCGATCCTCGATGACCGTGCCCAAATAGGGCTGATCATACTGTGCGATTATCACAATGCAAGGGACTTGAGGATACTCAGGAACACGTATGAAGTCTCCTGCGGGCTGTATAGCGTTGACCGACTCGGAATTCCGATAGAAGATGTCAACAATCCCTATTTCTTTATCCTTACTCAAGATATGAGATGCGAGGGTTTCTTTACCGCATTTAAAGAAACATCGCAGCAAACTGAAAACTTCCTTCGGGCGCTGCTGGAAAAATTGTAGCTTCTCTATGACCCGATATTGAAGCTGTCCGGTGGTTTCATTCATCAATAATATGGGGCTCTGTCGAAGATGGATAAAAAAAATAGCCAGGTATTCAGTGCGGTCGCGGTGCCGATGTCCGTAGCCGTAGCCGTGGTCGTGGTTGTGGCCGCGGGAATCATGTGCTTCGTGGCAAATGGCGGAGAGGGGGCGGCCGACGGGCTGCTACCCACTCCGGCACTGATCGGTACGGATCGGGAACACGCCGGCCTTGCCGGCAGCGATACGCTTTTCCGGTTCGAATCCCGGGTTGCAAACCTGGGGCGGATAAGGGTGGGGCATAAGAAAAAAATCGTATTCCGCTTCACCAACGTCAGTTCGGGCCCTGTTGTAATCACCAGGGTTATGACCAGCTGCGAATGCACTTCGGCTGTCTGGGACAAGGCGCCCCTGCTGCCCGGCCGGCGGTCGCGGATCGAAGTGACCTATGAAGCCGAACGGGATGGAGTGTTCTTCCGGAAGTTGTTTATCTACCATGCGGGCGCCGCTTCGCCTTTCGAGATCGCGATTGAGGGGGTGGGCGAGGAATAGCTTCGACCGGTCGGGGATGCATTGCGGGAGGGGCAGGGACGTTCCGGGCGGAAGCGCTGTTGTGTCCCGTGTCCGATCCCCGGGGAGTGCCTTTACGTGTACGTAGAGGACTGCTGCCCTGAAAACTAAAAAAGCCCCGTAATCAAAGATTACGAGGCTTAACCAAGTGCCCAGGACAGGAATCGAACCTGCACGCCTTGCGGCACACGCACCTGAAACGTGCGCGTCTACCTATTCCGCCACCTGGGCTTTTGGAAATTGTGGTGTGCAAAAGTAATACTTTTTTCTCATTCACCAACTATTTTTACGAAAAAAATCTACTTGCTCAGGAATTTGTACTGAAACAGAAGCAGATAGATGACGGCGACGGAGATATAGGCATCGGCCAGGTTGAAGATGGCCCCGAAAAAGTAGTTGTTGCTGTCCACCAGGAAGTTCAGGAACCGCGGTACACCGTTCCACTGGAAGAGCGG